>WNGP01001727.1_pt1 | contig 18023 bp, 13 predicted proteins | sample 5407671 | NCBI WGS metagenome assembly WNGP01 (sample SAMN13153381, study PRJNA577476) | soil metagenome | isolation source: 40 cm soil or saprolite under Garry oak tree replicate 2 | place: USA:California | collected 2016-06-15 | reverse complement strand
CCTCGACGCGCACGCGCCATCCCTCCTCGCGGGCCGTGCCGAGCAGCAAGGCCACGGCGTCCGGGGACGCGGGGGCCACGCGCGGCAGGCCGTCGGGCGGGCCCATGTCCTCGAGCACCGAGTCGCGCCCCAGCAGCGCTTTCACCCGCTCGACGATCCTCATGTTGCGAACGCCGAACGCGGAACGGGGAACGCGGACTCGGCGGGTGGATCTCCGATCCGCGTTCCGCGTTCCACGTTCCGCAGCGCGCCCCACTCCCTGCACGCGTGTATCGGGACCACCTTCCCGGGGTTCACGCGCTCGGCTGGGTCGAAGACGCGCCGTACGCCGCGCATCGCAGCCAGCGAGTCGGCGTCGAAGAGGAGCGTCATGTAGCGCAGCTTGTCCAGCCCGATGCCGTGCTCCCCGGTGATCGTGCCGCCCGCGGCGATGCAGGCGGCCATCATCTCGCCGCTCGCCGCGTCCACGCGGGCCCGCAGCCCCGGGACGCGGCCGTCGAAGGAGATGTTGGGGTGGAGATTGCCGTCCCCTGCGTGGAACACGTTGCTCACCGTGAGGCCGTACCGCACGGCGATCGCCCCGATCGCTTCGAGCACGTCGGGGAGAGTCGAGCGGGGGACCACGGCGTCCTGGACCACGAGGTCGCGCGACAGGCGGCCCATCGCGCCGAACGCCTTCTTGCGGCCCTGCCACAGCCGGTCTCGCTCCACCTGGTCCGCGGCGGTGCGCACCGACCGCGCGCCGTGGCTCTTGAGGATCGCCTCGATGCTCGCGGCGTCGGCCGCGACGGCCTCGTCCACGCGGCCGTCCAGCTCGACGAGCAGCACGGCGGCCGCGTCGCGGGGGTAGCCCGCTGCGTACACCGAATCCTCCACGGCCTGGATACAGGACTGATCCATCATCTCGAGGGCGGCGGGGACGATGCCGCTCGCGATCACCGCCGAGACCGCCTCGCCCGCCTTGCGGATCGACGCGAAGTCCGCGAGGAGCGTGCGCACGGCGCGCGGCACGGGGAGCAGGCGGACGGTGATGCGGGTGGCCACGCCGAAGTTTCCTTCGGAGCCGACGAACAGACCTGCGAGGTCCGGTCCCCATGGCTCGCCGCCGGGGCTCCCGAGCTGCACCACCTGGCCGCTCGCCAGCACGACCTCGAGGGCCAGGACGTGATTGGCGGTGACGCCGTACTTGAGGCAATGCGGGCCGCCGGCGTTTTCGGCCACGTTCCCGCCGATGGTGCAGGCGCTCTGGCTGGACGGGTCGGGGGCGTAGAGGAGGCCGTGGGGCGCCGCCGCTGCGGAGAGCTTCACGTTCACGACGCCCGGCTCGACGACGGCGACGCGGTTGCGGGGGTCGATCGAGAGCACGCGGTTGAGCCTGGTGAGCACCAGGAGGACGGCGCCTTCGCCCGCGAGCGCGCCCCCCGAGAGTCCCGTTCCGGCGCCGCGCGGGACGAGGGGCACGTCGTGCGCCGCGAGCAGGCGCACCACCGCGACCACCTCGTCCCGCGTGCCGGGAAGCACCACCACACCCGGCACGCGGCGGTGCACGGTGAGACCGTCCTTCGCGTAGGTGGCGCGCTCGGCGTCGGCGGTGCGGACGTGGCGGTCCCCGACGATCTGGGTGAGGGCGCCGATCAGCGCGCGGGGGATCACGAGGCGCGCTCGATCTCCGGGTGGGCCCCCCCCTCCCCCGCCCCCCGGCCGTTGCGCCTGGCCCGCTCGCGCACCACCGCGTGCCGCGCGGCGTCGGCGGCGAGCGGCTTGAGGAGCGCGACGAGCCGGCGCAGCCGCAGCGTGGTGCTGCGCTCCGCCTGGAGGGCCTGCTTCGCGCCGGGCTCGAGCTCGAGCGCCCCCGCCACGCGGAACGATAGCGTCGTCGGGTCGGTCGGCAGCTCGACCGGGCCCTCGAAGGAGGAGAGCACCCGCGCGAAGCAGTCCCGCACCTCGCTCGCGAGCGGACCCGCCTCGGCGGGATCGACCGGGTCGTCGTCGAACTCCTCGACCCGCGCTCGCCGGTACAGGCGGTCGCTGGGGCACCACTCGAGCAGCACGAAGCGCCGCTCGCCTTCCGTGAGGATATCGGAGCGGCCGTCGGGCAGCTCGCGCGCCGACTGGATGTAGGCCACGCAGCCGACGTCCCCGGGGTTCGGCACCGCCGCCGCCTCAGCTTGCTCGGTCGCAGTCACGTAGGCGATTCCGAAGCGGCGGTCGCCGGCGAGACAGTCGGCGAGCAGCTGGCGGTAGCGGGGCTCGAAGATGTGCAGGGGCTGCGGGACCCCGGGAAAGAGGACCAACGGCAAGGGAAAGATTGGGAGTTCACGAGCCATGAGTAAATAGTATACCGGCGATGCAACGGCTAGACGGATAGACGCACAGCGGTTTGTAGTACAAAGGGGCCAGGAGATGCTTCTCCTGACCCCTCAAACTGTTGACCACTGTGCGTCTATGCGTCTAGGTGTTGCAGGTCCCCGCTTTGCTTAGGCGGCTCTCCAGAAGCCTTTCAATGCCTTCCCATCGGGAGACTCACGGAGCTTCTCGAATGCCCGCTCTCTGATCTGCCTGATCCGCTCGCGCGTGACGCCCATCAGCGCGCCGATCTTCTCGAGCGTCATCGCCTCGCTTCCTTCCTCGAGGCCATAATAGAGGTAGAGGATCTTGCGTTCGCGGGGGGTCAGGTACTTCTGGAAGATGCGGTCGATGAACTCCCGCATCAGCCGGCCGTCGGTCGTCTCCTCGATCTCGCCGCCCTCCTGGCCGGCGAAGCGCTCGCCCAGCGTCGCCGCGTCGCGGTCGGTGCGGTCCACCGGGGCGTCGAGCGACAGCTCGGCCGCCGTCATGCGACGCGCCGTCCGCACGTTCTCCACCGTGTCCTCGAGCGCCTTCGCGATCTCGTCGTCGGTCGGCTCGCGTCCCAGCTCCTGGGACAGGTAGGTCTCGGTGCGACTCATGCGGATCAACTGGGAGTTCTGATTCAGCGGGATGCGAACGCTGCGCGTCTGCTCGGCGAGGGCCTTCAGCACCGCCTGCCGGACCCACCACACGGCGTACGAGATGAACTTCACCCCCTGGTCGGGATCGAACTTCTTCACGGCCTTGAGCAGTCCCTCGTTGCCGATGGCGACCAGCTCGGAGAGGTCGAGACCGTGACCCTGATATTTCTTGACGTAGGAGATGACGAATCGGAGGTTGGCGGTGACCAGCCGCTCGGCGGCTTTCTCGTCGCCTCGCTGGACCCGGCGTGCGAGGCGACGCTCTTCCAGCGGGTCCTTGATCAGCGGCAGCTTCTGAATGTCTTGGAGGTATTGATCGAATGCGCCGGATGGATTGGTTCGAAAAAACGCCTTGGGCTTGCCTCCACTCGACCGGGCCATTCGAGGGACTCCCACGGTGTACGATTCGTGTTGTGGATGGAGACGGACCAAATTACAACGGCGCCAATATAGGGAATCACCGGTGTTCGGTGCAAATGTACATGGTTATCAACATCACAAATTATTCTCAGTAATGTGATTGCCGGGTTTGTCCACTATCCACAAGGTGTGTGGAGAACATAGTCGAGGACCGCCCGCGTCGTGGGCGTGTGGAAACGTGGGAGTCGTGTGGGGAAGTTGTTCGGGTGCATGTGATTAGTTCGCGCCCTCGAGCGCGGCACGCACCGCCTCGGCGGGTGCCGCCACGGTCCAGCCGTCCTGCGCGTCTCCGTGCATCGCTCCGATGGTGCACGGCAGCGCAAACCGGACGGCGCCCGCTCGCGCCTTCTTGTCGAGCTGCATGATGCGCATGAGCTCAGCGACCGGCGCCCCCCCCCCTCCTCCCCCCCCAGCGGGCAGGGCGAGCGGCAGCCCGAAGCGCTCCAGCAGGCCGCGGACGCGGGCGGCGGTCCCCGGCGTGGCGATCGCGAGGGTCTCGGCCAGCTGCGCTTCGCAGGCCATCCCGATCGCCACGGCTTCGCCGTGGAGGACTGCGAACTTCGCGGCCGCCTCGACGGCGTGACCCACGGTGTGACCGAAGTTCAGGATCGCCCGCCGCCCGGCCTCGCGCTCATCAGCGCTCACCACCTCGGCCTTGATCTCGATGGAGCGGGTGACGGCCCGCTCGAGCGCCGCCGCATCGCGCGCGAGCAAGGCGCTCGCCGCGGCCTCGAGGAATTCGAAGTAGAGCGCGTCTGCGATCACGCCGTGCTTCACCGCCTCCGCCATCCCGGCGGCGAGCTGCGCGGGTGGGAGGGAGTCGAGCACCTCGAGGTCGGCCACGACGAGCCGCGGTTGGTGAAACGCACCCAGGAGGTTCTTGCCGCGCGGCACGTCCACACCGGTCTTCCCGCCGATCGAGGAATCGATCATGGCGAGCAGGGTGGTGGGCAGCTGCACGTACGGCACGCCGCGCAGGTAGGTGGCGGCGACGAAGCCGGCGACGTCGCCCACGACCCCGCCGCCGCAGGCGACGACGGCGCAATCGCGTCCCAGCTCCGCCCCGAGCATCCGGTCCGAGAGGGCCGCCCACGTTTCCCGCGTCTTGTTCCACTCGCCGGCCGGGAACTCGAACAGCTCGGCGGGCAGCTTGCCCTCGTGGAGCCGTGCGACGAGCCTGGCACCGTACAGCTTCGCCACGTGGGAATCGCTGATCACGGCGTAGCGCACCGCCGGACAGGCCTCCCGTAGCAATCGCGGCAGCTCCGCCAGGAGGCCGCGCCCGACGACGATGTCGTAGGACGCATCGCGCCGCTCGATGAGCGGGACGCGGACCGTCACCACTTCACGTCGGGGCGGCCGGCCGCCGCGTTGGCCGAGCGCGCCAGCACGAACAGCAGATCGGAGAGCCGATTCAGGTACTGGAGGACCTCGGGGGAGGCCGCGCCCTCCCGCACGAGCGGCACGACCGCCCGTTCGGCGCGGCGGCAGGTGGTGCGCGCCACATGCAGGGCGGCGGCCTTGGGCGTACCGCCGGGGAGGATGAAGCTCGCCAGCGGCGCGAGCGTCGCCTCGTGCGCGTCGATCATGTGCTCGAGCATCCCGACGTGCGACTCCCCGATCGGGTCGCCCGGGAGCGCCTTAGCGAGCTTGGCTCGGTCCGGGGTCGCGAGCTCTGCCCCCACCGTGAAGAGGTCGCGCTGCACCCGCTCGAGCGGGTCGCGACACCAGTCGTGGGGCTCGAGCGCCAGGGCCAGACCGATACACGCGTTCAGCTCGTCCACGTCGCCGTACGCCGCCACGCGGGGGTCGTCCTTCGGCACCCGGGGCCCGCCGAACAGCCCCGTCTCACCGCCGTCCCCGGTTCGCGTGTAGATGCGCGTCATTCGTTCTCCTCGGGCGGGCAGGAGCGAGCAGGGGCGGGCAGAGGCGGTAACCTACCGCCCCCTACCGCCTCATACCGCCTCCTACGAGATTCGCCCCAATGCAAGAGCTCAAAGATATCACGATCATCGGAGCCGGCCCGACCGGCCTGTTCGGCGCTTTCTACGCGGGGATGCGCGGCGCGTCGTGCCGGCTCATCGACAACCTCGATCAGGTGGGCGGACAGCTCACGGCCCTCTATCCGGAGAAGTACATCTTCGACGTGGCCGGATTCCCGAAGGTGCTGGCGAAGGATCTGGTGAAAGGCATGGCCGAGCAGGCGTTGCAGTTCCACGCCCCGGTGCAGCTCGGCGAAAAGGTGGTCGGCTTGCGGCGCGAATCGGACAACGGCCGGCCTCGGTTCGTCGTGGTCACGGACAAGGACGCATATCCGTCGCACACGATCATCATTGCCGGGGGGATCGGCGCGTTTACGCCGCGCAAGCTGCCCCTCAAGGACGTGGACCGCTGGTACGGCCGCGGCGTGTTCGACCGGGTGCTCGATCCCCAGGCGTTCGCCGGCAAACGCGTGCTGCTCGTGGGCGGCGGCGACTCGGCGTTCGACTGGGCAGTGAACCTCCAGGGCATCGCGCACTCGATTCTGATGATCCATCGCCGCGACGGGTTCCGCGCCCACCACGCCACGGTCGAGCAAGTGCGCACTCTGTGCGCCGCCGGCAAGATGGAGCTGCGCACGTTCTGGGAGCTGAAGGCGATCCACGGCGGCGATCGGGTGGAACGGGTCACGATCCACAACAGCAAGACGAAGGAAGAGGAGCAGGTCGCCGTGGACGCCGTGATCCCGCAGCTCGGCTTCCTCTCCTCGCTCGGCGCCATCGCCGAGTGGGGCCTCGAGCTCGACGGCGGCGATATCAAGGTCTCGTCCACCATGGAGACGAACCTCCCCGGCATCTTCGCCGCCGGAGACATCACTACCTATCCCGGGAAACTCAAGTTGATCGCGACCGGCGTCGCGGAGGCGAGCATCGCGGTGAACCACGCGGTACACTTCATCAACCCGGCTGCGAAGGTCGCTCCGGGCCACTCCAGCAACATGGCGCTGTTCGGGCAGACGGAAGACTGACTACCGCCCGATCTGCACCACCACCGAGTCGATCTCGGCCAGCATCTGCGCGTACGGCACCGCGTGACTGTTGGCCTGCACGCTGAAAGTGTACGTCCGGCCGTCCGCGCGCTCCACGTACCCCGAGAGCGAGTTGACCCGGTCGATGCTCCCGGTCTTCGCGATCACGTGACCCTCGAACCGGGTGCCAACGAATCGCTTGAGCAGGGAGCCGCGCTGTCCGGCGTGCGGCAGCGCCGCGAGGAACGGCGCGCTCCTGGGGTGGCGGCGCATGTAGCCGAGCAGCTGGACCAGCGCGTGCGGTGTGATCAGGTTACCCGCGGCGAGGCCCGAGCCGTCCTCCAGCGCGAACGCCGTGGAGTCGATCTTCACCGAGTCGATGAGGAAGCGCCGCTCCACGTCGAGCCCTGCGTCCCACGACCCCGTGCCCCGGAATTCCCGCCCCAGGAGCTTGAGCAGCATCTCGGCGAACCAGTTCTGGCTCGTGTTGAGAATCGGGAAGACGATGTCGCCGATGGGGCGGCCGCGATACTCGACCAGGGGCGACTGAGCCCGGGCCGCGCGATAGGCGAGCGAGTCCGTGGTGCTCGCCGCTCCCCCTTCGATGGCGACGCCGCGCTTGAGCAGCGCGGTCGCGAGCGCCCGCGCGGCGTACAGATTGGGGTCGGGGAGGGCGAAGCTCTCGATCCAGGGCGCGTGTCCCAGGGCCACCGTCCCTTCGGCCCAGATCGCCCAGGTGCCGGGTGTGCGGAAGAAGTTGTCGCCGATTGTGGTCCCGGAGTCGGCCGCGACGGTGCGAGCCCGGTTCTCGAAGGTGAAGAGCCCCACGTCGGGAGACCACGCGATCAGGGGCGGCCGGTCCACGCCGTCCCCCGGGGCGATGTGGAAGTCCACGCTATTGTCGTGGAAGCCCAGCCCCGAGACCGGCGCGGCGTACCACCAGTTCAGATCGAAGTTGCCCCAACCCGGGTGCACGAGCAGCGGCTCGAAGTACGACCCGTCTCCCACGAGCCTCCCCGTGACGCGACGGATCCCGCGGGCGCGCACCGAGTCGGCGATCGCGCCGATGGCGGTGAACGCCGAATCGCACGCGCCGGGTGCCAGCGTGTCCACCCGGAAGCAGCGCTCGGAGAAGGTCGGGTCGCCGCGCCCGTACAGGACCAGGTCTCCCGTGAGCACGCCGTCCACCACGGTCCCGCCGGGGTATAGGCTCGTCCGCACCCGATAATCCGGTGGCAGCAGCACCGTCGCCGCGGCCGTCACGACGAGCTTGGTATTGCTCGCCGGGACGTAGTACCGGTCGGCGTTGCGCTGGTAGCGCACGGTGCCGCGGTCGTCGGTCACATAGACACCCCAGCTCGCGCGATCGAACGGCGCCTGGTCGAGCAGCAGCGCGAGCCGGTGCTCGAGCGAGCCGCGCAGCGGCGTGGCGCGGGGGCGGGCGAGGGCGGAAGGGGAGGGGGGCGTCTGTGCCGTGAGGATGCTGGGGCACGCGACGGACGCGAGGATGAGCTTGCGTAAGGGGGCCGATGACATGCTCAGGTGTCGAAAAGGTTGACAGTCCGGGAGGGCCGAGCCAACATAGGGGAGCCGCCCGACCTCGTCAATTGCGTGCCGGTTGCTTGGCCCTGCTCGTCGCCGTGTCCGCGGCGGCTCCGCTCGCCGCGCAGCAGCAGGAGCAGCGCGTGGTGCGCGCTCTGGTGTTCGAGGGCAATCACGCGCTCGACGATTACACGCTCGCCGCCGCCATCGCGACGTCGAACTCGAGCTTCTTTGCGCGGGCGTGGTGGCTGCGCTGGACGCACCTGGGCGAGCGGCGCTATCTGAGCGAGGTCGAGTTCCGCCGTGACGTGCTGCGCGTGCTCCTCCTGTACCGCCAGAGCGGCTACGTGAATGCGGTGGTCGACACCGTCGTGCAGCGGACGCCCCACGACGCGTTCATCAGATTTCGCATTCACGAGGGCGACCCGGTGCGGCTGGCGCGGCTGGACATCGTGGGCGTCGATATCCTCAACGTGCGGGAGCTCAAGAAGGGCTTGCCGCTCCAGGCCGGGGATCCGTTCAACCGCTTCTTCTTTCAGGCGTCCGCGGACACGATCGCCCTGCGGCTCAGGAACGTCGGGTATCCCTATGCTACGGTGCTGCGCAACTTCGACGAGGACGACGCCTCCCTCACGGCCACGGCGACGCTCGAGGCAGTCCCGGGACCGCGCATCTGGGTGGGCGACGTGGTGATCCAGGGGCTCCAGCGGATGGACACGGCGTCGGTGTGGCGGATGCTGTCGGTCAAGCCCGGCGACCTGTTCCAGCAGGACCGGCTGTATCTGAGCCAGCGCGACCTGTACGACATGGGCGTGTTCCGCTCGGTGAACGTCCTGCTCGCGGACTCGCTGCCGCCGGCGGCCCCCGGAGACACGCTCGGCCGCGTGGTGGTCCGGCTGGTCGAGGGGCCCGGTCATCGCGTGCTCGGCGGGATGGGATACGGGACGATCGACTGCTTCCGGCTCCAGGGGGGGTGGACGGCCTACGACTTCCTGGGCGGCGCACGCGCCCTCGACCTCACGGCGAGCGTCTCGAAGCTCGGGGCGGGTGCCCCGACGGACGTCGGGTTCCGGAACAACGTGTGCGAGTCGATCCAATCCGATGCCACGTCGGACACGGTCAACTACAACGTGGGGCTGACGCTGCGTCAGCCTACCTTCTTCTCGCCGCGTCACACGGCGCGCCTCGGCGTGTTCGCGGAGCGGCGCTCCGAGTTCAAGACCTACACGCGCCAGGACGTGGGCGTGAACCCGGCCGTCACCCTCAACGCGCGACGCAACATCCCGACGACCATCGGCTACGCTATCTCGGTCGGGCGCACCACGGCCGACCCGGCGGTTTACTGCACTCGGTTCACCGTGTGCACCGAAGCCGACCAGGCGGCGTTGGCGAGCTCGCGCCGCTTCGCGGCGGTGACAGTGTCAGCGGTGCGCAACCGGGTCAACTCGGTCCTGGATCCGACGCGCGGCGACCTCGTGACCGTCGGCCTGATGCACGCGTCGAGCGTGGTGGGCTCGGACACGTTGTACGACTTCAACCGCGGGGAGCTCGAGGTCGCGCGCTACTATTCGCTGGGGCGCCGGGGGGTGTTCGCTTGGCGGGCGCGAGCGGGGGCCATTGTCCCGGGGCGGCAGATCACGCTCGCCAGCCAAAGTGTGCAGTTCGTGCCGCCGGACCAGCGGTTTTACGGCGGCGGCCCCAACTCGGTACGCGGCTACGCCCGTAACGGGCTCGGGCCCCGAGTGTACGTCACGACCGACAGTATCACCCTCCCCGACGTGCGGGCCGCGGCGACCGGGGGGAACTCCATTCTCGTCTTCAACACGGAGCTGCGGTTCGCCACGCCGCTTTTCCCCGACCGGATGCGGGTCGCCGTGTTCGTGGACGCCGGGCAGGTCTGGGAGCGCGGTGTGCAGACCAGTGTGCACGGGATGCGCGTGACCCCCGGGGCGGGGCTCCGGTTCACGACCCCGCTTGGGCCTGTGCGAATCGACGCGGCCTACAACGACTACGCGGCGGAGCCGGGTCCCTTGTACTTCCTTAATACCACGGACCAGAGCCTGACCGTCGTCCACCCGGGCGTCCCCTACGCCCCGCCCCGGCCGGCGACGTTCTGGCGGCGGGTGTTCGTGCAGTTCGCCGTGGGACAGGCGTTCTGATGGTCCGGCGCTCTCTCGCGGCGGCGCTCTGGCTCCTGGCGGGCCTGCTCGCCTCGTTTCTGGGTGCGCTCTCCGCCCTGGTCGATACCGGCGCGGGGCGCCACCTGCTGAGCCGGGTCGCGACGACTGCATTGCACCAGATCTTCGACGGCTCTGTCGAGATCGGCGACGTGCGGGGCGCCCTGCTCACCGGTGTCACGCTGCGCGACGTCAAACTGTTCGATCCCGAGACAACGCTCGTCGCGGCGCTGCCGCGCGTGGACGCGAGCTACAACCCGTTCGACTTCGTGGCCGGCCGCGTGGTGCTGCTCGAGCTGCAGCTGCGCGAGCCGGTCGTGAACGTCGTGCAACGCCCGGGCGGCCGGCTCAACGTCGAAGAGTTCCTGCGGCTGGGCCGCCCCAACACGGGCCCGCACGGGCCCGCCACGCTGATCCTGTTCCACAACGTCCGCATCGACGAAGGCACCGTCACCTTGCGGCTCCAGGAGCAGGGCGCTCCCTCCACCGAAGCGAACGGCAACGAGATCGACCCGCTCGAGAGCCTGGGCCGGCGCCGCGTGCGCCGCTTCGACCACCTCAACGCGCGTCTCGCTGCGCTGCGCGTCTCCTCCCCACAGGAACGGGGCATCCGCATCGACATCACCAAGCTGGCGGTGGCGAGCACCGATCCCCGCGTGGAGCTGCGGGACGTCGCGGGGCACGTCACCGTGGTGGGGGACTCGCTCGAGCTCGACCTGCCGCGGGTGCAGCTCCCGGCGTCGCTCCTCTCCGCCCGCGGCCGCATTCGCTGGCCCCGCGACACGCTGTTGTTCGACCTCAACGTGCACGCCGACTCCGCCACCATGGGCGACGTGCGGTTCGTCGTCCAGCGCGTCCCCGCGGGGGCGGTGTACCGGGGTGGCGTCCGCGTGCGGTCGCACGGCGGCCGCCTGCTGGAGGTGCAGCTCGCGCCGCTCGACATGCGCTACGGCGGCGGCACGCTGACCGGACACCTCACGGCGGTGAGCGCTGCCGACTCCGGGCTCGTCGCCGTGCGCGGTGCCGATCTCGTCGCCACCGATTTCGACCTCGACGTCCCGCGCGGCCTGGTCGGAACGCTGCCGTTCTTCGGGCGGCTGAGCGGCCACACCGTCGCCGACGGTGCGCTGGGGGCTCTGACGCTGGACATCGACTGGACGTTCCGGGACTCGCTCGTGCCCGGTTGGCCGGTCTCGCGCATCCGCGGCAAGGGCGAAGTGGACCTGCTCGCCGCGGACGGCATGCGGTTCCGTCCCTTCACCGTCGAGGCAGCTGCCGTTGACCTCGGCACCGTCCGCCGCCTGGCGCCGGCCGTCACGCTCCGCGGGGAGTTGGATGGCGCGGGCACGCTGACCGGCTCGCTGCACGACGCCCGCTTTGCCGGCACCCTCGCGCAGCGCGACGGCGACCGTCCCCCGAGCGTCGTCCATGGCAGCGTGGGACTCGACACCCGCGGCGACACGCTCGGGGTCTCCGCCGACGTCACCGCCGACTCGCTCTCATTCGACGGGCTGCGCGGCAGCTTCCCGGGGCTCCCCCTGCGTGGCACGGTTCGCGGACCGGTGAAGCTCGCCGGCACAGTGGCGGCGCTCGAGACGCACGCGAGTCTCGCCTTGTCAGGGGCCGGGGCCGTGAACCTCGACGGCGTGCTTACTCTCCTAGGGCAGCGCACCGGCGCGCGCGACATGACGCTCTCCGCGCGGGATCTCGATCTGTCGCGCTGGGTCGCGCGGGCGCCCGCATCGCGCCTGAGCTTCACCCTGGCCGGCCGCGTGGCGCAGGATAGCGGCGAGTCGCCGGAAGGTGCGCTCACCGCAACGCTCGCGCCCTCCATGCTCGCCGGGACGGCGCTCGACAGCGGGCGCATCACGGTACGCCTCGCCGGCGGCCGCGTGCACGTGGACTCGCTGCGCCTGGCTCAGTCGGGTCTGATCACCACGGGCGCGGGCGCCCTCGGGTGGCGTCGCCCGGACCGGGGGACGCTCTCGCTCGACTTCGACGCGGACAGCCTGAGCTCGCTCGATTCCCTGGTCGCCTGGGTGGCCGGACCCGACACGGCGACTTCGGGCCGCGGGCGCTCGCTCCGAGGCTCGGCGCGGGTGCTCCTCACCCTGGAGGGGGCGCTCGACTCGCTCGCGCTCGACGCACGCGCGACCACTGATCACCTCCGCTGGCGCGACTGGGAGATTCCGGCCGGGCACGCACACGCCGTGTACCAGCCGGGTCCGGACCCCGCCTTCCAGGTCGAGGCGACGCTCGACTCCCTCAGGACCGGGGACTTCGCTTTCGGCGCGGCCTCGGCCGCGCTGCGGGGCAGGCGCGACTCGCTCACCTGGTTCGCCCGCTCCCGCGTCGGCGACCTCGGGGCGTTTCTCGCCGGGGGACGACTCGCGCGGCGCAGCGCCGGCTCCGCAGTCGCCGTGGACTCCCTTGCCGTGCTGCTCCCGGGCGGCGTGTGGTTTCTCCAGGCGCCGGCCGAAGTCGTGGTGAGCGACTCCGTGATCCGGGTTGCCGGGGTGACGTTGCACAGCGCGACCGATTCGGGGCGGCTGATTCTCAAGGGCGATCTCCCGACGCGCGGGCGCGCCGACGCGCACCTCCAGGTGGAAGGCTTCCCGCTGGCGGGCGTCTACGCCCTGCTCGAGCAGGACACGAGCGGCGTCGCGGGCAGCCTGACGGCCACGGTCGGCCTCGGCGGCACGCGTGCCGAGCCCGAGTACACGGGATCGCTGGCGCTCTCCAACGGGTCGCTGGGCGAGTTCCGCGTGCCGTACATGGACGGCACCTTCGAGTACCGGGCCCGGCGGCTTGACGCGGCGGTACACCTGTGGCGGTCGGGGCAGCAGGTCTTGAATGTCACGGCGCACCTGCCGCTCGACCTGGCACTCACGCCCGTGGTCGAGCGCGAGCTGCCGGACACCCTCTCGGTGCGGGCCCAGGCCGACAGCGTGGATCTCTCCCTGCTCGAAGCGGTCACCCCGTTGTTACGCCAGGTGCAGGGGGTCTTCTCGGCGGACGTTGGCGTCGCGGGGACGTGGCGCGAGCCGCGGCTCGAGGGCGGCCTGCGGATCGCCGGGGCGGCCGCGACGATCCCGGCGCTCAATGTGCGATACGAGGACCTCGCCGGGGACCTCGCGCTCTCGGGCGACACCATCGCCGTGCGGGCCCTCTCGGCGCGGAGCGGCAACGGCCGGATGGACCTGTCCGGGTTCATACGGCTCGAGCAGCTGACGCACCCCGTGCTGGCCCTCGGCATCAACGCCGATCACTTCAAGGCGCTCGATCTGAAGGGCAACGTGGCGGTCACCGCGAGCGGACGGCTCTCGCTCACGGGACCGGTGTTCGGAGCCACGCTCACCGGGCACGCCACGGTCACGTCGGGCGTGCTGTATTTCGCCGACCTGATCGAGAAGCGCATCGTGAACCTGAACGACCTGGCCGACACGTCCCTGGCATCGATCATCGCGCGGCAGGGGCTCGGGCCCGAGTTCCAGAGTGTGTTCCTGGACAGCCTGCACATTCGCGACCTGGACCTCGACATGGGAAGCGACGTGTGGCTACGCTCGGCTGAGGCGAACATCCAGCTCACCGGGACCGTGACGCTCAGCAAGCGGCAGAACGCCTATCTCCTCTCCGGTACGCTCCAGGCGCCGCGCGGCGTCTACCGGCTCAAGCTCGGCGTGACGCGCGAGTTCGTGGTGTCGCAGGGGACGGTGAAGTACTTCGGGACCCCGGACCTCGATGCGGAGCTGAACATCGAGGCGAAGCACACCGTGCACCCGGTCCCGACCTCGACCCACACCAACCCCGAGGACATCACCATCGTCGCCCACATCACGGGCACGCTCTCGGCGCCGCGCGTGGCTCTCGACGCGGAGCACCACGACCTGTCGCAGACCGAGGTGATCTCGTACCTCCTGTTCGGCAAGCCGAGCTTCGAGCTGAGCGGCGGGCAGGGTGGGCTGACCGACCAGCGCGCCTTGCTGCAGGGCGCGGCCTCGGTGCTCTCGGGTGAGCTAGAGCGCACGCTCGTCTCGGATCTCGGGATCCCGCTCGACTACGTGGAGATCCGGCCCGGCGCGGCGACCGATCCGTTCTCCGGGGTGCAGCTCGCGGTCGGACGGCAGCTCGGTCCCAGGACGTTTCTGGTGGTGAACGCGGGTTTCTGCCAGGGGCGCCCGGTCGCGGTCGGCAACACGATCGGCTTGAGTCTCCAGTTCCGCATGAATCCGGAGTTCCGCACGGAAGCGAGCTTCGAGCCGGTCCGGAGCTGCACCACGGACTTGGGCGGCGAGGCAACCAACGCCCCACCGACGCGCCAGGTCGGTTTCGACCTCATCTGGGAGCGCCGCTACTGACATGACGCGTGCCGTACTCATCACCAACCCGGCGGCCGCGCGCACCGACGCGCGCGCCGTCGGCGCGATCCGCGACACGCTGCGGGGCGGCGGATGGGCGGTCGAAGTGCAGGCGACCGCCAAGCCCGGCGACGCGCGGCGCTTCGCGCGCGAAGCGCTGGAGCGCGGCGTGGACGTGCTGGTGAGCTACGGCGGCGACGGCACGGCGATGCAAGTCGCCGCGGGGATCGTGGGAAGGGACGTGCCCCTGGGAGTGGTCCCGGGCGGCACGGGAAACCTGCTCGCCGGCAACCTGCGGCTGCCGTACCGGCCCGCTGCGGCGGCCCGCGTGATTCTGGGCGGCCGGCGCATGCGTCTCGACCTCGGCGCGGTGACGCGGGACGACGGGGAGCACTACTTCGCGGTGTGCAGCGGCGCGGGCTTCGACGCCCGTCTGATGGCCGACACGCCCCGCGCCGCCAAGCGCCGCTGGAAGATGGGCGCCTACGTGGTGCGGGCGCTGGCGGCGCTGCCCGGCGTGCACAGCGCCCTCCATCGCGTGACGGTGGACGGGATCGCATACGAACGCCGGGCGGCGATGGTCCTTATCGCCAACTGCGGCGAGCTGATCCCGCCGTTCCTGCGGCTGCGCGACGGCGTCGTCCCGGACGACGGCTGGCTGGACGTGCTGACGCTCGAAGCCGAAGGCGCCGTCGAGAGCCTGCTCGCGTTCTGGGAGCTGGTGCGCGGCTCAATGAACGGGGCAGGAGTCGCGAGCCGGCGCGTGTGGTTCGCGCGCGGCCGCTCGGTGCGGGTGGAGACGCTGGCGGGCGGGCCCCGGCCCGTGCAGCTCGACGGGGAAGTGGTGGGCGCGACGCCGTTCGAGGCGCGGCTCCTGCCCGGCGCCCTGTCGGTGCTGGTCGACCCTGCGCGCGTGCCCCATGGCTGACACCCTGCTGCTCGTGGACGACGACGCCGACGTGCTCAAGGCGGTCGGCGACTACTTCGAGCGCATCGGCTACGAGGTGCATCGCGAAGGCACCGGCGAAGGCGGGATGGACGCGTTCGACCGGGTGCGACCGGAGGTAGTCATCCTCGACCTGCATCTCCCCGACCGCGGCGGGCTCGAGGTGCTCGAGCGGCTGCGCGCGGAAGGAGCGGCCGTCATCCTGCTGACGGGGCAGGGGGACATCGAGACGGCGGTCCGCGCCATGCAGCTCGGCGCCGAGAATTTCCTCACCAAGCCCGTGGACATGACCCATCTCGCCGCCGCCACGGCCCGGGTCGGCGAGAAGGTACGGCTGTCGCGCCAGAATGCGTTGCTGCGCGCGCGCGAGCGGCCGGGCGATGGACTAGACACGATCGGCGTCTCACCGGCGATGCGCGAGCTGGCGCGCCAGATCGAGCTCCTGGCGGCGAGCGAGCGCAGTACCGTGCTGCTCACGGGGGAGAGCGGCACCGGCAAGGGTTGGGTCGCGCGCATCGTGCACCAGCTCAGCCGCCGGTCCGCCGGGCCGTTCGTGGAGGTGAACTGCGGCGGGCTCTCGGCGACGTTCCTCGATTCGGAGCTGTTCGGACACGAGAAGGGCGCCTTCACCGACGCCAAGGAGCGGCGTCAGGGGCTGTTCGAGCTGGCGGACGGCGGGAGCATCTTCCTGGACGAGATCGGCGAGCTCGCTCCCGAGCTGCAGCCCAAGCTGCTCAAGGTGCTCGAGACGAAAGCCTTCCGGCGGTTGGGCGGCACGGCCGAGCTGCGGGTGGACGTCCGGCTGATGGCCGCCACCAACCGCGACCTCGTGAGCGACGTGAAGGCGGGGCGATTCCGGGAGGATCTGTTCTATCGCTTGAGCGTGCTGCCGCTGCGCCTGCCGCCGCTGCGCGAGCGCTCGCGCGAGGACCGGTTGGCGCTGCTCACGCGCATACTGGCGAGCCTGCACGCCGAGCTGCTGGGGCCGAGCGCTGCGACGGCGGAGGCACTGGACCGGCTGCTCTCGGCGCCGTGGCCCGGGAACGTGCGCGAGATGCGCAACGTGCTGGAGCGCGCCATGATCCTGGCGCAGGGGGCGGCGGCGATCGGCCTGGAGCACCTGCCGGCCGACCTGCGCAAGGGCAGCGGGGCGGCGGATCGGCGCCACGTGCCGCAGGCGCTGGCGGAGGTGGAGCGCCACCACATCGAGCGCACCCTGCGCGCCCACAGCGGCAACCGCACGCGGGCGGCGGCCGAGCTCGGCATTTCGCGCGCGACGCTGATCAATAAGATTAAGAGCTACGGGCTCGACCTTTGAAGGGAGCGCCTATGCAAAAGCCGGAGCTCAAAGAGCACGACGCGATGGTGTGTCGCTACTGCGGGAACGAAGAGCGGGCGTCCGAGGGCTATCCCTGCTCCGAGTGCGGGACCTTCATCTGCTTGATCTGCTCCTTCCGCGGCATCACGCGCTGCAAGGCGTGTGAGGCGAAGGCGCAGGCCCCGAAAACCTAGCCGCGGCGCTTGCGGACTTCGGCGGCGATCTCGTCGACCGGGCTCTCCAACGCGTGGGCCAGCTTCTCCACCGCCGCCCCCTCCGCCGGCCAATCCCGCGCCGCCGCGATAGCGTCGAGAGCGATCTGGGCGATCGCCGTCGTGTGGTCCTCCAGGTCCCGCGTGCGGACGGCGACTTCGCGGGCCAGCCACTGCTCCAGCTCGCGTCGCTCGATCTCCAGCTGCCGCTGGCGCAGCGCCCCCTGGAGCGACATCTCGAGCTCGTCCAAATCCACGGGCTTGATGAGGTAGTCGTAGGCGCCCAGCTTGAGGCACTCGATCGCCGTGCGCGGCTCGTCGATCGCCGTGAGCATGAGGATGGCGAGATCGGCGTCCTGCGCCAGCGCCTTGGGGACGAGCTCGAGGCCCGTCATGTTCGGCATGCGGATGTCGGAGAGCATCGCCTGCGGTGCTTCAGCGGCCTGCCGGTCCAGGGCTTCGGCGCCGCTCGACGCCTGCACCACGCGGTAGCCGAGCCGCGAGAGAAAGCGGTCGAGCGCCTGGCGGATTCCGTCTTCGTCGTCCACCACGAGCACCTTCGTCGGCGCGGTCTGTGGCACGGGTGTCGCCATGCGCGCTAACGTACGTGTCTGCCACAAGCCGAGCAAGCCGAGCGCGTGACCGTGCCCAACCTCGCGTCCGTCTCCGGCATCACGGTCGGTCATTGGACCGACGCCGTGGCTGCGACCGGTTGCACGGTGATACTCGCGCCGCCGGGCGGGATGCGCGCGGCTGCGGCCGTACGCGGCCGGGCGACGGGAACGCGCGAGCTCGACGCGCTCCATCCGCGTCACCTGGTCGGGCACGTGGACGCGATTCTGCTCACCGGCGGGTCGGCGTTCGGCCTCGGCGCGGCGGACGGCGTGATGCGCTGGCTCGCCGAGCGGAAACGCGGATTCCCTGCCGGCCTCGCTGGCGTCGTCCCGATCGTTCCGACAGCCGTGATCTTCGACTTCGACCTGGCGCCGGGCGGCCGCGACGATCGCTGGCCGACGCCGGACGACGCCTACCGCGCCTGCGACGCCGCCTCCA
>WNGP01006888.1_pt1 | contig 18024 bp, 18 predicted proteins | sample 5407671 | NCBI WGS metagenome assembly WNGP01 (sample SAMN13153381, study PRJNA577476) | soil metagenome | isolation source: 40 cm soil or saprolite under Garry oak tree replicate 2 | place: USA:California | collected 2016-06-15 | reverse complement strand
CCGATTATGCCGCCTGTCCGCACGTTTCCATGCTGTCACCAGCGCGAATACCGGGCGGGCGGCATAATCCGGGAGTCCGCATAAGCGGCGTTGTTATCGAGGCTGATCATCGGGTAGTCCCGGTGCGCGGTCAGCCCGTCCCATTCCCGGTCCAGGGTGGCGAGCGCCTTCTTCGCCGGCCCGGCCAGGCCGGGGGCGGCCATCTGCTTCTTCCGCGCCTCGTCGATCACGGTGATCGCGGCGTCCCAGGCGGCCTGCGCTTCCTCCAGCCGGACGGCGGCCGTCTTGTCCCGCGGCGCCGGAGCGGCGGCGTCGTTCCAGGCGGCAGCGAGCTGCTCGTGGGCGGCGTACAGGTCCCGGATCCGCTCCAGCCACGCATCGGTCCAGTACTTCAGCTGGGCGGGGCTCGCGTCGCCGGCCCGCACGAAGTGCCGGCGGACATGCGCCCAGCAGAAGAGGTTGACCAGGCCGTCCGCTTTCTTCCCGGCGGACTGGTAAACAGCGTAGAAGTCACTGGAGATCACCAGCCGCCGCGGCCCGCCGTCATCCCCGGGCGTGAGCTGGCCCGTGTCCTCATCGATGCCGGCGTGGCGGGCCAGCACCGCCCCGGACCTCGTCGGGTCCATCACGAAGCACACGGTGTCCGGGCCGATGAACACCCACAGCCACCACTTCGCCGGGCCATCGCCGTCGCGCGGCGCGAACACCCGCCACGTGGTCTCGTCGGCATGCAGGTGCCATGAATCCCGCGACCGGGCCGTGATGGCCTCCGCCAGCGGGACGAGCAGCGCCCCGGCCCGCGCAGGTGCCGGCCAAAGTGGCCGGCGAGACCGCCGCCCCCTGCCGGGCCAGGCCCGTCACCAGGGAGTTCATGCTCCGCCCGGCGACGTACCGCTCGGTGAGCAGCATCGCGATGAACGCGTTGGAGAACAGGCCCTTCCCGATCGCCTTCGGCGGGCCGGGCGCCATCACCGTCGCCGGCACCCGGCACCCGCACGCCCGCTTGTAACGGCGCCGGCAGTGCGCCACCAGCCGCACGATCACCCGCCAGTCCAGCTGCTCCCCGGACACGTGATCCCCCAGCAGCGTGAACGGCTCCCCGCACTCCGGGCAGCAGTACCCGCCCCCCGGGAAATCCCAGGACATCTCGAACCGGGGCAGATGCGAGTAATCACGCCGCCCTGCCCGCGCCCCCGGGCCGCGCTTCTTCCCCGTGCCGGTCCCGGCGTCCCGCCCGCCAGCGCCGGCGGCATCACCATCACTGCCCGGCGGCCCCGGACGCGACCGCTCCGACGACCGCCCGAACACCATCCGCTGCAATACCGCCAGGTCAGCGCGCAGCTTCTCCAGCTCGGCAGCCTGCCCCGCGTTCTCCGCCCGCAGCCGCGCGTTCTCCTCGCGCAGCTCGCCAGCCAGCCGCGCCAGCTCCCGGTTCGCCTCCAGCGCAGCAGCCAGCACATCCCGAAGCGATGCCTCAGCATCCTCCGAATCCGGGACAACACCAGCCGCAGCCACCACGCAGCACAGCAAACACCCTCAGCAGCCGCAAATCACGCACCATCCGCCAGCGCGCCGCAGCACACCGCGCCCACGGACGCCAACGCCCCGTCACACGACTTCCGAATACTTACGCGTATCTGGCACGCGATCGTGAGCCTGATTCTCGGTTTTCTGCTCGCCGCGACAACCGCCGCGCCGGAAATCCGGCACCTGCTCTTCGGCCTCCTCCAATGGATCCAGAGGCCATGAGTACATCCATCTACCGAAGGGGGTGGTGCCTAGTGCTCAACATTTCGCCCGATTCCAGCATCGACCTTCAGGAGGTCGCCAACCGCAACGACGCTGCGCGCCATATCATCGCCGGATTCTCCACTGCCATGCCGACACTCGCCGATATCTGGCGGTATCTCGAAACCGCGCTCAACGACACGCTCGCCCTGTCCGCCGAGATCACCCGGCTTACCGCCGAACTTCGCGACACCCGCCTCGACCGCGCCAACCTCCTGGCCGCTGCGCGGGCCACCCTCGGCGCCTCGCTCGAGGGAGAATCCGACCCGCTGTCCTACCTGCGCGACGAACTGACCGCTCCGCGGGACGAAGGGGAGCGGCCATGACCAGCCCGCGACGGATGCGCCGACAGGCACGCAGGATACGGCGCAGCGGCATGCAGCCGATGATGGTCATCAACAGCGGAGATCAGCTGCCGGAAACCATCGGCGTCCTGCTGCTGCGGTGGGCATGGCGCTACCGCTCCGAACTCGCGCCCGTCTACCTCACCGTGCTCATCCTGAGCGTTAGTTGGTGGCTGCATGCCGGCCGCCCGCAATGGTGGGCTTATGTCCTGACCATCGACGCGGTGGCCACGTCCGTGCTGGCTGTCTTCGGCAGACGATTGGGCATCCCAGCCCTGATCGAACGCCTATACGTTGCCACAACGACGCTCGCGGTCGGCGGATGGGTTGCCATGGCGACCGCGCTCGGCCCGTTTACCTCGCCGCTTCCGCAGACCCTGATCATCGGCGGACCCGTCCTGTCGGTGCCCTGGTGGGCACACCGGCGCCGACGCACACGGGTTCGCATCGAGCGCAAGCTCGAAGCGTGGCCCGACATCGCCAGGGCCATCGGGCTGGCCGGATCACAGGTCATGTCCGCCAAGGTGGACCTCTGGGGATGGCGGGCACGACTCCGGCTGGCGCGCGGCCAGACCATGGCCGACATGACCGCACGGATACCCGCGATCGAATCGGGCCTCGGCACCTTCCGCGGAGCGGTCCGCGTCTACCCCACTCCCGACGACCTGGCTAACCGGTGCGAGCTGCGCGTCCTGAACTCCGACCCGCACGCCGACGCCATCCCGTGGCCCGGGCCATCGGTTACCTCGATCACGCACCCGATCGACCTCGGACCCTTCGAGGACGCCCAACCGTGCCGCGTCCTGTTCCTGCGCCGACACGCGATCTTCGGCGGAAGCACCGGAACAGGCAAGAGCGGCGGGCTCAACGTGCTGATGGCCAACCTGACCGCATGCACCGACGTGGTCATCTGGGCCATCGATCTCAAGAAGGGCATGGAACTCAAGCCGTGGGCTCCGTGCATCGGGCGGCTGGCCACCACCCCGGAGCAAGCCGCCGCGCTGCTCCGCGACGCGGCGGCCATCCTGCAGGCCCGGGCCGAACTGCTCGCGGCGACCGGCCGGCGCGTCTGGGAGCCATCGCCGGACCTGCCCGCGCTTGTGATCATCATCGACGAATACGCCGAGCTGTCCGACGACGCCCAAGACGCGATGGGCTGCGCCGATTCCATCGCCCGCCTCGGCCGCGCCGTCGCCATCACCCTGGTGGCCGCGACCCAGCGTCCGACTCAGAAGGCCATGGGTCAGGGCGCGGTGCGCTCGCAGATGAACCTGCGGATCTGCTTCCGCGTCCGCGAGCGCCGCGACGTCGACCTGATCCTCGGCCAGGGCATGCTCAACGCCGGATGGCACGCCCACACCCTCAACGCGCCCGGCAAGTTCCTCATCTCCTCACCCGAGCACGACACCCCACGGCGCGCCCGCGCCTACCTCGTCACCGACCAGGATGTCGCCGAGATGGCCGCGCTTCACGCGGCAAGCCGCCCGCAACTCGACGAGATCTCGCAAGGCGCGATCCAGCCATCGGACGACCCGGGCGCCGCGCGGGACGAAGGCGGCACCGACGCGAACGAGGAGGACCAGGCGCCGACATCCGGCGACACGGCCGACGCTGCGGAGTTGTTGTGGTTCGCCCTGTGCATGGCACCCGACCAGGGCACCGGGATCGGCGAGCTGATGCGTATCACCAGCATGAGCCGCCCGACCCTGTACCGCTACCTTGCCCAGCACGCCCAGGCCGGCCGCGCGGTGCAGGTCGGCTGGGGCCGCTGGCGCGCGCTCACCACCGAGGAGCCTCACGGTGAGTAACTGTCTCACGAATTGTCTCATCGACTGTCTCACGCGCGTGTCTGCACGTAAACGCGCGAACACAGCCGCTGAGACAAACGCTGAGACAATTACTCCGCGTAACATTCGGGGGCGGTGACGTCCCATGGCAGCCAAGAACATCAACAAGCGGATCGCAGCTGAGATCTCATGGAGCCGCACCAACGACCGAGCCGCCCGCACTCGTGCCGCCCGCGAGAAGTTCCTCCAGCGGTTCGAGCGCGAGGTCGACCCGGACGGCAAGCTCCCGCCCGACGAGCGCCGCCGTCGCGCCGAGCACGCCAAGCGCGCCTACATGCTCCGCCTCGCCAAACGAGCCGTAAGCGCCCGCAAGACACGCTGAAGCTGGACGACCTTTTGACGTGGATTCAGCCTCAGCGAGTGATACCTTACGTAGACGCCAGCATGGGGCGGCACACCTCAGCTAGCGCGAGAACCCGCGGAGAGTCACCACCCGACCGCAGCGCCATAACCGGGCGCGATAAATGCAAAGTTTCGTATAACAAAGGGTGATGTGCTTTGCCGCTCGTAATCACATTCGGTGTTCTTGTTATTGCTGGAATTATCGTCATCTGCTGTGCGGCTTACATAATCAGGGCCGAGTCGTTCGAGTTCTCGGCAGTGATCTTGAAGCTGGTCTCGATCTCTATCAAGATCATCTCGCCGGACGGACGTGGGAGACGTAAAAGACGGGCAGCCAAATCATGAAAGAGGACCCGAGCTGCCCGCCTCGTCGAAGATTGTCAGAGCGCCTTGATCCCCAACCCGGCGAACCGGCGCGCTACTGCCTCGTACTCGTCTTCCGTGATGCCCGGCTTGTCGTCGATGATGAAGTCGCGCTGCCTCGCTGCCCACTCGTGCCAGCGGTCGAACGCCACTTGAAGGCTGTTGCCGAGCGCCCCCGCCACAGCCTCGGGCTTCGCTCCCGCGAGCATCGCGCCGTGAATCGCGATCGGCTGCCAGCGGGTGAGCCACTTCGCCAGCGCGGACATCGTCGCCAGCTCGGCCAGCTCGTCGTATGCGGTCCGCTCGCTGATGGGCCATGCGGTCCGGTCGGCCCACAGCTCCGCCAGCTGGAAGGCGCCGAGGTCCTCGGCCGCTTTGAAGGTGATGGGCCGCTCCGGGGTTTCGGAGCGCTTGTGAGACGGGATCATGGCTGTGTCCTGACCTCCTGCCGGAGTCGAGGACAAGCTCAAGAGAGGCCCGCAAGATCAATTTTTAAGCGTCTGATTCGGTGCACACCGGTCGGTCGTTATCTGGGTTTTCCCTGGTCAGCACAGCGGGGAACGAGAAACGATCCGTAGTCAGATGCTCTATCCGTTGAGCTACGAGCGCAGTCACTGCAGCATACTGCACTTCGAACCTTCACGGTGGGTGCTAAAGACCCGCGCCCGGCCCCTATTGCGGTGATAGAGCGTCTGATTTTCTGATCGCAATCGGGTTAAGACGGACGTCGGCGGCGGCCCCCGGAGCTGCCGCCTGACCCCCTACGAAGCCATGGCCGGCTTGGGTTTCGACCCAGGGTTATTCCGCCTGGATCCAGCTGACCAAATCCTCCCACGATCCGGCTATGCCTGCCCGAGGCCTGGGTCGACCTGGAAGCCGCCGCCGAGGCCATCCACCGGGCCGAATCCTCGGTCGCCCAGCAGGGCTGGGCGCGGGCGTGGGGGCCGGCGCTCACCGCGCTGTTCGTGGCCGAGCGGGACTTCCTTCCGGCGAGGACGCGCCATGGATCGATGAGATCCGCCATCAGCTTACGGAACTGCGGCTGCACGCCCTGGAGTGCTACGCGGCCGCCGGGCTGGGCCTCGGCGGGACCGAAACCGCTGCCGCGGTCCGGGCCGGCCGGCAGCTCACCCGCGTGGCTCCGCTGCGGGAAAGCGGCTACCGCTACCTCATGCAGGCCCTCGCCGCGCAGGGCAACCTGGCCGAAGCCCTCGGCGTTTACGGCCAGCTAAGCGAGTGCCTGCGCGACCAGCTCGGTGTCTCACCCAGCCCGGCCACTCCCGAGCTCTACGAACGCCTCCTCGCCGCAACCTGAATGGTGAGGGGATACCACCCAGTCGACGTCCGCTCAGCGGCTGAGTACCGGGGCGAGCGCTTCTGGCCATCGGGCGGCATGGAACCAGGCGGCCGCGCCGGGCACGTGCCTTCGGCCGTCCACCAGCCGATCGACGGCCTCTACCACGAAGACGGGTCGTTCCGCTCCGCAGCGGAGCTGCACCGCATGTTCGCGCCGACCATCCTGGAGGGCAGCGGGGAGCTGATCACCTACTGCACCATCGGCGGGCGCGCCGCCACGGTCTATGAGGTGCGCCGTAGGTAATGCGTGACGGCGTGGTTACGCAGGCGAGTGGTTGCAGGGGCATTCCAGCGCCGCTTCAGTCCCCGCGCCTAGGGTTCGGCGTGGTCCATCAGGTGCGGGCCGTTCCGACGCGCAAGGAGAACGCGACGTGAAACGAAGCAGCAAGATAGCGGGCGTGCTCTCCGTCCTGGCACTGGCCGGCGGCCTCACCATTGCCGCGCCGGGAATCGCGCGCGCCGACGTGGTCCCGCAGCCGCCGTGGTCGGAGATCTTCCCCACCCTCACCGACCAACTGGCCTGCCTCGACGACCCCAGTGGCTCCGCCACGCCCAACACGCACGTCCAGCTGTTTCACTGTCACGGGTACGCCACCAACGGGGGACCCCAGCGGTGGCTGTTCATGCTCTGGGGGACCCTATCCCCCGGAAACACCGCGTATCGCATCGTTTCACATAACCTCTGCCTGGGTCCGGACCAGAGCGGCCCCCTCGTCCCGGGCGACAGGGTCACGCTGATCACGTGCAACAACTTCGGCGGTCCTATCTGGACCCTGCACAGCAGGAATGCGTACAGCGGGGATCCATATTTCACGCTCGAACTCGGGCTCAGCAGCGGATACTGCATGGCCTTGCCCGACTTCTCGGGTGGCAACGCCGAGCCAGTCATACTGAAGCCGGTAATTCGGCCGACGAACTTCAGTACTGGGCCCTCGGCTAGCGCCTCTAATCGACATCAGGCCGGGTACTGCCAGGGCTCCTGATCTGAGGTCTACGCGAAACTCCCCCGTGTGGCGCCACACGGGGGGCACGAGGCTCTACCCCGAGGCTGCGCCGCAAGGCCGGGAAAACCCCAAGTTGTTGGGGTACCTTCGCTCATCGCCCGGCGGCAGACTGCGGCCATGGAGACTATCAGCCAGAACAAGAACACCGTCACCTCGTTCATCGACACCCTGTTCACCAAGGGTGACCTCGGTGCCGTCGACGAATTCCTCGCCGAGGATTTCGTCAACCATGACCCGCCGGTCGGCGTGACGGCCGACCGGGAAGGAATGCGCCAGGCCGGGGCGATGTTCCGCGCCGCATTCCCCGACTGGCAAAGCGACATGGACATCCTCGTCGGCGAGGGCGACCTGGTCGTCGAGCACTTCACGGCGAGCGGTACGCAGCAGGGCGAGATTTTCGGCGTGCCCGCTTCGGGCCGTACCGTCAGCCTCCCCGGGATCAACATCTGGCGCGTCCGCGATGGCCGCATCGTAGAGCGCTGGGGGCGCCTCGACGAACTCGGCCTGCTGCGCCAGCTTGGCCTGGTGCCGGTATCTTGACCGCACAACGGGACACTATCCGCCCGGGTACGTCCGTACCCGGTGCCCGGGCGGACGCGTCATGGCCGCGGGCTAAGACCTGGAGCACAGCTTCGGTGCTCGCCAGGTCCCGGAGTATGGTCGTTTTATGTCGGACGCGTCCGTGAAACGCCAGGTAACCGCCCTCATCGGCCGGTGTTACGCCGGGCTGGACGCCGCCGATCTACGCGATGAGGTGTTGCGCAGACTGCGCCGGATCATGTCGGTGGACGCGGCGTTCTTCGGGACCGTCGACCCGCAGACCTTGCTGTTCACCTCGGCTGCCGCCGACGAACCGCTGGGGGCGGCGACGCCGCTCTTCCTGGAAAACGAGTACGGCCGCGAGGACGTCAACAAGTTCGCCGCGCTGGCGGAGTCTGCCGATCCAGTCGGCTCGCTCGACCGGGCCACCCGCGGTCACCGGCCCGCCAGTGCTCGCTACCAGGAGATCATGGGTCCACTCGGCCTTGGCGACGAACTCCGGGCGGTTCTCATCACCAGCCAACAGTGCTGGGGTGTGCTCTGCCTGCACCGCGAAGACGCGTCGCATGGTTTCGAGGACCGGGAGGTCGGCCTGATCCGGCATATCTCTCCGCACGTGGCCGAGGGCCTGCGGCGAGCCATCACCATCGGGCCGGCCGCCGCCGCGGCAGCTGGGACCGGAGCTCCCGGCATCATCGTGCTCGACCAGGACCTGGCCGTCATGTCGATGAACCCGGAGGCTGCGCAGTGGCTGGCCGAGATCGATGAGGCCGGCTGGCCAGGCGGCAGCGAGCTGCCGGTGGCCGTTTACGCCGCGGCCGCGCGGCTGGCCCGGCTCGAGGAGGGTGCTGCTCCGCCGCAGCTGTCGTCCAGCGTCCGGCTCCGGAGCCGCGCGGGACAATGGCTTTCCCTGCACGCGTCCCGCTTGCGCGGTCCGCCCGCGGCGCAGATCGGTATCGTCATCGAACCCACCCCCGCGGCGCAGATCAGCTCGCTGCTGCTCAGCGCGTACGGTCTCACCGACGCGCAATCCCGGGTCGTCGCCCTGGTGATCAGAGGCCATTCCACGCGCCAGATCGTCCAGGAGTTGCACATTTCAGCCAACACCGTCCAGGAGCACCTGACCGCGGCCTTCGACAAGTTCGGCGTCCGCAGCCGCCGCGAACTCGTTGCCGCCATGCTCACCGGACGTCGCTGACGCCGATCCGCGCTCAGCGCCGCGCCGGGTCCCGGGTTAATTTCGGGCTCTGCGGGACGGCGCCGAAGAAGGACTCGGTGAACTCCTGGCTGGCGGAAAGGCGCGCCGGGGTGTCGGCCATCAGCACCTGGCCGCCGCCGAGCACGTAGGTGTAGTCGGAGATGGCCAGCACGGCCCGGGCCCGCTGCTCGACGATGAGCACCGCGGCGCCCGCTTCGGCCAGCGCCCGGACGTGACTCGTGAGCAGCTCGGCCGCCACCTGGGGGGCCAGGTTGGCGGTCGGCTCGTCCAGCAGGAACACGGCGGGCTGGACCATCAGCACCCGGCCCATCGCCAGCATCTTCCGCTCGCCACCGCTCAGCCGGCCGGCCCGCCGGGTCAGCATCTGGCCGAGCCGGGGAAACACGCCGACCACGTGCTCGACCCGCGCGCTGACATCCCGGCTGGGCAGCAGGTACCCGCCCATCTCCAGGTTCTCCCTGACGGTGAGCGGCGCGAAGACGTCGTCGACCTGCGGCACGTACCCCACCCCGGCCCGGGCGACCTCCTCCGGCGCCAGGCCGGTGATGTCGCGGTCGCCGGCGAGCACCCGGCCGGATGGCGACCTCCTCCGGCGCCAGGCCGGTGATGTCGCGGTCGCCGGCGAGCACCCGGCCGGATGAGGGCCGGACCACGCCGACTAGGGCCTTCAGCAGGGTGGATTTACCCGATCCGTTCGGCCCGACGACGGAGGCGACCGTCCCGGCGGCGACCGACACCGAGATGCCGTGGATGATGTCGCCGGCGCCGTACCCGGCCCGGATGTCCTCGGCGCGGAGCACGGTGTTATCCCGGGGGGACGACCCCCCCAGACCGGGGGGACCCATCCCCCCGGACCCCCCTTGGGACCCCCCTGGCGGTTGATCAGCCGACAAGGTACGCCTCCACTACCTCGGAGCGGGCCCGCAGCGCGGCCATCGTCCCGGTGGCCAGGACGGTTCCCTCGGCCATCACGATGACCGGCTCGCAGAACTCGTCCATGATGGCCAGTTCGTGCTCCACCATGAGGATGGTCATGTCGCAGAACTCGTCCATGATGGCCAGTTCGTGCTCCACCATGAGGATGGTCATGCCCTCGGCGCACAGGCCGAGCAGCTGGGCCCCGATCTGGCGGGCCAGCCGGGGGTGGACCCCGGCCATCGGCTCGTCGAGCAGCAGCATGGTCGGCTCGGTCATCAGCGCGCGCATGATCTCGGTCAGCCTGCGCTGGCCGCCGCTCAGGTCGCCCGCGTAGGTGTCGGCGTAGCCGGACAGGCCGAACCGGTCGAGCAGCTCCCGGGCCCGGGCGATCGCCGCCTCCTCATCCGGCCGCCAGTAGCGGCGCCCGCGCAGCGCCCCGGCCAGCGAGTCGCCCCGGTTGGCCGGCACCGCGCTGAGCAGGTTCTCCATCACCGTGAGGCGCTTGAACTCGCTGGCCAGCTGGAACGTCCGGACCAGGCCCAGCCGGGCGCGGCGGTAGGCCGGCACGCCGGTGACGTCGGTCCCGGCGTAGATCACCTGCCCCGAGGTGACTCCGATGGTGCCCGCCAGCATGGCGAGCAACGTCGACTTGCCGGCGCCGTTCGGGCCGATGAGGCCGGTCAGGGTGCCGCGCCGCACCTCTATGGACACCCCGGCGACCGCGTGCACGCCGCCGAAGTCGCGGGTCACGTCGATGGTGCGCAGGACCACGCCGTCGTCGGCCGGGGAGGCCGGAGAAGGCACCGAACGAGTGCCGAGGGGCCCGGCGACGCGGACTGCGGATCCGTCCTGGCGGGCCGCGTCCGCCGACCCGGGCCCCTGCCCGGCGCTGGCCAGAGTCACCACGTCCTCGTTCGGTATGTCTATGGTTCTTGGCGGCGGCCCGCCGGAACCTATCCTGCGGCGGCGCTCGGGCAGCACCCCCTGCGGCCGGAACCAGAGAAAGATCACGATCAGCAGCCCGATCGCCACCCATTGCAGGTCGGCGACCAGGCCGGGCGGCCCGAACGGGGGAATGTACCTGGTGGCCTCCTCGAAGGCGACCGGCACCAGGATCGCGCCGAGCACCGCCCCGCGATGGCTGCCCGCGCCGCCGATGATGACGGCCGCGAACAGCACGATGGTCTCCGCGTAGCCCCACGCCGACGGCGCCCAGAGGTTGATGAACCCGACCAGGATCGCGCCGCTCAGCCCGGCCAGCATGCCGCCGAGCACGAGCATCGCGGCGCGCAGCGACAGCAGGTTCTTGCCCAGCGAGTCGGCCACGACGTCGTTGTCGCGCATCGCCCGCAGCGACCGGCCGTACGGCGATTCGGTCACCCGCCGCACCAGCAGGTAGACCGCGGCCGCCAGGACGAGCGTGACCGCCGCGTACAGCCACTGGTAGCCCTGGGACTGCGGGTTGTACCTGCTCTGCAGCGGCGCCGGGACCAGCGAGAGCCCCGCGGACCCGTTCAGCAGTGGGCGGTAGTTGTTGACGAGCAGGTTCGCCATGACCGCGGTGACCAGGAGCCCGACCGCAGCGAAGTCGCCGCGCAGCCGCCGCCCGACCAGGAACGTGAACGGCAGCGCGACCAGGCCGCCCACGATCATCGCGCCGATCCAGGGGATGGGCCACGGCAGGTTCCACCCGCCGATGTAGGACTGGAACCCGCCGTTGGCGCCCTGGCTGGGCAGCGACAAGATCGCGGCGGTGTACGCGCCGGCCGCCTGGAAGATGATGAAGCCGAAGTTGGTGACCCCGGCGACGCCGAACTGCTGGCTCAGGCCGAGGCAGGCGATGATGTCGACGCCGGCGTAGATGAGCAGGTTGATGGCGTAGAACAGCTGCGCGCTGGTCATCAGGCCGTCGCCCCCAGCACGCCGCCCGGCCGTACCGCCATCACGATCAGCAGCACCAGGAAGGCGATCACGTCCTTGTACGACGGGGTGAAGTAGGCCGCGCTGATCTCGGTGGCGATCCCGATGATGACGGCGCCGGCCATGGCCCCGTAGGCCTGGCCGGGGCCGCCGAGGAAGACGGCCGCGAGGATCACCACGAGGAACAGGTCCGCGCTGGTCGCCCCGAAGCTGCCGTTGTCTATCGCGAAGACGGTGCCCGCGATGCCGCAGAGCGCCCCGGTCAGGGCCCAGGTGGCGGTCACGATCCGGTCCGTCCTGATGCCGCAGTTGCGGGCCAGCGAGCGGTTCGCCGCCGTGGCCCGCATCGCCTTGCCGAGTTTGGTGTACCGGAGCAGCCCGTGCACACCCAGCATCACCACGACGGACAGCCCGATGATCACCAGCTGGACCGTGGTGAGGATCAGGCCGCCCGCCTTGAGTGTCGGTCCCTGGCTCATCGTGTACGACACGCTGGTGCCGCCCACGATCGCCTGCAGGCCGAACTCGATGATGAGCGTCATGCCCAGCGAGACGATCACCAGCGTGATCGGCGCGCTGCCGCGCCGCTGGAACGGCGTGTAGATCCCCCTATTGAGCAGGACCGACCCGACCGACCCGGCCGCGGCCGCGGCCAGCATGGCGATCCATACGTTGACCCCGGCCTGGTTGAGCGCGTAGGCGACGAACGCCGCGGCGATCATCACCCCGCCGTACGCGAGGTTCAGCACGTCGGTCACGGCGAACTGCATCGTGAAGCCGACGGCCGCGATCGCCAGCACCGCCGCGGTCACCAGGCCGAAGCCCAGCGAGGCGAGGAACAAGCTCATCGCCGTGCCCTGCCCCCTTCGCTACGACGACACCGCGCGCAGCTGCGCGGCGGTGAGATTGCCGGTCACCTGGACGGCGCCGGCGGGGCTGTAGGTGTCGATCTGGAAGATGCCGGTCGAGTCGTGGAAGGAGTCGAAGCTCGTCGGCCCGCCCGGCCCCTGGTACCTGATGGCCTTGCCCTGCTTGAGCGCGGCGAGCCCCTGGGCGAACGAGTACACGGTCACCGCACCCGCCGAGCCGTCACCGACCTTGGCGATAAACGGCGCGTACACGCTTGGCACGGTGGACTTCGCCTCGATCATCGCGAGCGCGGACAGGTTGATCGCGTCGTACAGGTGCACGGCGCCCGGCGCGGTCAGGTAGGTGGCGAAGTTTCCGGTGCTGCCGACCTTGCCCTGTTCGGACATGATCGCGTCGTGGAACGGGGTGTACGAGGGTCCGCTGGTCTCGGTGACCAGGTTGTCGGCGTGGAAACTGCTCGCCAGCGTGGGCGCGGTGATCGCCGCGGCCACCGACTTGTACCAGTCCGGGGAGATCGTCGCCGACGTCCCGATGACCGGGATCATCTTGCCGCCGTTGAGCTGCTTCACCTCGGACAGGAACGTCCCGTCCGCCGGGCCGAGCGCCTCGGTGAGGATCACGTCCGGGTGCGCGGCGACGATCTTGTCCGCCTCGGTCCGGAAGGTGTTCGCCGACAGGTCGAGCGTCTCGTTCGCCACCAATGTCAGACCGGCCTTGCTGATCGCGCTGATGGCCGGCTTGATGAACGTCTGGGAGCCGATGTCGTTGCCGAACGCCAGCGCGATCCGCTTGTACCCGAGCTGCTGCGCGATGACGATCATCGCGTAGGACTCCTCCAGGTCCGGCGGGACCAGCCGGTAGAAGTACTGGAAGTGGGTGGAGCTGAACTCGGACTGGCCGGTCATCCCGAACGCCACCATCTTGTCCGCGTTGATGACCGGGACCACGCTGGCCGCCTCGTCGGAGGTGACGCCGATGACCAGAGCGAGGTTCGGCGTGGTGGCGAACATCTGCCTGGTGGCGGGCACCGCGTCCGCGGGATCTCCCCTGGTGTCCACGCCCTTGCAGGCGAACTTGTGGCCGAGCACGCCGCCGGCGTTGTTGATGGCCTGGGTGGCGCCGTCGCAGGACACCAGGTAGGTAGGGCCGAGAGCGGCGTCCGGGCCGCTGAACGGCGCCAGGTCGGCGACGACGAGAGAGGAGTGCGAGCCGCCGGCGCCGACGTTGCCGCCCGGGCTGCCGCTGCTGCTCGCGCTGGAGCTGCAGGCGGCCAGGCCTGCCGCCGCCAGCCCGGCCGCGGCCAGCCCGGCGGCGGCGCGGCGCGCGGTCCGCCGCCTCGGGCCGGACGCGCGCTCTGTTCTTCGTGTGCTCCGGATGGTCATCATGTTCGTCCCCTCTGCGATGAGAGTTGTGACAGCCGGGGCCGGGCCAGGAGTGAGCCTTGGCTACAGGCCGCCGGAAGAGGGGCCTGGCCGCCATCGCCACCCGGAGCGGTCGCCAGATTCGGCGACCACGCGGTTGCGGATGGTGCCAACGCCCTCGATCGTGATCTCGATAACGTCCCCCGGCTGGAGCCAGACCGGGGGCTTGCGGGCGAAGCCGACGCCTCCCGGTGTCCCGGTGGCGATGACATCGCCGGGCCGCAGCGTCGTGAACGAGGAGAAGAACTCCACCGCACTCGGCACGTCCACGAGCATCTGCGAGGTCCGTGCCGACTGCATGACCTGGCCATTGAGCACGGTGGTGAGCGCCACGTCGGCGATGTCGACTTCGTCCGGCGTGACGACCTCCGGGCCGATGGGCATGCTGGCGTCGAAGTTCTTCCCCGGCGTCCACTGGCTGCCGGCCCGCTGCCAGTCCCGCGCCGACGCGTCGTTCAGCACGGTGAACCCGGCGATCGCGTCGACCGCCTTGCTGGCCGGGATGTAGCGGCCGCCCGCCCCGATGACGATGCCGAGCTCGCCTTCGTAGTCGAACGAGGAGGTCAGGGCCGGCTTGACCAGGTCCGCGTAGGGGCCCAGCAGCGTCTGCTGGGCCCGGACGAACGTGTCCGGCCAGGTCGGCACGGCCCGCCCGCCCTCGAGCGCGTGCTCGCTGTAGTTCAGGCCCAGGCACAGGACGCGCTCCGGCGCGGGCACCGCGGGGCCGAAATCCGAGAGCGGGTACTCGCGGCCGTCGCGGTCCTGCAGGCTGCGGGCGGCTTCCATGGCGGCCGGGCCTTCCGCGACGAAGGACCCGAACGCCGCGAACCGCGCGTCGCCGGTCGCTTCGCCGATATCGACGTAGCCGCCGCCATGCGCCCGGACATGCAGGCGCGGGCCGTTCGGCGTGATGAGGGTAGCGAGTCTCACGAGCCAGATCTCCTTGACGCGTCACTCGGCTCGGCTCTACCTGGATTGGCTGCGCCGGGCCCGCTGCCTATACCATTTTGGTTGTTGAAGCTGATTGGTTTGCAATCGATTGATTGGCTGCATCATAAGCTCGTCGATCCGGGGAGGTCAATGCGTGACATTCAGGAGAATTGGTGCAAGAATCTTTTCGCGCGGACTGATTGGTTAGATTGGTTTGGACATGGCCGGCGACAACTCGGTGCTGCGGCGCAGGGCGCTCGCGGCGCTCATCCTGGCGGAGTCCGAGCGGAACGGCGCGGGCCACGGCACGCGCCTGCCCACCGAGCGGCAGCTCGCCCTGGACCTCGGGGTCTCCCGCGCGGCCATCCGGCACGCGATGGCCATGCTCCAGGCCGAGGGACGCGTGTCCCGCGAGGTGGGCCGGGGCACCTTCCTCCGCAACCTCGGCCCCGACGGGCCCGGTCCGGAGCCGGACGCGGTCGAGACCAGGGAAACGGCGGCGGACGTTGTGCCTTCCGCGGACGTTGTGCCTTCCGCGGACGTTGTGCCTTCCGCGGACGTTGTGCCTTCCGCGGGCGAGGGGCGGACCGTGGCAGCGGGCGAGGCGCCCGGGCCGGGCGGGCTGTCAGGTTCCGCCGACTACGCGCCGGCCGACGTCATGGCGGTCCGGCGCCTGTTCGAGCCCACCGCCATGTCCCTGGTCGTGGCCTGGGCCACCGCGCGTGACTTCACCGAGATGGACCGCTGCCTGCGCGGCGGAGAGCGGGCGGCGGATCATGACGAGTTCGAGGTCTGGGATGCCGCGCTGCACCGGTCGATCATCGCGGCGACGCGCAGCCCGCTCCTCATCCGGTTGTACTCGGAAGTGGAGCGGGCGCGGCACGGACGGATGTGGGGCGACCTCAAGCGGCGCAACGCCTCGGCGGCCCGGCGCGATGAGTACCGGCGGGACCACGAGGAGATCGTGACCGCCCTCCGGGTGCGGGACGCGGACCGGGCCACGGCCGCGATGCGCATGCACCTGGCCCGGGTGTCCAGGCACCTACTCGGCACCGGGTAGCCCTGGTCACCTGGCCGACCCTGATCACGGGGCCAGCACTGGTCACCAGGCCAGGTCGCGGAAGAACTCGCGCACGTCGGCGGTGAGGAGGTCCGGCGCCTCCAGCGCGGCGAAGTGGCCGCCGCGGCTGAACTCCGACCAGCGGACGAGGTTGCTGGCCTTGGCGGCGAACGGGCTCACCGCCACGTCGGTGGGGAAGACTGCCACGGCGGTCGGCACCGCGGAGCGCTCCCGGGGCATCCGCATGGCCGGGTCGTTGAACCGCTCGTAGTAGGTGTGGGCGGCCGACCCGGCGGTGGCGGTGAACCAGTAGATGCTGACGTCGGTGAGGATCCGGTCACGGTCGACCGCGTCCTCCGGCAGCGCGGCGGCCGGATCGGTCCAGTCCTGGAACTTGTCCACGATCCAGGCGAGCAGCCCGGCCGGGGAGTCGGTCAGGGCGTGCGCGATGGTCTGCGGCCGGGTGCCCTGCAGCTGCAGATACGCCCCGGACTGTTGCTGCCATTCCTGCATCGCGGCGAGCCGGCCGCGGTCGGCCTCGGTCATCGCGGCCATGTCGGCCGGGTCGCCGGTCGGGAAGGTGACCAGGGCGTTGAGGTGCACGCCGGTCACCCGGTCCGGGACCAGGCCGCCGATCAGCGGGGCGATGAAGGCTCCCACGTCCCCGCCCTGGACGCCGTAGCGGCGGTACCCGAGCCGGTCCATCAGCTCGGCCAGCGCGGCGGCGGTGCGGCCGTCCGTCCAGCCGGCCTCGGTCAGCGGCCCGGAGAAACCGTAGCCGGGCAGTGAGGGGATCACCAGGTCAAATGCGTCTTCTGCGTTTCCGCCGTGATGTTGCGGCTCTGTGAGCGGGCCGATCATGTCCAGGAACTCCACGATCGAGCCGGGCCAGCCGTGCAGCAGCAGGAGCGGCCGGGCGTTCGGCTCGGCCGAGCGCACGTGCAGGAAGTGCACGGTGGTCCCGTCGATCGTGGTGATGAACTGGGGATAGGCGTTGAGCTCCGCCTCCTGGGCGCGCCAGTCGTATTCGGTCGCCCAGTACGTGGCGAGTTCCCGCAGGTAGCCGGCCGGGACGCCGCGGCTCCAGCCGGTGCCGGGCAGGTCGCCGGCCCACCGGGTCCTGATCAGCCGCTCGCGGAGGTCGTCGACGTCAGCCTGCGGGACGCTGATCCGGTGCGGCCGGATACCGGCGGCCGGGCCGGACTGCTGGGGCGAGGTGTCAGTGTTCGTCATGTACCCGACGCTAGTAGCCATTGGTGTCAGGTTCTGGCACTAATAGCGGCCATACTTGACGTTGTGCTTGAGACCTCGGCTCGCCTGCTCCGCCTGCTGTCGCTGCTGCAGTCACGGCGCGACTGGACCGGCGCCGAGCTGGCCGGGCGGCTCGGCGTCGGGCTGCGGACCGTGCGCCGCGACATCGACCGGCTGCGGGACCTGGGCTACCCGGTGGACGCGACACCAGGCGCCACGGGCGGCTACCGGCTCGGCGTGGGGGCCACCTTGCCGCCGCTGCTGCTGGACGACGAGGAGGCGGTGGCCGTGGCGATCAGCCTGCACACGGCCACCACGAGCAGCGTGGCCGGGCTGGGGGAGAGCTCGCTGCGGGCGCTGACCAAGCTCCAGCAGACGCTGCCGTCCCGGCTCCGGCACCGGATCACCGCGTTCCACGCCACCACGGTCCCGCTGGCCGGGCCGGGCTCGGGCCAGGCGGACGCCGAGCTGCTCACCGTCATCGCGGCGGCCTGCCGGGATCAGCGCCGGCTGCGCCTGCGGTATCCCGGCCGGGACGGGGTGAGCATCCGTGAGGTCGAGCCGCATCGCCTCGTGCACACCCCGCGCCGCTGGTACCTGCTCGCCTGGGACACCAGCCGCGGCGACTGGCGGACGTTCCGGGTCGACCGGATCCAGGGGCCGCTGAGCCCGCCCGGGGCCCGGTTCACCCCGCGCAGGCCGCCCTCGGATGACGTGGCCGCCTACGTGTCGCAGTCCATTGCCTCGGCCCCCTACCGGTACCAGGCCCGCATCCTCATCCGCGCTCCGGCGACCGCCGTCGCCCCGCGGTCCTCGCCGGCCGCCGGACGGCTGGAAGCGGTGGACGAGCA
>WNGP01001726.1_pt1 | contig 18025 bp, 15 predicted proteins | sample 5407671 | NCBI WGS metagenome assembly WNGP01 (sample SAMN13153381, study PRJNA577476) | soil metagenome | isolation source: 40 cm soil or saprolite under Garry oak tree replicate 2 | place: USA:California | collected 2016-06-15 | reverse complement strand
ACTAACTCGAATTCCGCCGCGGCGGAATTGTCGATGGCCCCGCCCTCTTCGAGCAGCGCCGATTCGGCTTCGCTGTTGCAATCGATCCTCCGAGATGGCGCGTTGGACCAGCAGGCTCTGGCGCAGATCGACGCCAGGGCAGCCACGCGCGCCCCCGATGCCCTGTCACGAGCGGCAGAAGCGGAATCAGCGGCCGGCCATTTTGAATTTGACCAAGGTAATCTCGGCGCGGCGTTGCAGCATGCCGGGCGCGCGCTCGGTTTTGCGCCAGACAAAGTCCCATTGCTCCTCAGCGCGGCCTTTCTGCACTTGAAGCGACGAGAATACCAGTCCGCTCTGGACCTGCTCGAGAAAGCGCGGCGCAGCGACGCGAACTCTCCTGACATTGCCAAACTGGCGGGTTGGGCTGATTACGGGTTGAATCGCCTGCAGGATGCCGTCTCAGAGTGGAAGCGTTCCCAGGAGCGACATCCCGATCCGGATGTGGCGCGCGCATTGGAGAAGGCCCAGCGCGATCTCGACGTCGAAAATAGCTTTCGCGAAAACCGCAGCGCGCATTTCGATTTGCACTATTACGGCCAGGCGGCGCCTGAGTTGGCTCGTGACGTCCTTCGCGTCTTAGAGAGCGATTTTGAGGATATTTCCGCCGCGCTCAATTACACGCCCAAGGAGCCCATTTCCGTCACGCTTTATACCAATCAGCTGTTTCAGGATATTACCCGCGCCCCAAGCTGGGCCGGGGCGCTGAACGATGGCCGTATTCGCGTGCCGGTGCAGGGACTCGAGAAAGTGACGCCCGGGCTCGCGCGTGTCCTCAAGCACGAATTGACGCACAGCTTCATCAATGAAAAAACGCACGGCCACTGCCCCACCTGGTTGCAGGAAGGCACCGCACAGTGGATGGAAGGAACGCGCACCGGCGTCAATGCAACCGCGGAGCTTCTCGGCATGTATGACCGCCATGAGGAACCGTCGCTTTCCGCTCTCGAGCCCTTCTGGACCAATCTGCAACCGGGCTTTGCCCGGATTGCTTATGAGTGGTCGCTTGCCGTCATCGAAACGATCGAAACCACCAGCCCCGGCGATCTGGAACGACTCCTCGACCGGCTCGACGAGGGCGCTTCGGCCGAGGATGCCGTCCGCGCCACGCTGCACTCGACCTATGCGGACCTCAACGCCTCCACCGCCGACTACCTCCGCAAGATCCACTAGTGCCGTTCCAACTTGATGAGCCTAAGCAAAGGGTGTCCGGCAAAGGCTATCTAGCTGGCCGTGGATAGTCAAAATTAGTTGGAACGGCACTAGGCTTTACGCCAGAGCACCGATCACGATATTGAATTTATAAGGCGACTAGCAGCGCGGCGAGAAGGGCGGCGCGCTGGGGCAGAGCCGCAATAATCACTTGTTCGTCGGGGCTGTGAGGGCCTTCGCCGACGGCGCCCAAGCCATCGAGCGTGGGCACGCCAAGCGCTGCGGTGAAGTTGCCGTCGGAGCCGCCTCCGGCGAGGCATTCGCCGACGGAAAATCCCAATTGCTCCGCCAGCTTGCTCGCCTGAGAGAAAAGCGCCGCGCTGGCGCGGCGTTCTAGCGGCGGACGCGAGAATCCGCCCTCCACGGTGACACGCGCGCCCGGCAGAATCGGCCGGAGCGCCTTCAGCTTGCGCTCGATCCGGCGCATGTCCGCGACAGTTTCGGCGCGCAGGTCGATCGTGAGGCGCGCTTCCGCGGGGATGACGTTGCTGCGCGTGCCTCCCTGCGCGATCGTCGGGTTCACGGTGATTCCGCGGCGAGGATTATTCAGGCGCATCAGCCGCGCCGCCTGCAATGCCAGCTCATGCACCGCGTTCACCCCGGCTCCTGGATCGAGTCCGGCATGTGCTGCGCGGCCGGTGATGACGAGCTCGGCTGTTCCGGTGGCCTTGCGCCTTGTTTTGAGTTGCCCGTCTGGTCCGGCTGCAGGTTCAAGCACCAGCACCGCCGCGCTGCGCCGGGCTTCCTGATCGATCACCCCACGCGAGCTTTTGCTCCCGGTCTCTTCGTCCGAAGTCCAAAGAAAGACAATACGCCGGCGCGGCAGCCAGCCCGCATGTGCCAGCGCATCGACCGCGAATAGAGCGTTGACGATTCCGCCCTTCATATCGAAAACGCCGGGACCGAACGCCCGTCCCCGCCTCACCCGAAAGGGCATCTTCTTGATCGTGCCGAGACTGTAGACCGTGTCCAAATGTCCGAGGACTAGAATTTGATCCGCGCAAGCACGAATCCCCACCCGGCGCGCGCGATCTGCGGGCCAGGTGATCCGCAGGTGATGGCCTTCTCCCTTTCGGGGGAGATACTCGATCTTCGCTCCGCGCTTGCGCCATTCCGCCGCGACCATGCGCCCGAAATGGTCCATGGCAGGCTTCGAATCCGTGGGCGATTCGCAGCGCACGAAGCGTTTGAGTAAACGCACCATGGCCTTCTCGCGCCTTCGCAAAAACGCCAGTATTTCCAGCACTTTTTCGGGTGAGCTCACCGAGCGCGTATGCTAGCAGCCGCCCTCTTCCGCGGCAACGCGGTTCCCGAGCCTTCGCCCTTTCGCTTATAATGGCTGGATTGTTTTTGGGCGTGCTGTGCGGAGCCTCTCGCCGCAATTGAGGAGCTGCGATGATTCTGGACACCAACGGCATCCAGAAGATCCTTCCCCATCGCTACCCATTCCTGATGGTCGACGCCATCCTGGAGATGGAGCGATTCAAGCGCATTGTCGGCGTGAAAAACGTCAGCATCAACGAGAGTTTTTTTCAGGGCCATTTTCCCGGCAAACCCATTTTGCCGGGCGTCTTGATCATCGAAGCCATGGCCCAGACCGGGGGTTTGCTGCTCTTGCAGGAAGTTCCCGAGCGCGAGAATAAATTGCTCTATTTCGTCGCCGTCGACGGCGCGCGCTTTCGCCGGCCCGTGGTTCCGGGGGAGCAGTTGCGGCTCGATGTTGCGGTGGTCTCCTGGCGCGGGAATTTTTGCAAACTGCGCGGGACGGCCACCGTCAATGGCGAGCTCGCGGCCGAGGCGACTTTGATGTGTAAGATGGTGGACCGCGATCCGGTGGAAGCGCCCGCGGCCGCCCAGCCGGCTGGCGTGGCAGGACGTCGAGAATGAGCGAAACGGTACATCGTGCCGCGGCTGCGGTGGAAATTGATGCCCGCGCGGTAATTGCCCCGGGCGCCCGATTAGGCGCCGGAATCCGCATCGGAGCTTACGCCGTGGTCGGCGATGAGGTGGAACTGGGCGAGGAGTGCGTTCTTCACCCTCACGCTGTCGTGAACGGCCCGGCTCGCCTGGGCCGCTCCAACGTGCTGCATCCGTTTTGCAGAATCGGCGGCGATCCGCAAGATCTGAAGTATGCCGGCGAGCGCACGCGCCTGGAGGCCGGCGATCGCAACGTCTTCCGTGAGTGCGTTACGGTGAGCCGCGGAACCATCCAAGGCGGTGGCCTGACTCGCATCGGAAGCGATAATCTGTTCATGGCCTCGGCTCATGTAGCCCACGATTGCGTGGTCGGCAATCACACCATTTTCGCCAATAGCGCCACTCTGGCCGGTCATGTGACCGTCGAGGACTACTCCACGATCGGCGCATTTTCTCCCGTGCATCAGTTCTGCCGCATCGGTCGCCATGCTTATGTAGGCGCCTCGACCGTGATTACGCAAGACGTTCCGCCGTTCTCGCTCGTGGTCACCGAGCGCCACACCCGCTCTTTCGGCGTTAACAGCGTCGGACTGGAACGCCGCGGCTTTACCGCGGAGCGTATTCGCGCCATTGAGGGCGCCTATCGCCTGCTTCTGAATTCGAAGCTCAACACGAGCCAGGCCCTCGAACAGATGCGGCTTACACTCAATGGCTCCGCCGAAGTCGGCGAACTGATACGCTTCATGGAATCCAGCGAGCGCGGTGTAATCAAGTAGTGGCTTGCGGTTCCGAAGGAAATATGTTCCCGCCGAGCGCAACCCTTCCCGGGAAATGGGGTCTGATTGCCGGAAACGGACGCTTTCCCTTTCTCGTTTTAGAAGCCGCGCGAAGTCAGGGCATCGAAATGTCCGTGATTGCGCTTCGGGAGGAGGCTGCTCCCGAATTGGAGGCCATCGCCAAGCGGCTCCATTGGGTGAGCCTGGGCGAATTGAGTCGCGCTCTCGAACTGCTCCATCAGGAGGGCGTTACCCGGGCGGTAATGGCCGGCCAGGTGAAGCACACCAAGATTTTTAGTTCCATTCGGCCGGACTGGAAGCTGGCGAAACTGATATTTTCTTTGCCGAGGAAGAATACCGATTCCCTGATTGGCGCCGTGGCCCGCGTGCTCGCAGAGGAAGGCATTCAACTCGTCGATTCGACTACCTTTCTGAAACCGCTATTGCCCGACCCCGGCGTTCTCACTCGGCGCGCTCCGGATGCGCGTGAATCGGCCGATATTGCCTACGGCCGCGAAATCGCCCGGCATGTTGCCGGGCTCGATTTGGGCCAGACCGTGGTCATCAGCGACCGCGCTTGCGTGGCCGTGGAAGCCATGGAAGGAACCGACGAGACCATCGAACGCGCAGCGCGGCTCGCGTCGGGCAAGCCCCTGGTCGTCGTAAAGGTCGCCAAGCCCCGCCAGGATATGCGTTTCGACGTACCCGTCGTCGGACTTCGGACCGTCGAAGTGATGAGGCGTTCCCAGGCCACAGCCCTCGCGATAGACGCCTGCCGCACCTTGCTTTTCGATCGCGCCCGTCTTATCGAGGCGGCCGACGAGGCGGGAATCGCCCTGCAAGCTTTTGCGACGGATGCCGAACCCAGTGGCCCGCCGAACCACCTGTCCAGCGATCCGAATGACGCTTCCGGAGCAAAGCCCGGATGAACCACCGGCGCGTTCGCGTGGCGGTGGTAGGGGTAGGCGATTTCGGACGTAACCACGCGCGCGTCTATCGTCAGCTCGAAGGGGTGGAGCTCGTTGGCGTCCTGGATTCAGATTCTGAACGCGCCCGGCGCGTCGCCGACGAATTTGGCACCGGCGTGCTGCCGGATCTTGCTTCTTTGAGCGGCCGTGTGGACGCCGCGAGCGTCGCCGTGCCCACCAGCGAGCACGCGCGCGTCGGTTGCCGCCTGCTGGCGCAGGGAATTGATGTGTTGATAGAGAAGCCCATTGCCGCTTCGGTTTCCGAGGCCGATCTCCTCAGTGATGCCGCCCGGCAATACGCCCGCATCCTGCAGGTTGGGCACCTGGAGCGGTTTAATCCCGCGCTTGTAGCCGTTTTGCCGATAATGAAAGAGCCGTTATACTTTGAGGTACATCGTCTGGGGGTGTTTAGCCCGCGCAGCCTCGATATTGATGTGGTGTATGACGTCATGATCCACGATCTGGATATCCTGCTCACGCTCGCCGATTCGCCGGTCACGTCGATTCATGCCCTCGGGATTCCGGTCATCACGGACAAGGTTGATATCGCCCATGCTCGTCTCGAGTTCGCTTCCGGCGCCGTGGCCAATTTAACGGCCAGCCGCGTGTCTACCGAACGTGTGCGCAAGCTCCGTTTTTTTCAGGAGCACGAATATATTTCGCTGGATTATGCCCGGCAGGATGTGCTGCGCATTCGTGTCCGGCAACCCGCTCCTCAGCCGCAATTCGATTTCGAGCCGATCCCGACACGCCAGGAAGAGCCCCTGGCAGCCGAGCTGCGCGCGTTCGTGGACGCAGTGCGCCATCGCACGGCCCCGCTGGTCGATGCGCACGCCGGCCGCCGTGCCTTGGAGCTGGCGGACCGCGTTATGGCGGGCATCCTGGAGCACAATCAGCGCGTCCAACTGGGTGCCTTCGCACCCCCTCGAGCAAATTGATGATTCCGAGAAGTCTGGTTCCGCGTGACGTGCGCCCCGCGACCGAGAGAGCGGATGCGGCGCCTCCGCGGCGCCTCACCACTCTGCTCGATGAACGCACCGTCGTCGCCGCGAATCTGCCGCGCGGCGAACTCCAAACGCGCAGCGCCATCCCTGCGCATCTGCCCCTCGACGTGCTCGCCTCGCGTGTGGTCGTTCCCCGCGATACTCCGGCGACGCCTTTCGATCCTGCGATGGTCCATCCCGATTACGCGCCGCTCACCGTACTCGATCAGCGCTTCACCGTGCCGGTGGCTTTGCCGGTCGTGAAACTCGAACCGAAAGGGCCCGTCTCCGCCTACGAACTTCCCGATGTTCTCGATCCCGACGTGCTCACCACGGGCGACGTCAACCTGATGGTGGAGCCGGTGGAAACGCCTCCGCGAAATTGGAACTGGCTGGCCCGCTCGGGATCGGTCGCTTTTCACATCCTGTTCATCAGTTTTCTTTTGCTGCAGAGCAAGCTCTTTCCCTATCGTCCCCCTTCGCAATCGCAAATCGATCTGGCCCGGCAGCAACTCAACTTCATCTATATGCCGCCCGATGTTCGCGGCTTGCCGCCGGCGCCGCCGGCCCCGCGCAGCCCGCAAATGCGCATCGACCCGCGCATATTGCGCCAGATGGCGCCGCCCGTTGTCCCGCAACCTTTGCCTGGACCAAAGGAGCCGGAGCGCGTGGTGCGCGATACGCCCACGGAGCCGGCGCCAGAGCTGCCCGCTGCGCCCAAGCCGCAGACGCCTCCTGATTCTCGCGCCGATACTCCGAAACCTCAGGCTCCAAGCCAGGCCCAAAATCGCCTCATTCTTCCGCCCATGAGTTCGCCGGGACGCACGCTCCAGCAATCGGCGCAGCAGTCGCGCCAAAGCGGCGGCAGCGGCATGGAACAGTTCGGCGGGCAAATTCCCGGCGCTCCCAATTACGGCGGCGGTGGCGGCGGCGAGGGTTATCTTGGCGGGGCCGTGCAGATGCTCACGCCCACCGAAGGCGTAGATTTCACGGATTATCTGGCTCGTGTGGTTGACAGTGTCAGGCGCAACTGGTATTCCGTGATGCCCGAATCGGCTCGACTCGGCGATAAAGGCCGCGTGGTTTTGCAATTCCGTATTATGTCCTCTGGGGCCGTGCCTGATTCCCAGCCTCAGCAGATATCCTCCTCCGGCAAGGAGGCCCTCGATCGCGCCGCATATTCATCGATTCGCAGCTCCTCTCCCTTTGAACCCTTGCCTCCGGCCTTCAGCGGCCCGTTTATCGAGTTGCGCTTCATTTTTCTATACAATCTGCCTCTGAGCGCTCAGTGAAGCCGCGCGAAGCTCAAGCCGTGGGTTCGCTTCTTATCGCCGCTCTCTTCTTGTTTTATCTGCTGATTCGTTACTGGAAGCTGATTTGATCGGTTCGATAATTCCCGTGGATTCTTCGGTGATGGCTCCCGAAATGCCTGTGCACCCGTCCACGCTGACGCTCGTGGCCATTCTCGGACCCACCGCTTCGGGCAAATCGTCGCTCGCGGTCTCGCTCGCCGAGAAATTGGGCGGGGAGGTCATCGCCTGTGATTCGACGCAGGTTTATCGCGGCTTTGATATAGGCACGGCGAAGCCGTCGGCGGCCGAGCGCCGCGGTGTCCCTCACCACATGATCGATCTGGTTTCGCCCGCGGACGTCTTCACCGCCGGCGAATATCGCACACGGGCTCTCGAAGTGCTCGCGGATTTGCGCCGTCGCCATCGTCTGCCCATCTTTACTGTTGGAACCGGGTTGTATTTCCGCGCGCTCATGGAGGGCTTGGCCGATGCGCCCACGCGGTCGGATCGAGTGCGTGCGAGGCTCAATGCAACCAGCGCAAAGCGCGGCGGCCCTCACTTGCACAAGATTCTTCGCCGGCTCGATCCCGCCGCGGCCGGGCGCATCTCGCCAAATGACCGCCAGAAGCTCGTGCGTGCTGTGGAGGTGTGCCTGTTGGCGGGAAGTCCGTTGAGCGAAGTGCATCGAGCTGGTCGTCGAGGCTTGCAAGGTTACGCCCCATTGAAAATCGGCCTCAACCCCACGCGCCAGGCGCTCTATGAGCGCATCCAGAGGCGCGTTCACCTCATGCTCGAGCGTGGCTGGAGCGAGGAAGTGGCGGCGCTGATCGCGGACGGCGCACCGAACGCCGGGAAGGCTTTCGAATTCATCGGCTATCGCGAGCTGCGTGCTCACGCCGAAGCCGGCCAGCCGCTCTCGAGTACGGTTGAGGCCATCGCCCAGGCTACGCGTCGCTACGCAAAACGCCAGCTCACCTGGTTTCGCCGGGAATCAGGCGTCCAATGGTTCGCCGGTTTTGGCGATGAGCCGGAGACACTCGCGGCAGCTCTCGATTATCTTCAGCCTTTGCTAAAAGAATTTCAGAATGCCGTCGGGCAGCCTGGCCCGCGCGACGCGGTATAATGAGCCTGCGTATTTACAGGACGAGCTTGACGCATTCTCCTCTGTCGGCCTCTGCCGCATCCAATTCGCGCACACCTCTTTTACGCGTATGAAGAGTTCGAGGACAACCGACGTTCGGGAACGCGCTGTTTTGGTCGGATTAGGCCTGAAACGCGCGCCTCACATCCCCGGCCGTGCGTCTGACGAAACAGCCCGTGAATCGCTCGAAGAACTTGCCGAATTGGCGCGCAGCGCCGGCGCCGTGGTCGTCGGCAGCGTTCTTCAAATGCGCGATGCCATTGATCCCGCAAGCGTGGTCGGGCGAGGCAAACTGCAGGAGATCCGGGCCGAGGCTCAGGCGCGCCAGGCGCCGCTGATTATCTTCGATCGCGAACTCACTCCTGTGCAGCAGCGCAATCTGGAAAGGGGCGTGGAGCGCCGCGTGATCGATCGCACCCAATTAATCCTGGATATTTTCGCCCGCCACGCGCGCAGCCGCGAAGGACAGTTGCAAGTAGAATTGGCGCAGTTGAACTATCTGCTGCCGAGGCTGGCGGGCGGCGGCCCGGAGCTTTCTCGGCTCGGCGGCGGCATCGGTACGCGCGGTCCCGGCGAACAAAAGCTCGAAACCGACCGGCGCCGTATTCGCGAGCGCGTGGGCCGCATCGGCGCCGCGATTGAGAAGTTGCGCCAGCAGCGTACACTGCGCCGCGCTGCCCGCCAGTCCGTGCCGCTAGGCACGGTCGCTCTGGTCGGTTATACCAACGCGGGGAAATCAACCCTCTTTAACGCGCTCAGCCGCGCCGGCGTCCTGGTCTCCTCGAAGATGTTTGCCACACTCGATCCTACGGTCCGCGCTGTGCGTCTCCCTTCGAATCGCCGCGTTTTATTTTCCGATACGGTCGGCTTTATCCGTGACCTGCCTAAAGGCCTGCTGGCGGCATTCCGCGCGACGCTCGAGGAAGTCCAGCAGGCAGCTTTGATTCTCCACGTCACGGACATATCGAATCCGCATCACGCCGAGCACGATGCCGAGGTAGAAAAGGTTCTGGTTCAACTTGGGGTCGGCGATCGCGCGCGGCTGCACGTCTTTAATAAGATCGATCGCCTGGATACGGATGTTCGAAAAGCCATGTCCGCGGCCAACGGGAATGTCTATGTTTCCGCGCTCGAGACCACGGGCCTGGAGGAGCTGCTTCGCCGCGTCGACGAAATGATGGCTGTTGATCCCCTAAGACGGCTGCGCTTTGCGGTGCCACTTACGGAAGGCCGCAAATTGGCCCTAGTGCATGGCCTGGGGCGAGTGCTGCATAGCGAGCTTCGCGATTCGAAGATGGTGATCGACGCCGAGGTGCCGGAATCGTTGGTCCGGCGCTTGCGCCTGGTGCCCTCGGGGGACCTATAAACGGGCGTCTGCGGCCCTTCGTAGCCCTCATTTCTGCCTGGTTACAGCCGAGGGCTTTCTGGGGGGTTGCTGTACTTCTGTGCAAATCGGGCCCCCATGTTGGACTGCCGATTTTCCCTTGGTGGCCGCTATCTCGGCGTGCCCCGGAAAATATAAGTGCTGCCCTATCTATTACTTACAGTACAACTGGCCCCGCACGGTCGCTCCCTCGAGTTGTCGCATTTCGGTGCATTAACTTTAAAGTAACCGACGATTTCCACACGAAAATCCACAGGTTTTGGCCAGTTTGACTCACCTCGCCTCGTTAACAAAGGCGTAATAGTACGACTTTTCAGGCTTTTTTGGCTGATTGGGGTGTCTCCCGAATCTGTTAACAATCTAAGCACATTTCGGCGTCCGATAATCGGCCACCCAGAAAGGCCTATTCCTGCCCGAGTTCGTTCGACTCGGTTGACCTGGGAGGCCTCCGGCTATGCGGCGATGGACATTGGCGCCGATGGGGATCGTTGACTGTCGCAACGATGCCAGACTATAGTGAAGTGGCATTCAGACTAGGCAGGCGCGTCCGCCGGATGTGCTTGGCCTGCGTGCTTCATGAACCTTCCAAACAGCTTGACCATTCTGCGTATCTTTTTCATACCGCTTTTGGTTGTAGTCCTGCTTACGCGCCAGCCAAACGTAGTCTTCCTGACTGTGCCCATGAACTTTGCGGTTTGGGGTGTCTTGATCTTGTTGCTTGCGGCGGCCACCGATTGGGCCGACGGATTCTACGCCCGCCGCCGCGAACAGGTGACTACGCTGGGCATCCTGCTCGATCCCATTGCAGACAAGCTCTTGATCTCCGCCGCGTTCATCTCGCTGGTGCAGATGCAGCTCGTCGCCGGCTGGATGGTTGTCATCATCATCGGCCGCGAAATAACGGTCCTCGGACTGCGCAACATCGCCTCCGCCGAGGGTTTCACGATTCCGGCCTCCGCGCTGGGTAAGACCAAGATGGTGCTGCAAGTGATAGCCGTTTGCGCCGTAATTCTGGGAGCGAAACATACCGGGGTGCGCCCTCTGGGCACGATTCTCGTCTGGCTGGTGGTGATGAGCGCGGTCGCCTCGGCCTTTCAATACTTTTCCAAATTTTGGAGCCACGTGGACGACCGAGTAAAGCAGAGGCGCCATCTGCGGCTCCTCGAGCGCCGCAGAAAAGCGCAGGATGCCCCCACTCTCTGACTCTCTTCTCTCCGGCGCAGATCGCCGCGCCCTTTTGGCGCGCGCTCGCCAGGCCATTTTAGAAGCGGTCCGGCTGCGTCTTGCCGATCTGCCTCCGGCCGCAGGCCGCTTGGCTGAGCCCGGAGGAGCCTTCGTGACCCTGCTTTGCGATGGAAAGCTGCGCGGCTGCATCGGCCACACGGATTGCGGGACTGCCCTGGCAGAGACTGTCGTGCAATGCGCGACCACGGCTGCCTTGCGGGACCCGCGGTTCAAGCCGCTCCGCGTGGAAGAACTCGCTGGGCTGGAAATCGAAATTTCCGTCGTTTCTGAGCTGCTGCCGATACGGCCGGAAGAGCTTGAACTGGGAGTCCACGGGATCGTCGTTATTCGCGGCGCCAGCCGGGGCTTGCTTCTGCCTCAAGTGGCCGTGGAACGCAATTGGTCCGCGACACAATTTCTGGAGGCAGCCTGCCGAAAAGCCGGGCTCGAACCGTACGGCTGGCGCGATCCAGAAACGAAGCTTTTCGCATTTACCGCGGAAGTGTTTTCTGACGCCAGCTCTTTGACTGCGGAAGAACAGCCGGCCGGGAGGTGATCCAGCGGCACCCGCCTGAGTTGCCGGGCGTTCGGATCATGAGGCGAGAGCCTGCAGAGTTGAAGCGCCTGCCGTCTTCGGTGCCGCCCGGCGCATCCAAAACGGTTATTATTCGAGCTCGACGTAGTCCCCAGGATACATTTGCTTCTTGCTCAGCGTGATCAGCACGGTCGCGGCGTTCTTGCTCACTCGCAGTACCACGCCTTCGCCCAGCACGTCGCGCGGCAGCTCAGCCCCGCTGTAAGAGGACGTCGAGCCGAATCCGAAGATTTGATAGGCGACTCCTGGCGTCTGATATTCGATTTCGCTGCTGTTGCCCTGAAACCGGAAGACCCGGAAGTAGTCGCCCACCTTGACTCCTTGGGCGCTCCCTAGGTTCACGTAAACGATCGTCCCGTCGGCCGCAGCCTCGGCAAAGTATCTCGTGGTGACGATCATAGCTTTGGATTTGCCGCTTGGAGGCGCAAAGATATCGAAACCCTCTTCGGATTTCACCTCGGGAGCCGGCCGCTCCGCGAAACGCTGCACCAAATCTGCACGTTGCACATAACCGCAGGAGGAAACGATTTGGGCGGTCGAAGTCTTGCGCTGTACGTTAACGACTCGGATACGCGCCTCGTCCTCATAGGTCGTACCCATCCCCCTGAGCAGTCGATACTGCGACTGAAACCATTCGATTTTCAGATTGTCGCCCGGGGTGGGACGTATCACTTCGAATTCATCGCCCACCTTCACGCCCTGCGATGCGCCTTTATTGATGAAGACGAGCTGACCGTCGGTGTAAGCGATGTGGAAGTAAGACTCTTCCCCTGAGATGATGTACGTGTCTGTGGGGACCGAATCAGAGGTGACCATTCCGGTGCAATATAGCTGGCTCTCCAGAGGTCTCCTCGGCGCTTCTTGAGCATGTGCGAGAGAAGCCATAACCCCCAGCAAAACAACAACAAAGGAGAATCTCTGCATCATCTTAGTGCTCCTCTTATGATTCGTCCGGGCCTGCCGGTCACAGGATTGTCAGGATCGAAAATAGCAGTTGGTACTAGAACCGGTCAAGCTGCTCTCGCGCCTTGCTTTACACTTTCGATACCGCATGATAGAAGCGCCGGGCGCCGGCGCACCAACAGTCCGGCGTGTCAACGGCTCGAAAGCAATGCGTCCGGAGGCCGAAATCATCCCTAGCACCCCTGCTTCGCGCCGCCTTGGACTTAGCATCGTCGAGTCGGCCATCTCGAAACCAAGCGTTTTCGGAAACGATCGCGTCTGTGCCGTCGTGGCGGCCCGAAGCGCGGCCGACGCAGTCCGTCAGGTCAAGGCTGCCATAAGCGCCTCCGGTAGAGCGCACATTGTCGAACTGCGGCTCGATTTCCTGGCAAATCACGCGGAAATCATGCGCCTGCTGGGTTGGGCCGCCCGCCAACCGAAAATCCCGGTTTTGATCGCCACCTGCCGGCGGCACCGGGCCGGTGGGTTCTTCAGAGGCAGCGCGGGCGATGAAATCGCCGTCCTCGAGCGAGCCGTGGCGGCAGGCTGCCGTTGGTGCGATGTCGAAGTCGAAACCGCGCGGCGGGTTGGCGCGCGTCAATTGAAAGGCGCCCTCGCCCCGGCAAGGCTGCTGATCTCCACGCATGAGTTTCGGCGCCTGCCACGAAACCTGCCGGCGTTAATGAGACGCCTCGGAGGGTATGGTGGAGACGCCATAAAGATCGCCGCGGCTTGTCGCTCGCTGGCTGATGTGCGCCGGTTATTGGAACTCGCTCGCGAGCGCCCGGACGTGGTGGTCGTCCCGATGGGCGAGGCGATGCTGGCGGCACGCATCCTGGCCCTTCGCCACGGCAGTGCCCTCGCTTATGCGCCCGTGGCCCAAAGCACCGCGCCTGGTCAAATACCTTTTGACGAAATCGGGCACGTCTATCGGCTCAGGCGCCGTTTTGGGAGCTCCAGGGCCGGCATCGATCTCCAAACCAGCCTTTACGGAGTAATCGGCGACCCCGTTGGCCACTCCCTTTCGCCGCTGATGCATAACGCCGCCTTCGCCGCCCGCGGCAAAAACGCCATGTACCTCCCTTTTCGCGTGCGCGAGCTGCCTGATTTCATCGCGGCCGTCCAGCCGTTCCAGATCGCCGGGTTCAGTGTCACTCTCCCGCACAAGGAACGCATTCTCCGCTATCTTGATGATTGCGATCCTCTGGCGGCTGAAATCGGTGCGGTGAATACAGTCATCGTGCACGCGGGTAAGTTGTGCGGTTACAATACCGATTTCACCGGCGTCCTGCGGGCGATTGAACGACGCTTGCCGCTCTCCTCGAGTTCTGTATTGCTAATTGGCGCTGGGGGAGCGGCACGCGCCGCAGCCTTTGCGCTGGCGCGCGCAGGGGCCAAGGTGAGCATCTGGGCCCGCCGCCCGAAACCAGCGCGCGCCTTGGCGGATGCCGTTGGTGGCCAGGCCATAAATCGCGGAGAAATCGCGCGCCGGTCATTCGATGCTATCGTGAACTGCACGCCGGTCGGGATGCATCCGGGCGGGGGCTCACCGCTCGAGAGCCATGAGCTGAATTGTCGTCTGGTGATGGACTTGATCTATCGTCCGCTCAAGACGGAGTTGCTGCGCCGCGCGGAGCGTCGCGGAATCGAAACCATTTCGGGAGTGGACATGTTTGTCGCTCAAGGCGTGGCGCAATGGGAGCTATGGATGGGCGAGCGCGCACCCGAAACCGTCATGCGTCGGGTCGTTCTCGCCGCGTTGCAAAAGGAAGAGAAATCCTTGCGCCGATGATCGAGCCGGACTTTCGGACGTTTTGCCGCCTGGCCCGCGAAGGCAATCTCGTCCCGGTTTACGAAACCTTTACGGCCGACCTCCTGACGCCCGTAGGGGCCTACCTGCGCCTGGCGCGAAACGCGCGCTACGCCTGTCTGCTCGAAAGCGTCGAGGGGGGCGAGAAGATCGCCCGTTATACCTTCGTCGGCGCCAGCCCCGCCGAAGTCTTTCGCTACGTCAACGGCGCCTGCGTGCTGGAATCCGAAAGCCGCGTCTCCTGGGTGCAGTCGAATCCCCTCGATTTTCTGCGCAATCGCATTCAGCGTTACCGCGCGGTTCGCGTACCCGGCCTGCCGCCCTTGGTGGCGGGAGCCATCGGATACTTCGCTTATGACATGGTGCGCCTTTTCGAACGCATTCCAGACCGCTCGACAAATGACCTCGGCACCGACGATGCGGTCATGATGTTCTATCTCGGCTTGGTGGTCTTCGATCATGTCCGCCATCGTGTCTGGGTCGTGCGCAATGTCTTCACCGAAGGCCCTGGCAGCCTGCGCTCGAAATATCGCGCCGCGCTGCGCGAAATTTCCGAGACGCGCCGCCAGCTCGAGCTGCCCCTCGATGAGAACCGGCGCAAGCCGAACCGCCGCGCCATGCCGCTGCGCGTCGAATCCAATTTCACGCGCCCGCGCTTTCTCGCGGCTGTCCGCAAGTCGAAAGAGTACGTCCGCGCCGGAGACGTCTTTCAGGTGGTGGTCAGCCAGCGATTCTCCGCGCGCACAGACGCCAACCCGTTCGACATTTATCGGGCTCTTCGCGTCCTCAATCCTTCGCCTTACATGTATTTTCTGAAGCTCGGCGATGCCGCCGTTGTCGGCAGCTCCCCCGAACTGCTGCTCAAGGTACAGGGGCGTGACGCTTCCTACCGGCCCATCGCCGGCACGCGGCCGCGTGGCAAGGACGAAGACGAAGACCAGCGTTTGGCCGCCGAGCTCGCCGCCGATCCCAAGGAACTCGCCGAACACATCATGCTGGTGGACCTTGGCCGCAACGACCTCGGCCGCGTCTCCGAATACGGTTCGGTCCGCGTCGAACGGCTCGAGTTCGTCGAGCGCTACTCCCACGTGATGCATCTGGTCTCCACGCTTCGCAGCCGGCTTCGGCCCGAGGTGGATTGTCTTGACGCCCTCGCCGCCTGTTTCCCGGCGGGAACCGTTTCCGGCGCGCCCAAGGTTCGCGCTATGGAGATCATTGACGAGCTCGAACCCACGCGGCGCGGCATCTACGCCGGGGCCATTCTCTATCTCGACTTCTCCGGCAATCTGGACTCCTGCATCGCCATCCGCACCATGGTGGTGAAGAACGGGCTGGCCTGCGTGCAAGCCGGGGCCGGTCTGGTGGCCGATTCGGTTCCCGAGCGCGAATATCAGGAAACGGTCAATAAGGCGCGCGCTTTGATCGCCGCACTGGAAGTGGCGCATGGCGGCGATCGCATCTTGCCTTCGCCCCGCCCGGCCACCCGCACGCGCCGCCGCACGCGCGCTCACACCGGCGCAAAATAGCCCATGCCTAACCTGTGCTGTCATCCCGAGCGAATACCTCAGCTAAATGGGGTTGTCGGGCGCCAAAAGGCCGTGGCCATCACGGCGCTTTTGGCGCATAACAAAGTAGCGAGGGATCTGCTTTTTGCCTTTTCCTCCAGATGCCGTAAGCTAATCCATTAGCCTGCTTCCGTAGAGGGCGCCCTTCAGAATTCGGGTGATAACTTGGTTTGAGGATGGTTCTGTAGCGGCGCCCTTTAGGGCGGCATCTTTCATTCAATGATCCTGCTGATCGACAACTACGATTCGTTTACCTATAACCTGGCCCAGTTCCTCGGCCAGTTGGGCGAAAATCTCGAAGTCCGCCGCAACGACCAGATCACCCTCGATCAAATCGCCACGAAAAAGCCGCAGCGCATCGTGATCTCTCCCGGTCCCGGAGAGCCGCAAAACGCCGGCATTTGCATCGACGTCATCCGCCAGTTCACGGGCAAGATTCCCATCCTTGGCGTCTGCCTCGGCCACCAGGCCATTGGTTATGCTTTCGGCGGAAAAGTCGTGCGCGCCCCGGCCCTGATGCATGGCAAGACCAGCCGCATCCATCACGATAGCAAGACCATCTTTCGCAAACTGCCGCAGGATTTCGTGGCCACGCGCTACCATTCCCTCATCGTGCAAAAAAAGGGTCTGCCCCGCGAACTCCAAATCTCCGCCGAGACTGACGGGCTCATCATGGGCCTGCGCCACCGCAAGCTGCCGCTCGAAGGCGTGCAGTTCCATCCCGAATCCGTGCTCACCGAAGTGGGTATGCAGCTCCTGCGCAATTTCCTCGCTCTTTAAGTTGCAGGAGTTGTCATTCTGAGCGGGTTTACGCCGTACACCCGAAGAATCTCTCTTTGTGCCTTCTCTTGTAGAAACCATGGAGAACTAACCCCGCGAAAATTCGATCAGCGCTTGGAGCTTGGCTAGCGCGAGCCCCGAATCGATCGCTTTAGCCGCCAGCCGCGCGCCTTTCCTGAAGTCCGCCGCGCGTCCCGCCGCCACCAGCGCCGCTGCGGCATTGATGCACACAAAATCGCGCCGCGGCCCGCTCTCGCCCCGGAGAATGCGGCGAATGATCTTCGCATTCGCGGCCGCATCGCCGCCGGCCAGTTCTTCGCGGCGCGCCCGCGCCACCCCGAAATCCTGCGGCTTCACCCGGTACCTCTTCACGGAACGGAGGCGCACCTCCGCTACTTCGGTCTCATCGCTCAGCGAAATTTCGTCGATTCCGTCCACGCCGTGCACCACGAATGCGTGCTGCGTCCCGAGTTCCGCCAGCGCTCGGCCCAGTTTCTCCACCAACGCCGCCGCGGGCACGCCGATCACTTGCGCCGTTGCGCCCGCCGGATTCGTGAGCGGCCCCAGCAAATTGAAAACCGTGCGGCCGCCGGCCTCGCGCCGGGCCGCGGCCGCATGGCGCATCGCGGTGTGCATGCTCGGCGCAAAAAGGAATCCGATGCCGATCTGATCGATGGCGGCGAGAGCCCGCTGCGGCGCGATATCGATCCTTACGTCCAGCGCTTCGAGCACGTCGGCCGACCCGCAGCGCGAACTGAACGACCGGTTGCCATGCTTGGCCACGCGCACGCCCGCGCCGGCAACCACCAGCGCCGCCGCCGTCGACACATTAAATGTGCCCCCGCCATCGCCTCCCGTCCCGCAGGTATCCACCAGCGGCGAGATCTGCGCTTGGGCGCCTCGGTGGTCCACGAGCCGCCGCATGGCTCGCGCGAAGCCCACCAACTCCTCCACAGCCTCGCCTTTGGCGCGCAGTGAAGTCAGCAGGCCGACGATCTGCATCTGCTCCAAATGGCCTTCGAGCAGTTCGCCCATCACCTCTTCCGCCTCGTCGGCGGAAAGATCGCTCCCGGCCTCAACCTTTTGTAACGACTCCGCAATCATCGTCAACGCTCGCTGGTGGCACAGACACTCTTGTCTGTGCCGTTGCTCCTGAGCAGCCTTGCTCGCCCCTCCGCCTTCAGAGTAAACTGGCCCGCTTTGGACGAACTAAAATTCTAGCATCGAGCCACGCGTGCCGCTCTCAAAGACGAGGAAACCGCGCTCGGCCCAGCAGCAGAAAAATCAACGGCCCACGGATCATTCATGAAAATTCACGAATATCAGGCTAAGGAGATCTTCCGTCGTTTCGGCGTGCCCACGCCGCGCGGCGAGATGGTCACCACCGCCGAAGACGC
>WNGP01003733.1_pt1 | contig 18028 bp, 13 predicted proteins | sample 5407671 | NCBI WGS metagenome assembly WNGP01 (sample SAMN13153381, study PRJNA577476) | soil metagenome | isolation source: 40 cm soil or saprolite under Garry oak tree replicate 2 | place: USA:California | collected 2016-06-15 | reverse complement strand
CGCTGGCCGGTGCGCCTGGCCAGCGTCCTGGAGATCGCCCGCACCAGCTTGCCGATCCGTCGGGAGCGGTCGACCACCCGCACGGGCCGGCCGCGCAGCCGACCGGCCAGCTTGCGGCCCGCCCGTGCCAGCGCCCGCGCGCCCTGCAAGGCCAGCACCCCATCGGACGGGTAGCGGATGTCGGCCTCCACCACGGCCTGGGTCGATCCGGACCGCACGGGCCGCAAACCGGGCCTCCCGGCATGCCTTGCCGATCACCACGTAGGATGCGCAAAGTCGGACGTGGCCTCCGAGCTGCCCATTCGCTCAATCATCGCGCGATAGGGTGACGCCTCCACTGACCCGTCCCGGAGGCTACCTGCGTGCTGTCGAAGCTCGCCTACCTGACACTCTGCCACTCCATCCAGCTGCTCGTCCTGCTGACCCGCGGCGACACCCGTAGGGTTCAGAAACCCGGCCGCGTGCGTTGAGCAGCAAGGACCCGGGTAGACGAGAATCGACCGATGGCTCTGTCCTTCCTCTACCTCATGGCACGCCGGCTCGTCGGCGTCCTGCTCGGGAGCTTGCGAAGCGAGCACGCCAAGGACGTGGAGATCGCCGTCCTGCGCCACCAGCTCAGTGTGCTGCGCCGCCAAGTCAAGCGAGCCGAGTTCCGACCCGCCGACAGTGCGGTTCTCGCGGTGCTGGCCCGGGCGCTTCCCCGCGCGCAATGGTCGACCTTCCTCGTGACGCCAGGCACGATCCTGCGGTGGCACCGCCGGCTGGTCACCCGCAAGTGGACCCAACCCTCCCCTCGAGGTGGCCGTCCACCGCTGGTTGAGCACGTGGTGGCGCTGATCCTGCGGCTGGCCCGGGAGAATCCCCGATGGGGCTACCGGCGCATCCAGGGTGAGCTGAAGAAGCTCGGGATCCGCGTATCGGCGACCAGCATCCGCACGGTGCTGCTGGGCAACGGGCTTCGGCCTGCGCCCCGCCGGGCGTCGGTCACCTGGCGAGCGTTTCTGCGGGCGCAGGCATCCCGGCATCGTGGCCACGGACTTCTTCACCGTGGAGACCCTGCGGCTCACGACGCTGTACGTGCTGTTCTTCATCGAACTTGGGACGCGGTAGGTTCGGCTCGCCGGTGTCACGCGCCACCCGAACGGGCCCTGGGTGGTGCAGCGGGCCCGGGAACTCTCGATGGAGCGGCCGGAGGGCACGACCACCCCTCGGTTCCTGATCCGCGACCGTGACAGCAAGTTCACCCGCGCCTTCGACGACGTGTTCGCCTCCGACGGCGCACAGGTCATCACCACACCGGTGCAGGCGCCGAATGCGAACGCGTTCGCTGAGCGCTGGGTGCGGACGGTCCGACAGGAATGCCTGGATTGGCTGCTCATCTGGGGCCGGCGCCACCTTGAGGCAGTTCTCGACGAGTATGTGCGGCACTACACGATGAGCGACCGCATCGAGGCCTGGATCTTCGGCCGCCAACGGTGACCAGCGCCGAATCTGCCCCGCACATTGTCGCCATCGCCACGGCGGTCCGACGCCGGGACCGTCTCGGCGGTCTTGTTCACGAGTACCACCAGGATGCGGCATGACGTCGAGGTTTCTGAACCCTACGCCGCACGCAGCCCCACCGGGCGTTCTCCCTGGCCATCCGGAGGATCAGTGCTGCGGTCTGCGGGTCGATCGGCGGCCTGCCCGGCTTACGCGCTTTCTGGAAGGTCCACTTGCGTCGGACCAACGTGCGGTGCCAGCGCCCCAGCGTCTGTGGTGCTACCAGAAACGATGTCCACCGATCCCTGGGCAGGAGTCGGCTGGTGGCCGCGAGCAGGATCCGGTCGCGTGCGGTGAACTTGGGGCGGCCGGCCTTGCGGCGCAGCACCCGAAGCTGATGCCGCAGAACAAGGATCTCCAGGTCCTTGGTGCCGTCATCGCCGTTCGGAAGGACCAGCAGACGGGTCAGCACGCGAACGGTCAGCCAGAGCATGAAGAGCATCGAGGGATGGTAGGGAACGCCTGCTCACGGCGCGAATCCGGGTTTCCGCGCCCTACAGGCCTGCGGTGGCCGAATTCACATCCGGTCCCCGGCCTTGCTACACCACTCTCTCCTACTCGACCTCGAAATCCTGCCAAACGCGGGAACAGATCAAAGACAGATCGGGAACAGCAGCAGCCATCGTCCAGCCATCGTCCACGTATCCTGATCTGTTTCTTGCGTGTTCCTCCTGATCGGAAGTCGATGGAGCGCCTAACCCTCGCCGTAGTCGCGCACTCCCCGGGCGCGCTAGCCCCCTCCGGGCCGGCGGCACGCCACCGCTCGGGCTGAGTCTCCGCTTCCCGGCCCGGGCAGAACGGGCAGGCCAGGTCCAAGCTCGACCGCAGCGCGGCCATTGGCGGACACGACCACGAGGCTCACGGTTGTCAAGCTGTCCCCTATGTTGCGCATCCGGGACCGGTGGAGTCGGACTGTCAACGATCGCCTCGAGCTTCGCAAAGCCCGGAGCGGCCTGTCCGCCTACCGGAAGTTTCTCGTATCTGCTGACACCGGAAGCTTTATCGGCTTTATCATAACTCCTCCCAGTGCCACACTATCCGTGTTGGACACGACGTAGGGGGGGCCCTATGACCGAGGTCTGGCTCGCACTGGCCATTGGTGGGTCGTCAGCTTCGGACTATCGCCCGGGGGGGCATGTGCTGAGGTGGAACCGCTGACGACCGTAGGTATGCATAGCATGCCCACGCGAACGCAGCTCCGATGCTTCTTGCCTGGGAGTCGGGAGCAATCCCTGGTGCTCTGCCGACCGGACGGCCGCGACGGGAGGATCGGCTTCCCAACGATTCGGTCTCATGCTCATGAGCGATTCGTGGACAATTGCGGACGGGCGCGTCGCCATGTCGCGGTCTCGCGTGGACGTGCTGCGAGCCGACATCAACGGCTGGCTCGCTCACCGGCGGAAGGCGGATACCTTCGAGCAGTTCGCCACGCAGCTGGAGAGGATCGAGGGGGTCCTCCTCCGGTCCATCGACGCAGTGGCAGCCACAATCCCGGCCACCGGCGGCGAGGTGGCTGCGGTCTATGAGCGCTGCCGCCTCGCCGATCGGAGAACGGTGTGGGTCGAGCGAGTGTGGCGGTACTTTGCCGAGCGGTTCGACCAACGCGACGGCGACAGGCGAGTGGCTGCGTGCGCGCTGGCCGCCGACGAGGTGCTCTGGAGCTGCTGGCGGCCCTGCTTTTCCACCGGCCTCACCGACTCCCGCCCGCCGGCGCCCCGCCGGGTGCCGCTCCCCTACCTCGACGCGGTGCACACGCCCGAGGCGTTCCCGGCCGGTCTGGTGCCGGCCGACCTCAGCGCCGTTCACGCCGACGCACCGTTTGTCCGCGAGCACCTTCAGGCCCTGCCCGTGCCGACGGTGCGGGTCCCGTTCGGTGCGGCCAGCGAGCCATGGCTGCTCGCACTGGTCGCTCATGAGACTGGCCACCATCTGCAGTTCGCCACCGGGCTGGTGGTGCCGTTCCGTGACGCCGTCAAAGCCGCCGTCGAGCGCGCCGACGGCGACACCGAGACGGTCCAGCGCTGGTGTGACTGGAGCATCGAAGTGTTCGCCGACCTCGTCTCGGTCGCGCTGCTCGGGCAGTGGGCGCTGTGGCCGATTGCCGAGCTCGAACTGCGCGATCGCGGCCGGATGACCGAGCCCCGCGGCGCCTACCCTCCCGGCCTGGTGCGTCTGCGCCTGCTGGCGGCCGCGATCGAGGCGGCCGGCCTCGACCCCAGCCAGGCGTGGCCGACCGGCACACCGCCGTCTGACGCTGACAGCCTGCCCGACCTGGCGTTCGTCGATGACGTGGTCGCCGCCGGAACCGCCATCGGACCCGAAGGGTTCGATCTCACCCGCTGGATCGATCTTCGGGCCGGGGGCATGGAGCCCGGCGGGGAGGTCGACCAGTGGCGACGTTGGTTCAGCGGCGGACCGCTCCCCCCGACACCGCGATCGCTGCGGGCACCGCGGTTGGTCGTCGCCGGCCTGGTCGCCGCCACGGCCGATGCCCGGCGAGAAGCCGCGGCGCGCCGCGACACCATCCTGGCCACCATCCGCGGCCAGGCCTTCGAGCGGATCATCGCCCTGCGCGCTCTCGGCAGGCGAGCCGCCGACGAGGCCGCCCCGGAGGAGGCGGACCTTGGGGCGCTCGGCAAGGAGTTGGCCGAGTTGGATCCTGACGCCCTTGGCGACGGCGAGGCCGGACCATGAGCCGGCGCATCGTGGCCACGCTCGCCGAAACCGGCGGGCACGGTGACGGCTGGGAGGCAACGGTTGGCAACGCGCCGCCCCGTGCCCTCGCCGCTGAACAGACCCCCCTTGGCCTCCTGCCCGTGCCGCCCGACGGCCCCGCCCTGACCGCCACCGCCCTCGCCGCGGCCCTCGACCGTCTCGACCGCAACGCGCCGAACGACGGTGACGCAGTGGCGGTGGGGCGGCACCTACTTGCCTGCCTGGTCGCTGACGCCAACTGGACAGCGTGGCGGGACGCAGGTGACGACGACCTCCATCTGGTCGTGACCACCAGCGTCAGCGCGCTGCAGCGGCTGCCGTGGGAGCTGCTCCACGACGGCCAGCGGTTCCTCGCTACCCGGTCCGCACCGGCAGTGACGATATGCCGAGCTGTCAAAGCCGCTGACGAAGCCCCGGGAGCGGTGGCAGTCCGGCCCTCCATCCTCGTGGTCGTGGGCGGGACGCTGGACGAGCCCGGCCTCCAACCGGCGGCCGAGTACCTCGCCCTGCTCGACACCCTGCGGCGCGGAGCGCTCGCCATCGATGCTCACCTCGTCGTCGGCGCCCGGCCGCGCGACGTGCGGGCGGCCTGCGCCGACTTGCGCCCCGACGTCGTGCACGTCATCGCCCACGGCGACCAGCTGGCCGATGGGACTGGCCATATCGTGCTGGCGCCGCCGAAGCCGGGCGAGCAGCCGGCCAACGTCGACGCCGACCAGCTCGTCACGCTGCTCGGGGCGGGTGGGGAACTACCCAAGGTGCTCGTCCTCACTGCCTGCCGGACAGCCACCAGCCGCCCCGTCGCTGGACCCCCGGCCGCCACGCAGGCGGCACCGGCCGTGCCGAGCCAGCCAGTCTCCAGATCGGATCCGTTCACCTTCCAGCCCTCGCTCGCCGCCGCCTGTGTCGCCCGCGGAGTGCCGATCGTCGCTGCCATGACCGGCGCCATCGCCTCACGAGCGTGCCGCGAGTTCACCTGGGGTTTCTACAGCACGCTGTTCTCCGGTGGCGACGCCGTGGCAGCCGCCGCCGCCGGCCGCAGGGCGGCATTCGTGGGTGGCGACCCACCGGCACGGGCCGTGGACTGGGCGTACCCGGCGGTGTTCTGTGGGCCGGGCGTCGACGGGACCGTGACCGTTACCGCCGGTCCGCTGCTGGTCGCCCGAGCCGGGAGAGCGCGGCACCTGCTGGAGCGGTTCCACTCGCCGCGGACCTTCTGCGGGCGCCAGGACGTCCTCGACGCCTTCCGCCGGCTCGTGCTCACGGCCCCGGCCGCGGCGTTGGACCCGGCGGTGCTGGCGCTGTGCGTCCCCCACGACGTCGCCGCCACCATGAGGGTCGGTGCGAGCCGGGCGCTCGCCCAGCTTGGCGCCGCCGCCGCCCTGGCGGGCCACGCGGTCGCCCACGTCGTCCCAAGCGAGGGTGATGACCGCGCTGTCACCTTCCAGACCCTCGCCGGCCGGCTGGTGTACGAGGCCCACAAGGGTGCCGGACTCATCAACGCGGCGACGCCGGATGTCAATCAGATCACCCTGCTCCACACGCGGGACGATGCCGCGCTCGACCCGGAGCTGCGCAAGCTGCTCGAGCTCGCTGGCGCCGCACCCGACTCTGATGAGGCGATCGGACTGGCGCTTCGGCTCGATCTCGCTGCCACCTGCCGGGCCGTCCGGGAGGCGGAGGCTTCCGGAAGGGGTCTGGTCGTCCTCATCGATGACCTGCACGCCTACGGACCGGCGGTCGCTCCGTTGCTCAGAGAGGCCGTGGGCAACCACGGCCTGGGCACCGCCCAGGAACGAGTCCCGCTCGTGTTCTCCTACGGCGAGCTCGACGATACAGCCGGCTCCGGCGCAGTCGAGGCGATCCGCTCGTTCGTGCAGACCGGCCCGGTGGAGCGGGTCGATGTCAAGCCCTTCGCACCGCCGGGGGCGTGGCTCGCCTACCAGCAGCTACTCCTCGGTGCTGACAAGCCCTTGGTCCCCGTCCCCGAGCACAGGGAGAGGATCCTCGAGCGGATCCACACCGTGACCGGCGGCAACCCCGATGAGTTCGACAAAGAGGGCGTGCTCATTGCCATTGCCGCGTTCTGTGATGTGAAGGCGCTGGTTCCGGCCACCGATGCCAACCGCCTCGCCCAGCTCTCCCACCTCACCCAAGCCTCCCAGTTCTCCCAGCTCTCCCAGCTCTCGCAGCACGGGTGATGAGCGCGATGTCCCTGTCCGGCACAGACGCAGCCTTTGAGGCGGCCTACGAGGCGGCCCAGCTGGCAGCTCGTGATCGCATCATTGCCGCCCGCCGCTCGACGGTCGAGCGCATCGGCACCGATGTTGTCGCCCGCCTGGCGCTGGCGCCAGTTTGGACAGCCGACGTGCTCGCCGCCTCCGAGCTTGCCCCGCCAAGCGTGCTCGACCGACTGGTGGACGCCGGCGTCGCCACCCGCTTCGGCGACCGCTACGTGGTGTCCTGGCAGCGTGCTCACGCCCTGCTGCCCGGCATCCTCGATATGGGGACGGAGACCGTGGCCAGCCACCTCCGCGCCATCGCCGCGGGCGTGGACCGTGCCCGCAACACCGTCGACATTCCCGCGGCCCTCGACCGGTTCGCCGTTCTCACCAGCGCCGGGCCCCCCGCTACTGTGGTCGCCACCCGTCTCCTCGAGCACGTCAAAGCGGCACGCGACATCGCCGAGGCGGTGAACTGGATCGACGCCGCCGCTAGGCTCGAGGTCGCACTCGGACGCCCGATCGTCGGCGCCCGGCTCCAAGCCGGCAGGCTCGTCGCCGGGCGCCGCCGTGACGACGAGATCGCCCGGTTCCTCGACGGGTATTTCGAACGGCCGGCCCTTCAGTCTGTTCTGGAGGCGCTGCTCACCCACGGCGACCACGATGGCTCCTGGGCCGTGCACCTCCACGGCATGGCGGGCACGGGCAAGACGATGCTCGTGCGGTGGCTGGAGGCGAAGTTCCCAAGCGACGGGTCGACAGGCTCCGTCGTCCGAATCGACTTCGACTACTTGCACCCGAACTACCCGGGCACCGAGCCCGGCCTGCTGGTCCAGCTGCTCATGGCGGAGCTTCGCCTGTTCGCTGGCAGCGAAGCCATCTCCCGCTTCGACAGGCTCGACGCGCTCGTTACCGAGTGGCACCAGCGGATCGACGAGGCGGAGCGCACCCGCCCCGACGAGGTGCCCTGGATCCGCGAGGAGCGCCTCCATCTCGTGCACGGCGCCTTCGGCGACGCTGTCAGGCATCTGCCCCGCCCCGTCGTCGTGATCCTTGACACCACCGAGGAGCTCGAGAAAGCGGCCGGCGGGAGCGCCAATGTGGCCGCCACCATAACCATGCTTGCCCGGCTCCACGACGCAGTCCCATCGATGCGGACCGTGCTCTCAGGTCGCCGCGAGCTCCCCCTGCCACCAGACGCCGACGTGCTCTCCGTCAACGGCTTTGACCACGAGGAGGCAGCGCGGTTCATGGCATGGGTAGGCGTCGAGGGCGAGAGGGCGGCGGCCGTGATCCAACGGGTGGCGGACGACTCGCCAACGGACAAGCTGAGCCCATTCGACCTGTCGCTGCTCGCCCACTGGGCGCACGACGACCCGTCACTCGACGCCGCCGCCATCCGGACAATCGACGACGACCGCTACGTCGAGCACCGGATCTTCCGCCGGCTCGGCGCGCCCGACCTGGAGAAAGTGTTGCCCGTGGTGGTCGCGCTCGGCCGCTTCGACCAGGCGACGATCGGCGCCATCACCGCCACGGAGGGCGCCGGGCTTGATCGCCTCGCCGCTGGCCTCGCCCGCCAGGAGTGGATCACGACCGAGGCAGGTGGGATCCTAGTCGTCGACCCCCACCTGCGTGATCGCATGGCAGCCTACCTGGAGCGCCACCGCCACGCCGACTGGGACGACGCGAAATTCAAGGCCGCCACCTACCTGCGGGCGTACTGCGAGTCGGCGCCCCGCAGCGCCGTCACCGTCGAGCACGTGGCCGGAGCCATCCGCCTTACCGACACCTCCAGCGCGATCGACCTCGACCGCTGGTGGGCACGGATCGAGGAGCGGGCCCGATCCGAGGCAGCCTTCGGGTGGCTACTGGGCATCACGCGCCGCCTCCTCGGCACCGGTGGCGGCGTCGGCCTGTCACACCCGCTGTGCGCCGCCGTCAGCGCGAGCCACGCTGCATGCTTTGGCCCGGGAGGAACCCGACCCCACCAGCGACTACAGGACGCTGTGGCAACAGGTGCATGACCATGCCGCGCCCGGCAGTCGGCTGGCCGCGCGCGCCGCTGCCCACCTCGTCGATGAAGTTGGCCCGGCATTGGAGCGGTGGGCCGGTGAGCTCGATGAGGCGCTCGGCGCATCGTTCGTCGCTGGGCTCGAGGCGCTACTCGACACCACCAGCGGCCTGGTCTCCACCGCCGAGCGGTTGCTCGCCGCGGTAAACGAACGCAGGCTGAGTCCAGCGCTGTGCGCTACGGCGGCGCTACTGGCTGGTCGTGCTCACGCTCGCGCCGGTGACCGGGCGGCATGCCGCCGCCACCTGGACGAGGCTGTCGCGCTGGTCGAGACGGCGGTCGGTGGCCAGTACGGTAACGAGTGGACCGATTGGCCGGTGGACGATGTCAGGGCCCGCATTCGCCTGTGGGCAGCGGCAACCTGGTGGCCGAAGTTCGGTTCGCCCGGTGAGGCAGGCCGGTGGATCGACGTCGCCCGCACTGTTGCCAATGTCGACCAGGATCGCGAGGCGTCGCTGGCCACAGTGCTGTGGCTTGCCCGCGGGCGTCGCTATGAGCACCTGGCGGTGCCAGAGGTCACCGGCTCGTTCCCGGCACGGGTTCCGGTCCACATCCACGTCCCGCCACTGGTCGTGTCTCGGGCACTGGCGCAGGCCCGCGACGGCGCCGTCGACGCAGCCATGGTCACCCTGGAGCCCTTGACAGAGATGCCCTCGGCCGGTGCCGAGTACCTAGCCGCCGAGCGGGCCAGGATGCTGCTGGTGCGCCGCTTCCGGCTCCGCGACATCAGCGAAGGCCTCACCACGGGCCTGGTCGACTCGTCTGCAGCGGAGGACATCGCCCTGCTCGCCGACCTCGAGGCCTTCGAGGGAGAGAAGCTCACTGTCCCACCTTGGCGCCGTGGAATCCACGATCCCCACCCGAGCACCGCCCACCAGTGGTGGCGGGCCGTACGCGCAGGCGACCCCGCCGCCCTCGAGGACGCCCGCGGCTGGGAGGTGCCCGCCGCTGTGGGATCCCACAGCGAGGCGGCCGAGGTGCACCGTGTGCTGGACGCGATCGAGCTCAGGCACCTGACGGGCGCCAGCGAAATGCGGCAAGTACCGGATGTGGCGAGGTGGGTCACCGCTCACCCGGGTGAACCTGAGGCGGGGCTGAGGTTGCTGCTCCGGGTCGCCGCCCTCACAGGCAAGCACGGCACGCCCGAGATCGACCATGCCGCTGACCGTCTGGCCGGGCGGCTCGGACTCAACCTCGCTGCTGAGGTGGCTCTCGACGAGGGCGACTCATTGGCCCTGCGGCTGCCCGACCGGGCCGGTATCCTCCTCGACCTCGCCGACCACTGGTTCACATCGGTCGGCGACACCACCGGCCAGCTGCGAGCCCGGGCAGCCGCCGCCCTCGCCGCCCAGACCGCCGCCGGTGGCGGTCCCGGGGCGGGCAAGGCGGAAGTTGCCGCCCTGGGGCGGGTGTACCGCCGCGTCGCCGACCCATTCGACCTACCCAAGTGGGAGAAGCTCCTGAACCAGCCGGCCGAGGCAGTCGGCACCACCCCCCCGAGATGGCAGCCGTGGATCGTACGCTGCGCGTTGGCGGCTGCCGGCGCCGGCAGCGGCACCGGGGAGGATCTGATCGGAGTCATCCAGGCCCGGTTCGCCACCACCGGCCACGACGGCCGCTACCTGCTGCCGCCGGAGCTCGCCGCAGCGCGTGGGCGCGGGGCTGGGGCAAGCGGGTCGTTCGCCGCCGACGGGGTCCCCGGGGTGCCCCCGCCCGTCGTGCTACAGATCGATGGGGCGGTGAGGACGACCACCCGGATCACACGGCGGGCCACGGTGGCGGTGCTACGCCGAGACACCGGTGGCCACGCCGAGGTGGTCACCGACCCGCTTCTCCCCGCCGACGCCCGCCAGGCCGCCGATTCGCCTCTCGCGGCTCTGGTCGCCGACCTCAATCCGTCGTCGCCGCTGGAGTTCCACCACACCGCCGACGTCGGCGCCGTGTCCTGGGAGGCGGCGCTGGGGGCGATCGTCCCCGGCGGCTGGCCAGGACGGTCGATGTGGCGGCGCGTGCAGCGCGCCCAGCGGCGCGCGCCGTCGACCCGCGATGCCTGGCCCGTGGTTGTCGCCAGTGCCGACCCGGCTCTGGCAAGCGGGTGGTGGGCCCGGCCGCGCAGCGACGCCACCGGCCTGCACTTGGTGGCATCGCTGACCCCGCCGCCCGCGGCGGGAGCCTGGGCGCTGCACCTGTTCGGCGAAGGCGCCGAGACCCGCTCGGGGGTGGGATTCGACATCGACCCCTTGCGGAGCCGACTCTCAAAGACCCGGCCGTACCGGCCGACCGCTAAGGAACTGGTCAAATGGTACCAGAATCCCGACCTCGTGGTCGTGCAGGGACTGCCGAACGACGAGGCCGAACTCGGCCCATCGTCGCGGGAGCAAGCGGCATACCTTCGCCAGCTCGGGACCGACTTCGCCCTTCAGGGCGTCCCGGCCGTCATGGTGGTCCCAGGGCTTCCGGCAGAGGCGGCCGTCGCTGCCGTCAACACGCTGGTCGCGACCCTCCCGCTGGGCGAGACCGAGCAGCTGTCGCCTCGCACCCTCCTGGCGGCGGTGGCCGCCGTGCGCAGGGTGGCGCTGAACAGCAGCCCAGCCACGCGCAACGTCGAGGACGGGCTCGGCGTCTGCCTCTTCCTGTCCGACACCCTCCTGAGGTAAAGCCCAAGCCAAGGAGTACCGATGGGCCTGTTCGACCGGATAAAGGCCAAGGTCTCGTCCAAGGCGTGGCCCGGCGCCGCCGAGTGGATCCCGGCAACCCGGGTCGCCCCGCCGCCGGAGCCAGCCCCACCCCCGTTCATCGTCGATGCCACCTATCTACGGGTCTGGCTCGCCGAGGCCCACCTGTCGCACTCGCGGCAATGGTTTACCGAATGGCATCCCCTGGTCCACACCGCCGTGGCCCGAACCTACGGCGACACGACTGAGGAGCAGGTGGCAGTGGTCAATCCCGGCTCCATACCCGGGTTTGACGGGGCCGCGGCCGCATCGGTGACGTTCGACAAGGCGCTCACTCCGTTGCTGCCGTTCCCGGGAGGCACCGTTTCGCTGAACGCTGGCCTGGTAGCGGTGAAGGGCGACAACACGATCCGCCAACTCATCGACGTGGTCGGCGGGTTCGGTGGGCTGATCACGTCGGCTGCCTTTTCGACCGGCATCGCCATCGCGACGCAGGTGGTCAACGCGTTCGAGGCGCTGTTCGGTCTCGGCGCCAACGTCGGCACGTTGGCGTACGACAGCACGCTCGCGCTGGCCGGTGGGGGGGCCGCAGTGACGCTGGCGCCCGGCTACCTCGCCGTGCTGGAGAAGGCGCCGGCGCCAGGGACGCTGTGGGTGCGGGACGGCCGGCTGATCGCGCGGTCCGAGCAGGGGTGGACCGCCATCCCCGACAGCTACCTGTTGCTCCGGCTTGAAAGCCGTGTCGACCGCGACGACTGGCGCTATCTGGATGAAATCGAGGAGCCGCTGCTCGCCGCCCGTAAGACCCTCGATGCCGAAACTCGGCGGGTCCACTACCAGCGGGCGATCGTCGCCGCCCGCACGTCCCCCGACCTCCACGAGGCCGATCGGATCCGGATCGCGTCAGAGCTGCGCAACCTGCGTGACACTGACGTGGGTCTCGGCGCCACAGAGGGCGTCCCTCAAGATCTGGCCAGCCTGGCCGCCGCAGTGACGCTCACCCCGGACGACGCCCTCATCTTGAGCCCGAGCCTGTCCAAACTGTTGGCGGCCTGACTGTGTAGGACAGGCAAGTACCTGAAGGGCACAGAAACCCGCGATCGCGGCGCAGCCAGCGTGTTTCGTAGGAGCGGTAGGGGTGACGCCTCCACCAACCCCGTCTCGGAGGCCCGTTGGGTTCAGAAACTCGGACGTCATGCCACGACCTGGTAGTACTCGTGAACCAAGCCGCCGAGGCGATCCCGGCGCCCAACGCTGACGGCGGCCCCAACCCCGCCAGGCGCCACCCCAAGGTCGATACCCCTCGGCGGGCGAAGCGCAAGGCTTCGGTGCGGTCGCTCGTCGTTGTAGTGCCGCACGTACTCCTCGAGAACTCCAGTCCAGACACTCCTGCCGGACCGTCCGCACCCAGCGCTCCGCGAACGCGTTGGCATTCGGCGCCTGGATCGGGGTCTGGATAACCTGGATGCCGTCGCAGACGAAGACATCATCGAAGGCCCGAGTGAACTTGCTGTCCCGGTCGCGAACAAGGAACCGCCACGCGCTGGCCCCGGCTGCTCTTTCCGCTTCTCGCTCGATCGAGAGCTCGCGTGCCCGCTGGACCACCCGAAGCCCGTTGGGGTGGTCGGTGACCCCGATGAGGCGAATCCGCCGCGTGTGCAGTTCGATGATGAACAAGACGTAGAGCGTCTTGAGGCGCACGGTCTCGACAGTGAAGAAGTCGGCGGCCACGATGCTTGAGGCCTGCGCTCGAAGGAAGCCTCGCCAGGTGACCGATGCGCGTCGGGGTGCAGGCCGAAGCCTATTTCTCAGGAGCACGGTGCGGATGGTGCTGGCTGACACGTGGATCCCCAGCTTCTTGAGCTCGCCCTGGATGCGCCGGTAGCCCCAGCGAGGGTTCTCTCGGGTCAGCCGCACGATCAGCGCAACCACGTGCTCGGCAAGCGGTGGACGGCCGCCCCGACGACACGGGTGCGTCCACTTGCGGGTCACCAGGCGTCGGTGCCACCGCAGGATCGTGCCTGGCGTCACCAGGAAGCTCGACCAGTGTGAGCGAAGAAGCGCACCGCTCAGCATCGCCAGCAGTGCACGATCGGCGGGTCGGAACTCGGCTCGCTTGACCTGGCGGCGCAGCACGTCGAGTTGGCGGCGGAGCACGACGATCTCGATGTCTTTGGCGTGCTCGCTGCGGAGGCGTCCAAGCAGTATGCCGACGAGTCGGCGTGCCACAAGGTAAAGAAAGTACAGGGTCATTGGCCGATTGTCGCTTACCCAGATCCTCGCTGCTCAGCGCATGCGGCACGGTTTCTGAACCCTACCGGCGCCACCAAAGACCACGACTTGGCGGTGCCTCCGCGTGGTGCGGAGGTCAGCGCGGGTGGTAGCGCCTGCTCACGGAGTTCGCCTTCCATGCCCGCGCGACCATCGCCCGACCATCCGCAGCTGTCCGAGCGCGAGCGCGCGATCTGCTAGCCTACACGCCGGCCCGATCGAGGCCGTGTTCGCCCCCAGGTGGCGCGGGACGCGCGATCGGTGTCCGCACCGCGTCGGGCGGAGCGAAATCGGAGCGAAGAAATCGGAGCGAATCCCGGCCCGGTGGGGTGGCGTGACCGGCCGGACAGCAATCGCGTTTCCGCGGGTCAGATATGGTGTGGCAGGACCAGGATTCGAACCTGGGTAGGCGCTAGCCGGCGATTTTACAGGTCGCACCACCGACTCCCCGCGGGTCCCCTCCCATCCCCACCCGACCCCGACCACCGCCCGTGACGTGCGCAAACGCCCTGGCAACGGCTTCCGCCGTCACCGGGCGTCTCCGTCCGTGCCGTCCCGTCCCGCGCGGCCAGGCGTCACGTGGAGGGAAAGTCGGGCCGCCATCCGACCAGAACAGTCTGGAACTGCTACGCCGTGGGTCGGCTAGGCCGATGCGGCGGCCAGAGCGTCGGCCTCGCGGAGGTAGCGGCTGCGTCGATCTGGCGGTAGAAGGCCAGCGCTTGCTGCAGCTGGGCATTGGCTTTGGCCGTGTGGCCGGCGGCGAGCAGCCGCTTGGCCGCCTGCAGGCGGGCGAACGCCTCGTCCGGCAACAGGCCGATCTCGGAGTACAGCTTGGGGCTTCCTCGAAGTGGCCGGCGGCGATGGCAGCGGCGGCCTGCAACCACGGGTCGGTGCGGTGCCGCCGGCGAGGAGCGCAAGCAGCTCGTGCCCGCGACCTAGTGGCAGGTCGCGGGCCGCTACATGAGCCGAGTCGCTGGCCAAGACCCACGTCCGGGCCATCGATGGCGACGGAGAACCCGAGGAGGTGAGCCAGCTGGCAGCGGCCGGCTGAGCCCGGCATCAGGACGACGCGGACATCCTCGTACACCTTTTACCGACGCGGCCGGCGTGGGACCTCGCGCTGGATGTCGACGCTCGACTTGAAGCGGCCGCCCGAATGACGTAGACGCCGGGCACGCGTACTCTCACAGGGTGGTCGGGTTGGTTGGACGGGACGCTGAGATCGCACAACTCGAGGCCGCCCTCACGGGAGCGGCTGAGCACGGGGCTGCGCTCCTGGTAATCGGCGAAGCAGGCATCGGGAAGACATCCCTCCTCGACGCTGTCGTCGGGCAGGCACGCAGCCGCGGCTATCGAGTCCTGACCGTCAGCGGCGTCGAATCGGAGTCTCAGCTCCCCTACGCCGGCCTTCACCAGCTTCTGCAACCTGTCCTGGAGACAGCCCGCCGGCTACCCGTTGCCCAGCGATCCGCATTACGTACCGCGTTGGGGATGCGCCAGGGGAAGCCGCCGGAGATGTTCCTCGTGGCCCTTGCAACCCTCAACCTCATCGACGAAGTTGGCGAAGACAGGCCACTCGTCCTGGTCGCGGACGACGTGCAGTGGCTCGATGCTCCGACCACGGGGGTCCTGACCTTCATCGCACGACGTCTCGAGTCATCTCACATCCTGGCCATCATCGCCTTGCGCGAGGGATTTGAAATCCCGCTTCTCTCTGTACATCTGCCAGAGATCCATGTGGGACCTCTGAGCGAGGCCGCCTCGAGGGAGCTGCTCGATTCCGTCGCGTCGGACCTCGACCATCAAACGCGCCGCCTCATCCTCGACGAGTCCCTGGGCAACCCGCTCGCGCTGCTCGAGCTGCCTCGGGCGGTCACGCGTCAGGGGACCGATGGCCGCGAGGGCCCTGTGGGGAGCCTGCGGCTGTCGGAACGGCTGGAGCGCACGTTCTCGGCCCAGGCGGCGGGACTGCCGAGACGCACACAGGCCGCGCTGTTGTTTGCGGCGCTGGACCAGGAGCTGAGTATCAGCGATGTCCTGGGCGCTACGCGCATGAATATCGATGAAGAGGCCACGATCGATGTTCTGGAGCCCGCGCTCGAGGCAGGCCTGGTATCGATCGCTGGCTCCATCGTTCTGTTTCGCCATCCCCTCATCCGCTCGGCGCTGGAACAATCGGCGCCAGCTACACAGCGGCGAAAGGCGCACCTCCTGCTGGCCGAGGTCGTCGCGGACCCTGATCGACGGGCCTGGCATCGCGCCAAGTCGGTGCTGGGTGCGGACGAAGGTGCAGCCAAGGACCTCGAGACGGTCGCCGCCCGGGCGCAAGACCGTGGCGCAACGCCGACCGCACTCAACGCGCTCGAGCTAGCGGCGTCACTGACGCCCGCGGAGTCGGACCGCGCCCGGCGCCTGCTGGCAGCAGCCGAGCTTGCATTTCAGCTGGGCGACCGGTCGGCTGTTGGCAGGCTCCTGGGCGCTGCCACCACCTTGCAGCTCACGCCCCACGACGTTGCCCGGATGACCTGGCTGAAGGAGATCTTCCACGACGGTACGCCAGGCGATGCCGATGCGGTCGCGCGGCTGGTGGCGCTCGCTCGCGACGTCGAAAGGCAAGGAGACCGGAACCTGTCGCTCAATCTTCTGCACGGGGCGGCGCTGCGGTGTTGGTGGGCAGACCCCGGTGCAGAAGCGAAGATCCTGGTCGTCGACGCCGTCGAGCAGATCGCCGGCGACGAGCCGGATCCGCGCGCGCTGGAGATCCTTGCGCTTACCGCGCCAACCGACGCCGCCGCTCGGATCGCAACTCGGGTTCGTGAGGCCCTCCGGGTGGACGGTGGCGATCCGCTCGCAACCCAGCTTCTGGCATTCGCGGCATATGCCGCCGGTGAGATCGGCCTGTCGAGGGAGTTGATGGATCGCACGGCCCCGATCCTCCGTGCTCAGGGACGCCTCGGCCTGCTCGCTCAGCTGCTGGTGGTGCGCGAATGGGCCGCCATCAATACTGGCCAGTTCAGCGACGGCATGCGTGCCGCCGAGGAGGGCAACCGCCTCGCCATCGAGACCGAGCAACCGATCTGGGCCGCGATCAGCGAGATTGGACACGCCGTGTTGGTTGGCTTGCAAGGCGACGAACGCGAGGCGAAGGAACTCCTCGTCAGGGCAGATGAGCAGTTCAGTTCGCAGCGCCTGTCGATCCTCCTTGCTCAATCGGAGTTTGCTCGTGGTGTCATCGCCATGACAGCTGGTCGCCATTCCGACGCCGTCGACCACTTTTCACACATGTTCGTTCCTGACGGGCCGGCCTTCCACGAGCTCGTTACCCACGCCGCGGCGCCGTTCGTGATCGAATGCGCCGTTCGCGCAGGTAGGGTCGAGGATGCACGGCGCCTGATGGACGCGCTCGAGGGCATGGCCGGCCGAACGTCCGCGGCGCTGGTGCAGATCGGGAGGCGTTTCGGCCGTGCACTGCTCGCCGATGGACCGGACGCGGAAGGTCTCTACAAGGAGGCGCTCGACGCGGATCCGAAGTGGCCGTTCGATCACGCGCGTCTGGAGATGTCATACGGGGCCTGGCTACGCCGACAGCGCCGCATCATCGAATCGAGGCCGCACCTGAGGTCAGCGAGGGACGCGTTCGAGGTACTCGGCGTGAGGCCCTGGGCGGACACGGCTCGCGCCGAACTGCGCGCTTCCGGCGAACGCGCCGTGGAACCGACGCCCGCGCCGAAACAACCGCTCACGCCGCAGGAGATGCAGATCGCACAGATGGCCGCGTCGGGACTTTCGAATCGCGAGATTGCCGACCGCTTGTTCCTCTCGCACCGCACGGTGGGCGCGCACCTGTACCGGGCCTTCCCGAAGCTGGGGATCGTTTCCCGCTCCGAGCTCGCCGGAGCGCTCGCATCGATCGAGCCGCTCCCGGCGTGATGGTGTCTCTTCAGCCACTCGACCGGACACGCGCGACCTGACTGATCGGTCAGCTAGGGAACCGCCCCTGCAGCCATGCCCGTCAGTCAGCTCGAGCGGCTAGGCTGCTGCGCGAGCCAGGGCGGAGTGTACGCGCCGACCCCGTAGACGAAGGCCAGGAGGTCGTCTGCGGCCCACTCCTCGGCGATCCTTCCGTCGGCGACCCGGTACACGTCTACGGCGTCCCACTGCACGTGTCTGCCGGACGCCGGTATGCCGAGGAGGTCTCCCTCGTGCGTCGCCTCGACGACCGCGCGAACGGCCACGATGTCTCGTTCCGCGATAATGTCCTGCTCCACGTTGTGTAGATCCGGAAGGGCGTCGACGATCGTCCTGACCAGCCCGGCAACGTTTTCGCGACCCTCGACGGTCCCCAGAGTGCCGCCGTGCCACTTCATGTCAGGCGTCAGCAAGGCGGCCGCTTGATCTGCCTCGTGCTGGTTGAACGCCGTCTCGATGAACTCGCGAACGATCCGCTTGTTTTCCTCGAGCTCTTCGGGAACAGCCATCACGCCGTCCTTTCCTTGTGTCGTGTTGGTGGTGCTCGTTGGGACAGACTA
>WNGP01002991.1_pt1 | contig 18062 bp, 8 predicted proteins | sample 5407671 | NCBI WGS metagenome assembly WNGP01 (sample SAMN13153381, study PRJNA577476) | soil metagenome | isolation source: 40 cm soil or saprolite under Garry oak tree replicate 2 | place: USA:California | collected 2016-06-15 | reverse complement strand
CCAATCTCGCGTTGGCGCGAACGTTCAGCCGCCGCAAAGAAATCGCGATTCGCACCGCTCTGGGCGCCAGTTCGGCGCGTGTACTACGCCAGGTTCTTACTGAATCGGTACTTTTGGCGATCCTCGGAGGAGCGCTCGGCCTCACCTTCGCGCAATCCGGAATTCGCCTGATCACTGCTTTTCTGGCGGACAAACTGCCCCGGTCGATTGAAGTCGGTCTTGACGCCAAGGTGCTCGCCTTCACCGCGATCATTTCGTTGCTCAGCGGAGTCATCGCCGGAGTTCTCCCCGCTCTGCGACTCGCCAAAGGTGAAGTGAACCTGGCACTCAAGGAGGGCCTCGGGCGCACTTCCGCAGATTCCAGCGGTCACGCCACGCGCAGCATCCTGGTTGTCGCCGAGGTCGCCCTCTCTCTGGTGCTGCTGATCGGCGCGGGGCTCATGATCCGCAGCTTTCAGCAACTGCACGCCGTGTATCCGGGCTTCGATTCCCATGGCGTTCTCACCATGTCCGCCTCGGTCGCGCGCTCGAAGTTTCCCCAGCCCGCGCAACAAGCCAATTTCTTTGAACGAGTGCTTGCGCGCGTGCGTACTCTGCCTGGAGTCGAATCCGCCGGCGTGATTGATGACGTGCCTTTGTACAACGGCGGTTCGCATCAGCCCATCGCAATCGAAGGCCGTCCTGTTGTCGCCATGTCGGAGCAGCCGGAAGTCGATGTCCGCCTGGTCAGTTCCGGCTACATGAGCGCGATGCGAATTCCGATTCTGCGCGGCCGCGACATCAACGATACGGATGTCGCGGGAAGGCCCGCCGTGATTCTGATTAGCGAGTCCATGGCGCGGCAGTTTTGGCCGGGCGAAGACGCTCTGGGCAAGCGCCTTACCCTGACTTTCTTCCCGGACGCAGTACGCGAAGTGGTCGGAATCGTGGGCGACGTGAAGCTCGACAGCCTCGACCAGACTCGTCCGACCGCGACTCTGTACTTTTCGCTGGACCAGATTTCCGTTCCCGCAAATGGAGGATGGAATTCCTTCCCTATGACGCTGGTCGTCCGCTCTACCACAAATCCCGCCGGCATCGTCAGCGCGGTCGCGAATGCTGTCCACGAAGTGGACCGCGATATTCCGGTGCGGGACATTTTCACTATGCAAGATCTGTTGGAAAACTCGCTAACTCAGCAACGATTCAACATGCTTCTTCTTGGTGTCTTCGCCGGACTCGCCTTGCTGTTGGCGGCGATTGGGATCTACAGCGTGCTCTCGTACAGCGTGAAACGGCGCGTGCAGGAAATCGGAATCCGTTTGGCCTTGGGCGCCCGTATTAGCGATGTTCTTCGCATGGTCATTATCGAAGGCATGAAACCGACCCTGCTGGGTGTCGTCATAGGAACCGCCGGCGCCTTGGCGATGGGGCACATTTTGTCGAGCCTCATCTACGGCGTGAAGCCCACCGATCCCGTTACTTTCCTGGCGGTGGCGGTTCTTCTTGCCGCGATCGCGCTCTTTGCCAGCATTATTCCGGCATATCGGGCGGCCAAGGTCGATCCCATGGTGGCGCTGCGCTACGAGTGAGGATACCCAATGGAAACAATCTATCAAGATGTTCGTTATGGATGGCGCATGTTGGGCAAGAGTCCGGGATTCGCCCTGGTGGTCGTGCTGATGCTGGCGCTGGGGATTGGCGCCAATACAGCCGTGTTCACGGTTCTCAGCGCAGCCTTGCTGCGGCCGCTTCCCTTCGAGAAGCCGGAGGAACTAGTGCAGGTGTGGGAGACCCGCACCTCGGGCGCGTTTCAGCAGATGGAAGCGTCTTATCCCGACTTTGTGGATATGCGAAACAGCCACGTGTTTGCGCAACTCGGCGGCTACTCGCGGACCACAATGACGCTGTCGCAGCCGAGCGGCGCGGTGCAGGTAACGGTCGCGATTGCGAGCACGGGATTCTTCGAGACCCTTGGCGTGCGTCCGGTGCTGGGGCGCAGTTTCGCGCCATCCGAAGAAACGGAGCAAAAGACCGCATCGGTTCTGCTGTCCCATGGCGGATGGCAGAGGCGCTTTGGCGGCGATCCTGCCGTCGTCGGGAAGACTCTGACTCTGGATGGAGTGCCGTCCACGATAATCGGGGTGCTTCCCAGGGACTTCCAGTTTGGCCCCACAAACTCTGCCGATTTCTGGCAATCGCTGCAGGTTTCAGGTTGGCGGCTACGAAGAAATGCGCATTGGCTGTATCCCATTGGCCGGCTTAGGTCAGGAGCTTCATTGCAGCAGGCGCAATCGGCTCTGTTGAGCGTGACCCATCGGTTGGAGAGTCAATACCCTGATTCCAACGCAGGTGTAGCGGTGCGACTCTTCTCTCTACGAGAAGAGCTCCTGGGATCGATGAGGCTGGTCGTCATCGTGCTGATGGCGACGGTGGGGTTTGTGCTCCTGATCACGTGTGCCAACGTCGCTGGCTTGCTATTGGCGCGATCAGTTCCCCGGCAAAAGGAGATTTCCATTCGGAGCGCGCTGGGTGCTGGCCGGGCTCGAATTGTTCGTCAACTCTTAACGGAGAACGTACTGCTGTCGGTTGCTGGTGGAGTCGCGGGCCTGCTGGCCGCCTATTGGGCCGTTCCGACGCTCGTTGCCGCAATTCCAGAGACCGACCTTCTCGCAATGCCAGCGCTGCAGGGACTGAGAGTACAGGGAGAGATTCTGTGGTTCTCGCTCGCGCTGTCACTGCTGACCGGGATTCTGTTTGGGTTGGCCCCGATTTTCGAAACCTTCAAGATTGATCTTCGCCAGTCGTTGCAGCAAGCTGGGCGCACGGCAACAGGATCCTTTCCTCATCGCTTGCGGGGCACGCTTGTGATCTCGGAAGTGGCTCTGGCGGTTGTGCTGCTGGTGAGTGCGGGCCTGATGCTCAAGAGCCTGAAGCGCGTATTGAACAACGATCCCGGTTTTAACACAGAAAACCTCCTGACTCTCGCGCTCTCCCTCCCGGACAAAGCGTATTCCGATGGCCGGCGCCAGCTGGGGTTCCAGCGCCAGTTGCTACAAAGAACCAATAGCCTGCCCGGAGTGAAAGAAGCCGCGGCAGTGACCATCATTCCGCTGTCCGGGGCGGGCAACACTTCGCGGTTTGATCTGGTTGGTCACCCCAAGAGCGGCGGTGGCGAGGAGTATGAAGCGAACACTCGTTCTATCACTACGAATTATTTTTCGGTGATGGGAATTCCATTGCGGGCGGGCCGCTTCTTGAATGCTGAGGACACCGAGAAATCGACGCATGTCATCGTAATCAATCAAGCTCTGGCGGATGCCGTATTTCCCCATCAAGACCCGCTCGGCAAGCAGCTCAACTTCACTTACACCAACGATCCGAACGTATGGCAAATCGTGGGAGTGGTGGGTAATGAAAATGTTGGCTGGTTGGACCGGAATCCCAGCCCTGTGATCTATGAGAGCTTCGATCAGGATCCGCCGTCCTATTTCAGCTTGGTGGTGCGAACCCAACAAGATCCAGCGACGCTGGCCAGCGCAGTAACCCGTGCCGTCAGGCAAATTGACTCGGGGGTACCGGTCTACGCCATCGCCAGCATGGCACAAATCATCTCGGAATCTCCCACCATCCTGCTGCGTTCCTATCCCGCATACTTGCTAGGCGCGTTTGCCGGCTTGGCTTTGCTGCTAGCGGTGCTGGGCCTTTATGCCTTGCTGGCATATTCGGTGGCGCAACGTACCCGTGAGTTGGGACTCCGCATGGCGCTGGGCGCGCAGCAGAAAGATGTTCTGCGCCTCATTCTCAACAACGGTGTGAGGCTGGCCCTGATTGGAGCGGCCCTGGGAGTTGCCGGTGCAGTGGCAGCCGGGCAAGTGATTGCCAGCTTGCTATTCGGCGTCACACCGACGGACGCGACCACATTTGCGGGGGTATGCCTCGTGCTCATGATCTCCGTACTCCTGGCCAGCTATGTCCCAGCTTATCGCGCGACCAGGGTCGATCCCATGGTGGCTCTGCGCTGCGAATAGGAGGAATTGAAAATGAACGGCGTGCTCCAGGACCTGCGATACGCAGGTCGTCAAATCCGAAAATCACCGGAATTCGCATTTACGGCTCTGCTCTCTCTTACGTTAGGAATTGGGGCCACGACTGGCATCTTCAGCGTAGTGTACGGAGTCTTGCTTAATCCGTATCCCTATCGAGACCCAGAGCGCATGGTCCACGTGGAGTTGCGCGACAAGAGCGACCGGGGACCTTTGCTCTTCGTCAACGGCTTGGAGTATCAGGAACTCCTGCGAGCCTCTTCCATAGACGATGTCTTCCTCGAAAATCAGCGGCAAGAAACCCTTACAGGTCGCGAGTTCCCGATCTCCGTCAGGGTGGGCCAGTACTCGTCCAATCTCTTCACCTACATGGGAGTGCCTCCTGCGCTGGGACGCGAGTTCACACCGGCCGATGCTCTTGGCGGCAAAGTCTCTCCTGTCGCGGTGTTGAGTTACCTTTTCTGGCAGCAACAGTTCGGTGGAAATCGGAATGTGGTTGGGCAGACAATCGAGCTTGACCACGTCCTCTATTCCGTCATCGGCGTAGCGGCCCCCCGTTTCACCTGGGGCGACTCGGACGTGTACGTACCCGGAACGCCGACAGCGGATCCGCACGATTACTGGATGTCTTTCATTAAGCTGAAGCCGGGCGCGAAGCATCCGGCGGCCGCAGCGGAGTTACAGGTCCTTGTCAATCGTTTCGTAAAGGACGACCCCAGGGATTTTCGGCGCGATCGAAAGGTGGCAATCGTCACGCTCAACGAAGAGGTGCTGGGCCACTTTTCTGGGACGTTGGTGCTCCTGTTCGTGGCCGTGATCGCGCTCTTGGTGATTGGGTGCGCCAACGTTTCTATTCTGCTGCTGGCACGAGGAATTGCGCGGCAACACGAACTGGCCGTTCGCGCTTCGATCGGCGCCAGCCGCGTTCGTCTGGTGCGGCAACTGCTCACCGAGTCCGTCCTGCTTTCATTCGCGGGTGCGGGACTCGGCGTGTTGGCGGCCTACCGTGGGGTGAGCACCCTGTCTTCCATGCTCCCCCTCTATTCGTTTCCGCACGAGGCGGCGATTCGCGTAAATGGAACCGTGCTCGCGTTTACCGCAGCCGTCGCCGTGATTACCGGTATCCTTTTTGGAATCTTGCCGGCCTGGCAGCTTTCACACCCACCCATTAGCGAGCTGATCCAAGCAAACAGCACGAAGGTCACGGGAAGGGCGGGCAACCGTAACACACACCGGCTCTTAATCGCCGGACAGGTGGCCCTCACCCTGCTGCTCATGGCCGGCGCTGGAGCCGCAATGAAGGTGTTTCTCGGTCTGACTCACACGCCTTTGGGCTTCGATCCCGATCATATCTTTGCGCTGAGCGTCGCCCTGCCAAAGGGAGCATATCCGACCTGGCAGGCACGCTTGAATGCAAACGAGGTGGTTCGTCAGGCCATAACGGAAGTGCCGGGCGTAGAGAGCGCCAGTGTCTCAACGACATGGTTTCCACCTTTCAGTGGCTTCAGCGCCAAGATCGACATCCGGAGCAAACCATCGCTGACCGGTGCGGAAGCGGCTTTGGCACTGGTGAGCCCGCAGGAATTTTCTACGTTCCACATTCCGCTCCTGGCAGGCCGAATCTTCAACGATGTGGAGGTCGGTCGCGCTGCTCACTTGGCCCTGGTGAACCAGGCGTTCGTGAAACAGTTTCTTGCCGGCGCGGACCCGATTGGTCAGGGAGTTCGCAGTCCAATGCTCAAGGTCGAGCACCCTGACCTGCTGCTAACAAAAGCTCCAGACGATTGGCTGGAAGTGATTGGAGTTGTAGCAGACGCGCGCAATGACGGACTGGATCATCCAACGAAGCCCGCCGTCTTTCTTCCTTACAGCTTCGTTTTGCCACTGGACGAGGCACTGGTTGTGCGCTCTGCTGGCAATCCAGAGGCGGCAATACAGTCGGTGAAGCGGCGCCTGCGCGACATGAACCCCGATATGGTGGTCGGCAACGCTCACACGCTGACCTGGTGGTTGGATACACAAGGATGGGGACAGGGCCGCTTCATTGCAACCCTGTTCTCACTCTTTGCGGTTCTGGCACTCGCTCTGGCCGCGACCGGACTCTATAGCATTGTCTCGTTTGCCGTGACGCAACGCACGCAGGAGGTCGGCATACGAATGGCTCTGGGCGCACCGCGCGCTAACATTCTGCGCTTGGTAATCAGTTCGACGGCCGTAATGCTTGCCGCAGGTGTTGTGGTCGGGCTTGGGCTCAGCGTAGTGCTGAGTCGCGTGGTCGGGTCGTGGGCGGGGGGCAGTCCGCGCGATCCTGTAACTTTGCTTTCGGCGGCGCTGGTTCTGGTTCTGGTGTCCGTAGTCGCCTGCGTCGCTCCAGCCTGGCGCGCCGCGTCCGTCGATCCTGCGGTGGCGCTACGGTACGAGTAGGAACCAAATGAACAACCTCATCCAAGATCTTCGTTATGCGTTGCGGCAGTTGCGGAAGAACACAGGCTTCACCGCCGTTGCATTGCTCACGCTCAGCCTTGGCATTGGGGCTAATACCGCAATCTTCTCCGTCGTCCACGGCGTCTTGCTCAAGCCGCTCCGATACCACGATCCGGACCGCGTGGTACTCGTCACCGCGGGAGCTACGCCGGTGCGGTTCGAGGAATTGTTGGCGGCCAGCCGGTCCTACACAGAGATCGGGTCCTTCGCTGGCCCTGAGGACATGGCACTATCCCGCATCGTCGAGCCGCGAGTGTTGAAGAGTGCACGCGTTTCGGCAAACTTCCTCCGCATTCTGGAAGTAAGTCCACTGGTGGGACGTAGTTTCTTACCGGAAGAAGACAAGCCGGGGGCGCCGGAAGTGGCGATGATCAGCGCGGAATTGTGGCGGGAGCAGTTCCGCGGAGATCCCTCGATCGCCGGCAGGACGGTGACGCTGGCAGGCATCGAGCGCACGATCATCGGCGTGCTGCCAGCAGAATTCCAATTTCCGTTTTCAGGTACGGATATGTGGGTGACGAGGCCGTCGGAGTGGTCGGTGATCCCCCCTCAAGGCAGGCCCCTCAGTCCGATCTTGAGTGTGTTTGGCCGCTTGAAACCGCACGTGGCGATTCAGCAAGCGGCTGCTGAACTGGCCGTTTTGGATCGTCAATACGCCGCGGCTCATCCCGGAATGCTGGATGCGAAACCGGACTCACCTGAAACTGTGCGGCCCTTCAAGGACCAACTGGTTTCTGACGTGCGTTCGGAATTGTGGATGCTATTCGGTGCAGTCGGGTTTGTGCTGCTGATCGCGTCCGCGAACATAGCTAGCCTGCTGCTGGCGCGCGCAACTTCCCGTTCGCGGGAATTCGCTGTTCGCGCAGCGATTGGGGCTGGGCCCGGACGGATCATCGGGCAACTACTCGCCGAGAGCATCTTGCTGGCATCTGTGGGTGGCGCGTTGGGCATGGGGCTTGCGGCATGGAGTTTGAGCGCTATCAGAAGGATGATCTTTGTGGATCTGCCGCGGGCTGGAGAAATCCACATGGACGCCACCGTCCTTGGATTCGCAGTGGCGCTCTCGGTCGGCACGGGCTTGCTGTTCGGGCTGGTACCTGCGATGGCCGCGTCCAGACAGGATCTCGCCTGTGTCCTGAGGGGAAGCGGAGAGGCGACGAGCGCCGCCGGCTCAACACGACGGCTGCGTTTTGGACCGCGAGGGCTATTGGTGGCGGGGCAGGTAGCACTGTCGATCGTCTTGCTGATTAGTGCGGCCCTGCTGATCGAGAGCCTGGCTCGTGTGTACCGGGTCGATCCCGGATTTCAGACCTCTCACCTCCTGACGATGAACATCGCGTTGCCGTCCGCGCGCTACGACACAGACGAGAAAAAGGCGGCGTTTTATGAGGAACTGGTTGAGCACGCAGAATCGGTGCCTGGAGTCCGCAGCGCCGCGGTAACGCTGAACCTTCCGATGACTGATGGCTGGGTGGGACAGCCGGTGCAGTCGGCTGGAACACCACCCCTGAGACTGAACGAGCGCCCGATCGGAGTCATCCAAGACATTACGCCAGAATATTTCCGCACCCTGGCTATTGCGCTGAAGCGAGGACGAGAGTTCACAGCGCACGACAACGCGCGGTCCGTTCCAGTTGCAATCGTCAACGAAAACCTGGCGCGCCTGTTCTGGCCCCAGTACCCAGCGGGATCGAATCCCATCGGCCAACCCATCCTTATTGGCTCGAATACCCAGCCAGTAGAGATCGTCGGCATAGCTGCGAACGTGCGTCAATATGGCCGAGATGACAATCCGAAGCCGGAGGTATATCTGCCTTGCGCACAGAAGCCTCCCCTATCTGCAATGCTTGCCGTGCGAACAGACGGCAATCCGCTCTCGTTTGCCAACGCGGTTCGCGGCCAGGTACTGGCGATCGATCGCGACCAGCCAGTTTCGGCGGTCGCATCGATGGACGATTTAGTGGAAGCCTCCGAGGGGCAACTTCGACTGATGATGACGCTGCTGGGGACATTCGCCGGGGCGGCTGCACTTCTCGCCGTGATTGGACTCTACGGCCTCATCTCTTATTCAGTCGTGCAAAGAACAAAGGAAATAGGGATCCGGCGGGCATTAGGCGCGCAAAGAAGCGACATCCTTTCCCTCATGGCTGGAGAGATCGTCCGCCTCACGTTGACTGGTGTTGTTCTCGGGATCGCCGGTGCCTTCGCTCTGACTCGACTGCTGAAGGACCTGCTATTCCGGGTCAGAGCCACCGACCCGGTCACGTTTGTTGGTATTGCAATACTGTTCGTTCTGGTCGGAGTGTCCGCCAGTTATATCCCCGCGCGCAGGGCGGCTAAGGTCGACCCCATGGTCGCACTGAGATACGAGTAGACGTTTGGAGTCTTTCGATGACTGGATTGTTTCAGGATGCTCGCTACGCGCTTCGCCAATTGCGCAAGAGCCCGGGATTCACGTCGGCTGCCGTGCTGATGCTGGCGTTGGGTATCGGTGCTAACACAGCCATTTTCAGTATGGTCAATGCCGTTCTTCTAAGGCCGCTGCCGTACAAAGAGGCTGACCGGCTGGTGATGGTGTGGGAGCAGAATCCCCATCGCGGTTGGCTTGAGAACGTTGTTTCGGCAGCGAACTTCCTTGACTGGAAGAAGCAGAACGATGTGTTCAGCGACATGGCTGCGTTCGAATCGAACTTCTTCAATCTCAGTGGAGGCAACAAGCCCGAGGAGATTGCCGGTGAACGCGTGACCACTAATCTTTTTTCTGTTCTAGGTGCTCGGCCTCTGCGAGGCCGACTATTCCTGCCAGAAGAAGAAAAGCGGGGCAGCTCTGCGGTGATTGTGAGCTACGGACTTTGGCAAGAAAACTTCGGAGGCGATCCCGAACTCGTCGGGAAACCAATCTCGCTGAACGGCCTGGCTTATACGGTTGTGGGCATTCTGCCGGCGACCTTTGCCGACGATTACTCTCGATCGTTCGCGCGGCACTCACGCGTCTGGATATCTGGACTGGATCTTCAGCCCGAAGGCCGGGAGTTTCACGACTACCACGCCATCGCGCGACTCAAGCCGGGTGTAACGCAGGCTCAGGCGCAGACAGAGATGGACACGATTGCCAGCCGGATCGAGCAGCAATATCCCGAGTCAAAAGGTTGGGGCGTGGCTCTCGTAGGACTGCATGACCAGGCGGTGAAGTACACGCGTCCGGCCCTTCTCGTCTTACTGGGTGCGGTCGCTCTGGTGCTGTTGATCGGGTGTGCCAATGTGGCCAACCTGCTGCTGGTGCGCGCGACAGGACGTCAGAAGGAGATCGCGATCCGCACAGCGCTGGGCGCCACCCGCGCACAAATTGTGCGGCAATTCCTGGTGGAGAGTTCGCTGCTGTCGATGATGGGGGCGGTACTGGGACTTGTTCTTGCCGCCTGGGGATCGGAAATCCTGGTGAGGCTGATGCCTCCCGATACGGCGAGAGTTGAAGGAGCGGGAATCAACGGTCTCGTGCTTCTTTTTACCGTCGTGATTACACTCGGAACGGGAATCGCATTCGGGCTAGTTCCTGCATTGAGTGCGTCCAGAGCCAAGATAAGCGAGACACTGAAAGAAAGTGGCCGAGGTTCGAGTCAGAGTACCAGCGGCCGCAGGCTACGGGACGCGCTCGTAGTCTGCGAGTTTGGTCTGGCATTAGCGTTACTGGTTGGAGCCGGCTTGATGATTAAGACGCTGGTGCATCTCGATCGGGTCGACATCGGCCTTGATCCGGAGAACCTTCTGACCATGAAGGTGCCGCTCGAAGGCCCGCAGTATCAGGATCAACGGCGACAGGTGGAATTCTTTCAGCAGCTTCTAGCCCGCGTTGAGGCGCTGCCGGGAGTCGAAGCCGCAAGCGTGACTCGTGGCGTTCCGATGTATGGCTGGGCAGGCTGGAGCTTTGTGACAGCTGATCATCCGAACCCGCCCGCGGGCGAGACGCCTGACGCGAACTATGTCGTCATCGGACCGCACTATTTCCGGACGATGGGAATTCCATTACGCCTGGGCAGGCCATTCTCTGATGGCGACACGCCAACTTCGGAGCGAGTCGTGATTGTCAGCGAGTCACTGGCTCACAAGCAGTGGCCGGGAGAAGACCCCATCGGAAAGCGCCTTAAGGTAGGTGCTGACCCAAGCAACAAGAGCCTACCATGGCTTTCAGTAATTGGTGTGGCCGGAAACGTCAGGAGTGAGGGTCAGTATGCGCCCTTCGTGCCGGAACTATACGTCCCCTACACGCAACATCCCTGGATTCTGCGGCCTCGCCACATCGTAGTCCGCAGTGCCTCCAGTTTGTCTGCGATCGTTCCTGCCATCCGTCACGAAATTGCAGCTCTGGACAAAAATGCCCCGGTTTCGGAGATCAGTACCATGAAAGAGATCATAGCGGGCCCGGTACTTCAGGGGCAGACCGTCATGTGGTTGCTGGGTGCCTTCGCGGCCCTGGCGCTGATTCTTGCTGCCATAGGAATTTACAGCGTCGTTTCTTACGCAGTGACCCAGCGGACGCACGAACTCGGCATTCGGATGGCCCTGGGCGCGGATCGTCGAGCTGTCGTGAATCTGGTAGTGCAGCAGGGCCTGTTTCTGGCGATGATTGGCGTCGTAACAGGCTTGGCGGGAGCGTTGGCCATGGCCCGTTTCGTCTCCAGCTTGCCGTTCGAGGTGCGATGGTTGTTGCTGTTCGATGTGCCACCGACAGACACGCTGACGTTCGTCAGCGTGTCCGCAATCCTGACCATCGTGGCCTTCTTGGGCAGTTATGTGCCGGCCCGACGCGCGGCGAAAGTCGATCCCATGGTGGCGTTGCGTTATGAGTAGGAGATTGAAATGACCGGAATACTCGAAGATCTTCGTTATGCCCTGCGGCAGGTACGCACGAATCCGGGGTTTACGGCCGTCGCTCTCCTCACTCTGGCGCTTGGTATAGGCGCCAACACCGGCATTTTCACTCTGGTTAATGCTGTGTTGTTGAAGTCCCTGCCGGTGCCGAACCCTGAGCAGCTTTTCCTTGTCCGCCAGGGTGACCGGTTTGCCGAGCAAACCCGTGTGTCTTATCCGCTTTATGAACGGATGTTGAACGCCATGCCTCGATCCGCGAACCTGGCTGCAGTGACTCGGCCCGGTGACTTCTACTTGAGAATTGGAACTAGTCAGCCCGAGATGAGCAAGGGGCAACTCGTTTCGGGAAACTATTTTCAGACCTTCGAGACCTATCCTGTCCTCGGCAGGCTCCTGACCCCAGAAGACAATCGAGTCATCGACGGTCATCCGTCGGCGGTGATCAGTTACGGCTGCTGGAAGCGCCGCTTTGCTGGTGCACCTGACGTGATTGGGCGCGAACTGATCATCAATAGCCTGCGCTTCACGATTGTCGGGGTGACAGCGGCAGATTTCTTTGGGGAGGAACCGGGAAGGGCGCCGGATTTTTGGCTCCCGCTCATGATGCAGTCGTCTCTTCACTACGCCCAGCATTACAGCAAGAGCACGGCGGCCGATGAGGACAAACCCTGGGTGTTCGAGGAAGACATCACTTGGGTGGGACTGATCGTCCGAGCAAGGAATCGAAGCGAGCTATCCCACATTTCCGGCATCCTCAACCAGCTTGTCTCCGAAGACCTTGAGCGACACGGGATCCGAGCAACTGCGGCCGAAGACCAGCGGGCTCGTCTCGAAAACCAGCTCGTGCTCGAGCCGGGTAGTCAGGGGACGAAGGCGCTGCAGCGCGAGTTCTCGCAACCTCTCCTGGTACTGAGCGGAATGGTAGGCCTGGTTCTGCTGATCGCGTGTGCGAACCTTGCCAGTCTGCTGTTGGCGCGAGCCACGACTCGGGCGCGCGAGATTGCTGTACGCCTCTCGATCGGCGCCACACGAAGCCGCCTGGTTCGACAGCTTCTGACGGAGTCCCTGCTGCTCTCAATTTTCGGTGGTCTGCTCGGAATCGGGGTGGCTTATTGGTGCGACACGGTCCTGCCTGGGTGGGCATCGGGCGGATCATTGCCCATTCCGCTCGACCTAGCGCCTGATATGCGCGTTCTGTTGTTCAGTATCGTCGTCGTGCTGGCCACCGGAATTCTCTTCGGTTTGGCTCCGGCTTTCCACGCAACAAATATCGCACCAGTACACGCTCTCAAAGCGAACGCAAGTTGGGCCTCCAGCACGCAGCGCACGGGGGCCCAATGGTCGCTCCGGCAGACTCTGGTCGTCGCACAGTTTGCATTGTCGTTAGTCCTTCTGGTTGGCGCTGGGTTGTTCATTCGCACTCTCAGAAATTTCGTGAGGCTCGACCCCGGTTTCGATCGTGACCATATCCTTACTGTCTGGCTCGATACAAATATCCGGAACTACGACCACGGTCAACTGCTTTCGTTTTATCAGAAGGCACTTGATCGCGTGCAAGCGCTCCCCGGTGTGCACTCGGCGTCTCTGGCGACATGTAGCATCGCCTCAAACTGCAGGAGTGCTAGCGATATTTACTTGCCAGGAGGCACCCACCTTGCGGCTACGCCGCAGACGAACATTGTCAGTTTGCACTACTTCGACAATGTCGGGATCCCGCACCTGCGTGGGCGCGACTTTACGCTGGCAGACAATGAGAAAGCCTCACACGTCGCAATGATTAATCAGAGCCTGGCCCGTGAAGTGTTTGCTGGTGTAGATCCTATCGGCCAGCACTTTGGTTATGACCCCGGGTCTGCCAACGAGTTTCAGATCGTAGGAGTGGTGGCGGATGCATTGGTAAACGGCGTACGCGAAACTGCGCCGCCCATGATCTATTTCCCTCTATTACAGGCCGTGACGAACGTTCAGAGTCTCGACGTGCGCGCCGCAGGCAATCCCGCACCGCTCACCGAACAAGTCCGCCAGGCGCTTACGAGCGTCGATCCTGATCTTCCCATCGGAGACCTTACTACCCTCGCAGAACAGGTCACCAGCAACCTGGGGCGGCAAAAGCTCATCGCGCGACTGACCGCAATCTTCGGCGCTCTGGCACTCGCTCTCGCGTGCCTTGGTCTTTACGGGGTGATGTCTTACACTGTCGCGCGCCGGACCGGCGAACTCGGAATTCGACTGGCTTTGGGAGCTCCGCGCAACGCAGTTCTCTGGCTTGTGCTGCATCAGACGCTGGTATTGATCAGCGCTGGTGTTGCTGCGGGATTATTGCTGTCGTTTCTTGCCGGGAGCACGGTCACAAGCCTGTTATTTGGCCTGAGTGCGTACGATCCTGCCACCGTCTTGGAAGCAACGGCGGTTCTGACGTTGGTGTCTTTCGGTTCGGGTCTAAGACCGGCGTGGCGTGCCGCTCACCTCAATCCGACAGAAGCTTTGCGCGTGGAATGAAAACGAAATCAGGAGATGCATGATCCAACTGAAGAATCTGGAACGTAGCTACAAAACTCCCGCAGCCCAAACCTGGGTCCTGCGCCGCGTGAATCTCGACATTCGCGAGGGCGAGTTCATCACTGTGATGGGGCCCTCCGGTGCGGGCAAATCGTCTCTACTCAACGTGCTTGCACTCTTGGATGACCAGTGGGAGGGCGAGTACTGGTTTCGCGAGCAGGCGGTTCACGACTTGAAACGCAAGCAGCGAAGCGAACTGGCGAAGAAAAATGTCGGGGTGGTGTTCCAGAGCTACCACCTGCTCGACGACCTTACGGTTCAGGAAAACATCGATTTGCCGCTTTCTTATAAAGACATTCCGCGCGCTCAGCGGCAGAGCATGGTGGCCGACACCCTCGATCGCTTCCAGATCGTGGCGAAGAAAGACCTGTATCCCAGCCAGCTTTCCGGCGGCCAGCAGCAACTTGTGGGAATCGCACGCGCCGTAATCCACAAGCCATCGCTCCTGCTCGCCGATGAGCCCACGGGGAATCTGCATTCCGGCCATGCCAAGGAGATCATGGAACTCTTCCGTGATCTGAACCAACAGGGGACAACCATCGTGCAAGTCACTCACTCGGAAGCGAATGCGTCTTACGGAAGCCGCACGATTCAACTAGGGGACGGATGGTTGGTTGGCGATACAGCCAATCCTGCACTGCCTCAGCCGACGGAGGTCAGCGCATCGTGAGGTTCCCGGGTTCTGGTTTCTGGCAACGAGGAATCGCCATGCTTTGTGTGTACGGAATGCTAACTGGCAACCTTCGGGCGCAGGTTCGAACATCGTCCCAGACGCAGGGTTCAACTACATCGCCCGAGAGCGGTGTGCCGCTTCGGTTTGAGATGCCAAAATCTCATAATCCGTTCAATGCCTACTCGCCCGACTCGGTGCCGGAGCCCGCACTCGCGAACTCAGCGCGTCTTCTCGAACTCATACGGGATGGCAAGCTCTATCTTTCGCTGAAAGACGCGATCGATCTTGCTCTAGAAAACAACCTCGATTTGGCCATTGCCCGCTACAACCTACCCATCGCCGATACCGACATTCTGCGTACCCGGGCAGGCGGATTCTTCCGCGGCGTAAACACCGGAGTGGTGCAGGGAACTCCCGGTGGGGGTGTGGGAGGTTTTGGCACGGGGGCTCCTGGGGCAGGGGCTGGCGGCACGTCGAGCGGCGCTGGTGGCGCGGGGGCAGGCGCCTCGGGTTTGGTTCAATCCACGCTCGGAACTGGCACTGCGGTGTCGTCGTATGATCCCGCGGTTACTGCCTCCATCGGAGCTGAACATCAAACCACCCCACTGGCCAACCTGAAAATTTACGGCGTGCCTTCGCTCCAATTGAATACCGGTCAGACCACATTCGGTTACCTGCAGGCGTTTGCCACAGGTACGAGCGTTTCTTTCCAGTTCAACAATAACCGTCAGTCGACCAACAGCCCTTTCCTCTTTCTGTCGCCCGCCACAAGCTCAATGTTTCGCTTTACGATCCAGCAGGAATTATTGGCAGGCTTCGGCTTCGGGCCGAATCTGCGATATCTTCGCATCGCTCGCAACAACAAGAAGATTTCCGACATCGCCTTCAAGGACCAGGTCATCGCCACGGTCACGCAGATCGAAAACATCTATTGGGATCTCGTCAGTGCCTACGAGCAGACGCAGGTCAACGAGCAATCTTCGGCCTTCGCGCAGCAGACTCTCGATAATGCCAGGAAACAGTTGAAACTGGAGAGCATTCCTGAGATCGATGTTATGCGGGCAGAAGCCGAACTTTCAAAACGTGATCAGGATTTGACGATTGCGCGTACGAGCTTGCTACTGCAAGAAACTCTCATGAAGAATGCCGTCACCAAGAATTTGTCCGATCCGCTTCTGGAGGCAATGCCCGTCATTCCAACGGAGAGCATGCAGACTGACCAGACACAGGCAACTTCACAGATTCAGGATTTGATTGCTCAAGCCTTGTTGCACCGTCCAGAACTGGCTGAGACCGATGTGGACCTGGTAAACCGCCAGATCAGCCGGAAAGCGGCGCGCAATGCATTGCTGCCATCGCTCTCACTAGTAGGCTTCTACGGGGGGTCAGGACTGGCAGGCCCACTGAATCCTCTGTGTCAAGGATGCACTTCGAATGTGCCGGTTGATTTCGCGGGAGCACTTGGAAACACGTTCAACAATACTTCTCCCGATTACTATATTGGGTTGAACCTGAACATCCCTATCCGGAATCGGGTCGCTAAGGCTGATCAATTTCGTTCCGAGCTTGAGTATCGCCAGGCCGAGCTGCGCCGGGAGCAACTGAAGAAACAGGTCCGCATCGAGGTTCGCAATGCGCAATATGCGCTTGAACAGACTGGCGCGAGGGTAGACGCTGCGCGCAAAGCACGAGACTTGGCTCAGCGTACATTCGACATCACGAAGAAGGAACAGGAATTGGGGGCGGGATCGAGTTATCAGACCCTCACCGCCCAGCGCGATCTTTCGCTGGCTGAGTTAGATCTGGTCAGTGCGAGGACCATCCATGAGAAAGCCAAAGTCGAGCTTGATCGCGCAACCGGGGCGACTTTGGAACATAATGGCATCCAGATCCAGGACGCGCTGAACGGGACCGTCGGCACGGCGAGTCCATAGTTAAACATGCAGCCTTTTGCCAAGTCGGAAGAGATTCCCACCGCCACCGCGCTAAACAGTAGCAAGGTCCGCCCCCGTATCCTGGCTGCGGACGACCAGCAGCATGTTCTCGAAGCCATCGATCTTCTCCTGCGCCCGCAGGGATACGAAGTGGAGACGGCGCGATCCCCGGCCCTGGTTCGGGAGGCACTGACCACCGGCTCCTACGATGCCCTCCTTATTGATCTGAACTATACGCGGGATACAACTTCCGGTCGGGAAGGCCTCGACCTCCTTTCTGAGGTCGTTGCCATGGATAACACGACGCCCGTCATCGTGATGACGGCCTGGGCCAATATTGACCTGGCAGTGGAAGCCATGCGCCGCGGGGCACGCGACTTCCTTCAGAAGCCTTGGGAGAACGAACGGCTCCTTGTGATCCTGAGGACGCAGGTCGAGCTTCATCGCGCACTCCGTGAGGCTGAGCGCCTGGCAGCTCAGAATCGCCTACTCCAGACCGAAGGCCGGCCTCAGTTCATTGCGACAGGGCCTGCGATGCAGCCGCTGCTCGGCGCTATGACACGCGTGGGTCCCTCGGACGCAAATGTGTTGATCACAGGCGAGCATGGCACCGGCAAAGAGGTGGTCGCGCATACGCTCCATGCCCTGTCTGCCCGGGCGTCCCGTCCCATGATCGCCGTAAACACCGGCGCTGTGCCGGAAGGACTATTTGAAAGTGAACTCTTCGGGCACGTGAAAGGTGCGTTTACCGACGCCCGTTCCGATCGCATCGGCCGATTCGAACTGGCCGACGGTGGAACCATTTTTTTGGACGAGATCGGCAACGTACCAATGCATCAACAGGCGAAGCTGTTACGCGTGCTCGAGGCGGGTGAGGTTGAGCGGGTCGGCTCATCTCGCCCCCGCCGTATCGACGTGCGCGTAATTTCCGCCACCAACATCAACCTTCGAGCGGCGTGCACTTCCGGGCAGTTTCGCGAAGATTTACTGTTCCGTCTGAATACAGTTGAGATGCACGTGCCCGCATTACGAGAACGCCGGGAAGACATCCCTGTTCTCGCAGTTCACTTTCTTTCACGCTACGCATCACGTTACCGGCGGCCCGTCCAGGGATTCGAGGCTTCCGCGTTGCAGCTGTTGATGCAATACTCCTGGCCAGGAAATGTCCGCGAACTCGAGCACACGCTCGAGCGTGCGGTCCTGATGTGCCGTGGAACTGAGATTGAACGCGCCGACTTGGGATTGGACTCACTGCGCCAGCATGGCCAGAACCTGGAAGATCTCAGCCTTGAGTCTGTGGAAGCCATTCTGATCCGCAAGGCGCTGCAGCGTTCTCACGGTAATATAAGCCAGGCCGCCGAGGTGTTGGGGCTCAGTCGCGGAGCTCTTTATCGGCGGATGGAAAAGTATGGGCTCTAGCCCGCTGGGGAAGCCGAATCCCACACTCCGGAAACCTCCACGCACGCGGGTCCGCCTGTTGTATGAACGGCGGATCAGTCTCTTCTCACTGTTTGTCGC
>WNGP01009087.1_pt1 | contig 18067 bp, 18 predicted proteins | sample 5407671 | NCBI WGS metagenome assembly WNGP01 (sample SAMN13153381, study PRJNA577476) | soil metagenome | isolation source: 40 cm soil or saprolite under Garry oak tree replicate 2 | place: USA:California | collected 2016-06-15 | reverse complement strand
CTGATGCCGGCGGGCAGCAACGATCCGGTAAGCTTGATGAGCGAAGAACTCATGCGCGGAGGGCCGCATCATGTTTATCTGCGCGCCGTCAATTGCGTTCGCGATTTGTTATAGTGACGAGCAACTCGCGTACATTTTTCTCAATCGAGAATAATTCCCTAGCTCGTTGAAATCCACGCTCGCCAAGACGGCGCGCCAAGCCAATATCGTCAAACAGACACTCGATTGCACCGGCCAGTGCAACGGCATCGCCCGGCGGCACGAGAAATCCGGTTTCGTTTTGAATCACCATTTCTGGAATCCCGCCAGTCGCCGTCGAGATGACCGGCAGGCCAGCCGCCATCGCCTCCATGATCACGGTGGGAAGATTATCCATGCCGCCATCGGGATCGATCACGCTTGGCAACACAAAAGCGATGGCCGTCGCCAAATACTCCCTTATTTCATGTTGCGGCTTTGGACCTGGCAGTTCGACGCAGTCTTGCAAGCCAAGCTGGTTAATCTGCCCGCGTAACTCTTTCTCGAGCGGGCCTTCGCCAATGATCTCGCACCGAAATGATTTCCCTCGCTCCATAAGCAACTGACAGGCGCGAATCAAATCGGCAAAACCTTTTTTCGCGATCAAACGGCCGATCGCGACGATCAATTGTGGAGCGGATGAAAAATCCGCGCGCTTGAAAAGGGCGAGATCCAACCCGTTGTAGACGCGATGGATTCGATCCGCTCGACCTGGGAAGCGCTCGCGCAAGAATTTTTCCGCGTAATCGGTTTCGGTAACGACTACACGCGCTGCATCGACAAGTCTGTCCAGACTGATCTCGAAATCTCGCGGCGCGAAAATATCATTGGCATGAGCGGTAAAGCTGAAAGTGATTGGGAAAAACCTGCCGATCCAAAAAGCGGTGCGCGCGGCCATTCCAGCGAAGTGCGCGTGAACGTGACGAATCCCCATTTTTTGCAAACGCAGTCCGACATAAACTGCCTGATAAAGACGGAGGAAATCTGTGCGGCGCCCCCATTCATCGAGAACAGCGATGACTTCTCCGGTCAGCTTCCCTTTTTTCGAAGCGCGGCGGGCCTCCCGTAGCAGTTGCTCCTCATCAGGCAGATAATGTACGCGCTCAACAATGCGTGGGTCCCAGTCCTGCGGCGGTTCATTTTTCGGATTCCGGATGGCGAAAATCGGCGAATTGACGCCTTGCCGGGCAAGCTCAGCGACTTCTCGATAGCAAAACGTTTGCCCGAATGACGGGAACCGCTCGAAGAGATAAGCGAACTGCGTCATCGAAAAAATGACGAGGTCGTTTTAACCACGAATGAACACCAATAAACACGAATTCATTGGCAAACTCGCTTGTGTGACCTCGATCTTCATTTGTGTCAATTCGTGTCCATTAGTGGTTGATTCCTCTTCACGGGAATCGGTTTTCCTGAATCATCGACAGCAACATGAGTAAAAACGCCCTGCGTAACCCGGATCTGCTTTCCGTGCATATAACGGCGCACCCAAACCTCCACAGGGATGACCATTGAAGTGCGGCCAATTCGTTCAACCCAGGCGTAACACGCGACGGTGTCCCCTACCCGAACGGGTTCGAGAAATGACATTCCCTCCATCGCCACTGTGACAACGCGTGCTTGTGCCACTTTTGCGGCGAGAATGCCGCTGCCCAAATCCATTTGCGACGTCAGCCATCCGCCGAAGATGTCGCCATTTGGATTCGTGTCTTTGGGCATCGCAATCGTTTGGATGACCAGCTCGCCCTTGGGTTGATCGGCACCGCTCATCTAGGTTTATTTAACCACGAATGAACACGAATAAACACTAATAGGAGAGGAAGCAGATTTGCCCGCGAATCACGCGAATTAACGCCAATGATTTTTCGGTTTCGGGATTTTTGTCGCGTGATTCGCGGGCCTCTCGCTTCGTCATTCGTCATTCGGACTTCGGCACTTTAATAATTCGTGTCAATTTGTGTCTATTCGTGGTGAAATCCCTACAGGATCAACATGCAATCGCCATAGCTGTAGAACCGGTAGCGTTCACGAATTGCTTCCTGATAGGCCCGAAGCAGAAACTCGCGGCCGGCAAATGCGCTTATAAGCATGAGCAAGGTCGAACGCGGCAAGTGAAAATTCGTAAGCAGGTGATCGACAACGCGGAACCGATACGGAGGATAAATAAAAATTTCTGTCGAACCTGTTTGCGCGATGAGTTTTCCATTCTCGCCACGGGCCGATTCCAATACGCGCACGACCGTAGTTCCAACAGCGACGATTCGCTTTGCGGTATTTATCGCGCTGGCCGCGGAAGCCGAAATTGAAAAGTGTTCCGCATGCATTCGATGCTCCGACACATTCTGGGAGCGCACCGGCAGAAACGTTCCGGGCCCCACATGAAGTGTCACGAACGTGTGCGGAATCTCTGCCAGGATTTCTGGCGTAAAGTGGAGACCGGCGGTCGGCGCTGCGAGCGCACCCGGCGTTTGCGCGAAGACCGTTTGGTAGCGCGCCTTATCCTCCTCGTTGCTTGCGCGCGCAATGTATGGCGGCAACGGCATTGAACCACTAATGTAAAGATCGACATCTTTATCCAACGCCACAATGCGCTCACCAGCAGGCGTGATTTCCTCGACCCGTAAAGTGGTTTCGTCGATGCTTGCAGTTGCGCCGACGCGCATTTTTCGGCCGGGCTTCACTAAACACTTCCAGCGTCTGGACTCAATCTGGTCGATGAAGAGAAATTCAATTGTGCCGTCATCGGAAAATCTTCGCGCTGGCAGAACGCGCGTGTCGTTTAAAACCAGCAGGTCTCCCGGCTGCAAAAACCTTTTCAGTTCGTGAAACTGCCGGTGCTCGATCGTTTGCGCATCACGATCCAGCACCATCATCCGAGAATCTTCGCGACGTTCGAGCGGGCGCTGCGCAATCAATTCCCGCGGCAGATCGTAGTCATAATCGGTTAGGGTCGAACTCATCTTCGGTTTCCACAGGTAGGGGCGGTTCACCTGAACCGCCTCCAACACATGTTTCCCCGCGGCGCGGGCGATTGAGGTCAATCGCCCCTACCTCACCATCAAAGAAGTTGCAGCTGACCGCAAAATTCTGGATGATCGCGCCACATGACGCAACCGGCTCTCGATCTTGTTATCTCGGCACTCGAAAAAATTCGCGACACGAATTATCACTTGCCACGTGCATCGAAAACTGTAGTGGCACGATTGCAGTTCGTCACGCCGAACAAAGCCGCGTTGCTCGCGCCGATTCGCGAACGCGTGCGGACTTGCACAAAGTGCCCCCATCTCGCCTGCTCGCGAACGCAGACTGTTTTTGGCGTGGGCAATCCGGACGCGGAATTGATGTTCGTTGGCGAAGCGCCCGGCGTGGATGAAGATGCGCAGGGCGAACCATTTGTCGGGCGCGCCGGACAATTGTTGACCAAGATCCTTAAGGCGATGGGCTTCGCCCGCGAAGATGTTTACATCGCGAATATCCTTAAATGCCGGCCGGACACGCCGGCAGGCTCGTTTGGAAATCGCGCGCCCACACCAACGGAGATGCAGACCTGCCGGCCGTATCTTATAGAGCAGATCGAGATCATTCAGCCGAAAGTGTTGATCGCGCTCGGTGCGGTCGCGGTGGAAGGTTTGCTCGGCACACGCGGAACGATGCGGGAACTACGCGGGCGATGGCATTCCTACAACCGGACGCCATTGATGATTACTTATCACCCGGCGTATCTGCTCCGAAATCAGGCGCCTTCGGAAAAGCGGAAAGTCTGGGAAGATATGCTGCAAGTGCTGGAGCGACTCGATCGGCCGATCACAGAACGGCAGCGAAATTATTTTCTGTAGGGTAGGGGCGGTTCACCTGAACCGCCCGAGACGCTGATGGACCGCGCGATGCGGGCGATTGAGGTCAATCGCCCCTACCTGCTGGCGTGATAACAACGGTGAAACCCCGCGTCGCCCATAGAGCGACGGCTACAGCAATCGACGAAAGATCGCATCAAGTTTTGTTCGTGACACAAATGTAATCGCCAGCGAGGCAATCATCCCGCGCACTTCGCGGCGCGGGACTTTGACTCTTCGATGCAACGCCGCCGCGCCGGCAGCACGCAAAAGCGCAAGCGTGCGAGCCCCGATCAGCGCTGGCAAAACCGTGGCAGCACGGACACGGCGATTTCGGATCGCTCGCGAATATTGCATCCCACAGTCCAGCCCGCGCTCAGCTTTTTCGGCCCAACCACGGTAAATCGGCTGGAAACGCTCCGGTTTGGAGAGAATCTGGGCCGGCGTCAGATGGGCCATGCTCAATTCGTCCTCGGGGAAATAACATCGGCCCGCTTGCAGATCAGCGCCGGCGTCGCGCAGCACATTGATCAACTGAAGCGCCATGCCGTAGCGTTTGCCCAGTGCAAGCATCTGCTCTTCATCTAAACTGGCAAACTCTCGAAGATGCCTGAAACAGAGCCGCGTCCAAAATTCGCCTACGCAGCCTGCTACCAGATAGGTGTATTCATCCAGATCGGCGGTGCTGCGGAGCGCGGGAATTTCTCTCGGATTATCAAAACGCAGCAGATCGAGCATTTGGCCGTCGGTAATTTTCGCGAGGAGGGCGCGAATCTCATCACGGTCCGCGTTTTCCATGTGCTCGAGCCATTCCAAACAATCTGGCAATGACTCGATTAGCCTTTGTTCGACGGCGTTCTCCTGTAAGGGCGCAAACGAAGCAAGACGATCGACTATGCTCTTGCGGGAGGCTTTGCCCTGAATCGCGTTCGACAGCATTTGAAGAGTTTCGGTTCGCAGGGTTCCCGAAATTCTTGCGGTATCGGCGACCGTGTCTGTCGTCCGGGCAAGCAAATACGCCAGCGCGACCGGTTCGCGTAGTTGCGCCGGTAAAAATCGGATCGAAAGATAAAATGATCGCGAGACAGAGCGCAGAATAGTTCTTTGCAATCGCCGAGCGGAGAGACGCGATTGCGCGCTCATGAAATGTTTGGTTCCGCTAAATTTCATCGCTTGATATCGAGCGGAACATTATTTTGTAGCCGGCATCGGTGATGCCGGTAGGGGAGATCGTGATAAAACCACCGGGGTCATTATCGATCGCCGGGGTCACCGACCCCGGCTACAGTACCAGAATTCACCGGCCAACATTTCTGATCTCGATCCGATTTGGCGCCGAATTGCCCAGGCCAAGCTGACTGGCAAAGCCGATGTAAGCCGCCATGGGACTAATAGCCGGCAGGCTCGCACGCACACGCCACTGCTCCAGATGTCTCAAGGCAATGGCATCCAATGCTACTGGATCTTTGCTCGCGTATAGCGTGCCGTGATGCAGCGCATAGTTCGGTTGCGACTGCGGGCCGCCGGCGTATTGCGCAACGAGGCCGTCCATCAAATTGAAAACGACTTTTTTGGCGATGAGCGGATCATTATAAATCTCCGCTAGGCTTTCCGCGCCAAAACGAGAACCTTGAGAGAAGCGACGCCAGTTGTCGATGTTCGGAATTGTCACGTTGTAAATGCAACCGGCAATCCCATTCCTTTCGCTAATGCTCATTACCGGAACATTGATTATTTTGGTAACTTCACTTGAAATGATTTTCGAGAAATGACTTACGTTGCTTGTATTCTCAGTGTCGGAAAGCATTGGCATTTTCCCTTTGTCGCTTCGGTAATCGAAATCGCCCCAAATCAGTTTTCCAACTAAAGGGGCGGAGAGCACGGCTTTGGGATCGTATCCGTCGCGCGGCGCGATTGCCTCGAGCTGATAGCCATCAATTGCTGGCCGATAACCGGCGTCTTTGATTCCACCCAAAGAACGATCCCAAACAATAATGCTACTGCGCGGATGTCCTGCCGCGACAAGCCCATCGACAATTGCATTCACGATATCATGGTGTGTTGTGAAAAGTTCGCCGCCTGCCGCAGAGATCTTGATTCCGATCTTGTCGTTCGGAGCAACTAGCGATGCCCAGGCTGTTGCCACGTCAGGCTGACCGGTGGTAGCGAGGATAAGTCGATTGACCATTTCACGCACAACGCGCGGATTCGTCTTGTAATCTTTGATTGCGTCAGGATCGTGCACAGCATAGACGACAGACGGCGTTGGCACAGGCTGTGGGCCTTGTGCGAGTCCGGAAGCAATGGCGCAGAAAAGAACAAGAGCTACGTTTCGCATCAACAAGGCGGCTTCGCGGTGCAACGGATTTTATGAGTAACGGGGCAAATCACAACTGTTCAACAACGCATACAAAATTTGTAGGGCGTTTCTGTGAAACGCCGACCCAACAGATGGCGTCTGACACAGACGCCCTACAATTCTCGCGCGGAACGATTGGCCCAATCAGACATCTCTACGTTCACATTCCGTTTTGTGCACGGATTTGCCCGTACTGCGCATTTTACAAAGATCTGCTCGATCGCTCGCAAACTCGGCGCTTTTGCGAAGCTGTCTTGCGCGACGTTGAGGAGCAGCGCGCCGTTTTCGCAGTATCCTCGAAAACCATTTATTTCGGCGGTGGTACGCCGACAGCTCTCAACACTTCGCAGTTGGAATTTCTGCTCGGAGGTTTTCACGAGCGGCTCGATCTCTCAGCGCTGAAAGAATGGACGATCGAAGCGAATCCGGGGAGCGTTTCGGCGCGCAAGGCGACGCTTTTGCACAAACTCGGAGTGAATCGAATCAGTCTCGGCGTTCAGTCTTGGGACGATAACTTGCTCAAAATCCTGGGACGGGAACATACTGCAGCGCAAGCAGAGCAATCGTTTCACATTCTGCGCGACGCGGGTTTCTTAAACATCAATGTCGACCTTATGTTCGGTCTCCCCGGCCAGACGATTGAGCAATGGCAAGGGACGCTGGAGCAGACGATTTCGCTGCGCCCTGATCACATTTCCGCTTACTGCCTGACATATGAGGAGGACACAGAGTTTTTTGTGCGCCAGTCACGCGGCGAACTGAAAGCGAATCCCGAAGCCGATGCAGATTTCTTCGAAGCAACGATGTCAACCCTGGAGCACGCAGGCTATGAACAATACGAAATCTCAAACTACGCGCGTCCCGGCTTTTCGTCGGTGCACAATAGCGCCTATTGGTTAGGCGAAGATTATCTCGGCATTGGCCCCAGCGCGTTTTCCACGGTTGGACTGCGACGCTGGCAAAATCTTGCCGATTACCGTGCGTACGCGGATCGGATTTTGTTGGGACAATCACCGGTTGGATCCACGGAAAATCTGACAAACCAAATGAAACGCGGAGAGAAAATTGCTCTTTCCCTGCGAATGCGCGACGGGGTTTCGGCGGCATTACTAACGCCATTCCAAAATGAAACGCGAGAGTTCATCGCGCTCGGCTTGCTTCGACAGTGCAACGGCAACTTCATCCTCACGCAAGAAGGCAAATCGCTGGCCGATTCCGTAGCGGAAGCGTTTGTTTAGTAGCGCAACCGACTCCGGGTCCGTTTGATTGCTTTCGCAAGCGGAAGTTCGCGCCACTATTCAACGGCTCCGTAGCGACGTTGCCGGCGCCCATATTCTTCTACTGCGGCAAATAAATCTTTCTTGGTAAAATCGGGCCACAGTTTCGGCGTGACATACATTTCGGTGTACGAGAGTTGCCAAAGTAGAAAGTTCGATAAACGCATTTCGCCCGACGTGCGGATGAGCAAGTCGGGATCGGGATAATACCGCGTGTAGAGGTGTTTGCTGAACATCTCGACGTCGATCATCCCTTTGTCGATGTGGCCCAGCTCGACCGCACGAAGCAAGCTTTTGATTCCATCGATAATCTCAAGCCGGCCGCCGTAACTCAACGCCAAGATAAGCGTGAGCCCGTTATTGCCGGCGGTTTGCTCGATCGTCTTATGAAGCTGTTTCTGCGCACCCCCCGGGAGATCGGTCAATCGACCGATCGCCTGAAGACGAACATTCTTCTCGATCAATTCCGGCGTCTTCTCTTTCAAAAACCTCTCGAGCAGATGCATCAGCGCGAGGACTTCGCCTTTGGGGCGCTGCCAGTTTTCAGCAGAGAAGGCGTAAAGCGTGAGATATTCGACTTTTAATTCGCCGCCTTGATACGTGGCAAGCTGCGCGCCTTCGCCCACCGGCCGTTGCCGTCCATAATGATTGCGATGTGACGCGGAACGGTTTTCACGCTGGAGGGTATGGTTACAAAATAATCGTTTCACCGCGCGCCGGCCCGACGCTAATCATGGACAATTTTGCTCCTGTTAGTTTTGAAATGCATTTGACGTATTCTCTTGCTGCTGAAGGTAGTTGCGGGGATTTTCGTGCTGAATGCGTAGATCTGCTCCAGCCGGGTAGGTCTTCATAGACTGGTTCGCAATTCGCAAGCTGGGCTGCGTCGCATGGCGGAACGTCGAGGCGTTTCCCGTTTAGCCGGTAAGCGACGCAAATGCGAATCGGATCCACATCATCGAGGCCATCAAGATTGGTAATGGCAAGCTCGTCGATTCCGTTGATCATTGTCGCGTAGCGAGTTGCCACTGCGTCGAACCAGCCGCAGCGACGCTTGCGACCGGTGGTTGCGCCGAACTCGCGTCCTAAGTTGTGAAGCATTTGTGTCAATTTTAGATCTTCAGTCGGCAAGGCCCCCTCGCCTACACGCGTGGTATACGCCTTCATGACGCCAACTACCCGGTCCATGCGATGAGGCGGCACACCGGTACCTGTACACGCACCCCCCGCTGTTGTGTTTGAGGAAGTCACGTAAGGATACGTGCCATGATCAATATCGAGAAATGTGCCTTGCGCCCCTTCAAAAAGAATTTCTTTGTCGCGTTGAAGTGCACGATGCAGAAACACAACCGTGTTGGCGACGAACGGGCGCAATTTTTCACCAGCCGCCAGATAACTTTCGTTGACCTCGCGAAAACTGATCGACTTTGCACCGAGAGCCTGGAGGATTCTATTGTTCTCGAAGATCTTGGCTTGCAACTTTTTTGAGAAAACAATCGGTTGCATCAAATCGGACATTCGCAGCCCGGTACGCGCAGCCTTGTCCCCGTAAGCCGGTCCGATCCCGCGCTTTGTCGTTCCGATTTTGGCCCGACCCTGGCGCAGTTCGCGTTGCTCATCGAGCAAGCGGTGGTAAGGCAGAACCAAATGCGCACAATCACTGATCAGTAAATTCCTGCCGATTGTGATTCCCAATTTGCGCAGGCCGTCGATCTCCGCGACGAGTGCGACGGGATCGATAACCACGCCGTTTCCAATCACGCAAGTTTTTCCGCGCCGGAGTATTCCAGATGGGATCAGGTGCAGAACGTATTTGATGCCACGGTGGATTACTGTATGCCCCGCATTGTTTCCGCCCTGACTGCGAACAACGATGTCTGCCTTTGCGGTGAGCACGTCGATGATTTTACCTTTCCCCTCATCGCCCCATTGCGCTCCAATTAAAATCGTATTGGCCATTGAAATTAGAAATGGGCAAAAAATTTTCCCGATGCATCCGGCAAAACGCATTCGGGACTTGCCGACGAATAATATGTTGCTTGCTACATGCAGCAAGGAATTTTGCGTCGCGCGCGAAAACCACCACGTCGTCGACAATACTGTAAACCGGCTCGCCCAGATCGCTGTCTCCGTCGCGAATTCCTCTCCCAGTCCTCTCCGAGATGCCCGTGTGGCCGGCAGCCGCGCGCCTATAGCATCCCGGGTCGTCCCCTATTTTTCTACTGGGAAATCAAAACCATTCGCTAATTTAGTTCAATCCGGTCTCGGTTCGCAGTCCGATGGGATTGAGCAGGAATTGTATCAGGTTCGCGCGGTGGCTTGTTCAGCTGTCGAGACGAGACAGTTTTCTGCTTGCGGGGCGACTGGTTAGCCGATTGAGCCGGCGTTGTTTGCTCGCCCGGAGTCTCCGCTTTTGCTGGCGGAGAAGCGTCTGGCTCTTGCTTTCCAGACTCGATCATCGTCGGTCGAACGGGAACGATCCCTCCCGATTTCATGGTTCGCGAAGTCGGTGCGCGCGGTGCGCTTGTTTGTTCGACGCGAGCTTCCTTTCTCACAGGCTCCGCAGCCCCGAAAGCGTTCGAGATTCCCGCTCTGGTAGTCTGCGAACCGGACCCGCCCACTGCGCTCGTTTCTTGAAGAGGCCGGCCAGTTAGTCGCTCCGCAGCAAGGGCCCCCGCCATTCGCATTTGCTCGACCGTCGGTACAGCAGGAGTCGATTTCGGTTCGCGAACCTGAGGTTTCGTCCCTGTCGATGTCCCTGATTCCGATTCCGTCCGCTCAGAGGGTCGCGTTGCTTGCTCGGAAGCGTCTGGTTTTCTTTCGCGAGCAACGACTACCTCTTGCGCGCGCATTTGCCCGGCGACAGCCAAGCTGCACAGCAACGCTGTTGAAAGTCTTTCAGCATTAAAACGCCCTGATAACCAAATCTCGCATCATTGGCAATCGCTTAATGAGTTGAACGTGTGTTCTGGGTTACTGGCAGCGAAAACGCAGCCGCAATTCCTCTTTCAGATAAGTCTGACATATGTATTACGAGTTGCTGGGACCTGCGATTAGATGAAGCCGCGCATCAGCAGCACCAATAATCCAATGCCAAGGACAATCCGATAAAGAGCAAACGGCACAAAGCCCCTCTGGCGTACCCAGTGCATGAACCAGGCAACTACTCCCCACGCCACGAAAAATGAAACCGCAAATCCGATTCCGAGCACAATCCACTCATGACCATTCATCTTTAGTGGTGAGATATTCGGCTCGGCATGATATGGCACGTTTTTACGAAATCGTATCCAGTGGCCATGAGCATTGTGGGCATAGACAGAAAAAACGAAAATTCGAGCGCGGCCGGGCGCGACATGCCCACTACTTGCCCGGCGGCGATCGTGGACATTGATCGGGATGTGCCGGGAAAGATTGCGGAAAGGATTTGTGCCGCGCCGATCCAGACCGCTTGCAGCAAACTCATGTCTTCCATGTGCGTGACGCGCGGTCGCGTGAAAAGGGCGTCAACCAACCACATGATGATTCCCCCAATGAGAAGCGCCAACGCCATAACCCAGAGATTTTCCAGATTCTTGCCGATCTGTCTTGTTAAGGCCCATGCTGGAACCGCCGTTACGACGAATGCAATTAGAATGAGGCTCAACGGATGCGTGAAGACGGTGCGATCGCCGCGTTCGCCTTTTGGGAAGGTGCGAAGGAACGTCAGGATGCGGGCGCGAAAATAAACCGGCAACGCCAAAATCGCGCCAAGCTGAATGACGATGGTGTACATTTTCCAGAAGCCGTCATGAAGGTCGATATGCAGCAGCGCTTCACAGATGCGCAGATGCGCAGTCGAGCTCACAGGAAGAAATTCGGTCAGCCCTTCGACGATTCCGAGAAAGATCGACAAGAGGTATTCGTGCATGGGTTGAAGCGTTAAAGCACTGAAGCGTTATACGGTAACATTGTTAAAAAGATAAAAGGGGAATGCTTGCACCGAGAGAGCATTCGGACTCAGCGACTTGAATAGCGATTGCCACACTCTTTTAACTTTGTAACTCTTTTAACCATTAACGACATGAGCGCTTCGCACTCACAGCGCCTCCATTCCCCGTTCCCCAGTTCGGATGCGCACCGCCTCTTCCACTTGCCGGACGAAGATCTTTCCATCGCCGATCTTGCCAGTCTTGGCTGCACGTAAAATCGCTTCCACGGCGCGCTGCGCGCGATCGTCCGGAACAACCATCTCGAATTTCACTTTCGGGAGAAATTCGACCGTGTACTCCGTGCCACGATAAATTTCGCTGTGACCTTTTTGTCGCCCGAAGCCTTTTACCTCACTGAGAGTCATTCCTTCCACGCCCACCGCCATAAGCGCTTCTTTTACCGGCTCGGTCTTAAAGGGCTTGATAATCGCCTCGATTTTCTTCACCGCGCCAAACTAGAACCGGCGTTCCAAATGGCAAGCAGCGCTTCCTGCGATGGCAGGCGTCCGCATTCTCTTGTAATTGGAGCCGACGCGGCTTGCTCGATAGCTCGAGAAACGCACCCTGCGGTTATACCCCTAATGCCGCGAATCGGTGGAAGTGAGCTCCGCCTTCACCATCTTGTGGACAAGTCCACGAAAATTTCAGCCGGTCTTCAGCCAAACATTCTTCTTGTCTCGCCGCACTTCATCGTTGGAAACGAAATAAAGCAACCGGGAGGAACGTCAGGTTTTGCGTCCGAATTTTTTCTCCAGCTCGGCCAGCGAAATCTGGATCATCGTCGGCCGTCCATGCGGGCAACAGTACGGCAGATCGCAATCCAGCAAATCCCGAATCAGTTTCTCAACTTCGGGATAACGCAGCGGATCATTGGCTTTGACGGCATGGCGGCAAACGGTCTTGGCGATCATCTCTTCGCCCAATCGCATCGCCGAACTGATATTGCTGGCGCTCTTGAGGTCGTCAATCACTTTGCGCATGAACTGCGTTGGGTCCGAGACGTTTAAAAAAGCGGGAACGCTGTCGATCTTGAATGTATTTGGTCCGAAGCTCTCAATTCCGATTCCCATTTTTTGCAAGGTGGGCATGTTCTGCTCGATCCAATCCCCATCGCGCGGCGGCAGATCGAAAGTTTGAGGAAGAAGGAGCTTTTGCGCTGGAACTCCCTGCTCTTCCATTCTTCGCCGCAAATCTTCGAAGAGAATACGCTCGTGCGCCGCATGCTGATCGACGAGGACAAGGCCGTCTGCATTTTCCATCAAGACGTAAAGCTTATTGAGCACGCCGATGATCTGGAATTGCTGAGGAGCAGTTTCGGCGGAGGGAACTGTTTGCTTCGTGCGGCCAGGATCACCCCGCTCCTGCGGAGGCACGGAGCCTGGCATGACAGACGGGGGAGGAACGACCTCAGCACGTCTGTGGCTGCCATCACCAAAGCCCGCTGCAACGTGGGGAAGCTCGCGGTGCGCAACTTCAGGAATCTCTCCTGCTGTCCTAACTGCCTCGGGCACGACGCGTGGTGCGCGGAATTTTTGCTGCCACTCCGCTCGGCCGCGTTCCAGCGTTTGCTGAATGCAGAGGATGACCGCTTCACGCACTCCGGTCGGATCACGGAAACGCACTTCACGCTTTGCCGGGTGAACATTTACATCGACTGCGGCTGGATCGAGATCGAGGAAAAGAAACGTGACCGGATATTGTCCTTTCATGAGCGCAGTGTGATAGCCTTCACGGATAGCAGCGGTAATGATGCCGCTTTCGATCGCGCGACCGTTTACAAAAATTAGTTGTTGCGCGCGCGTCTGCCGGCTCAGACCCGCCTGCCCGATGAAGCCGCTGATTTGAATTTCCTGTGAGGCAGCGCCGTTCAGCTGAAGCAGGCGTTCCAGTAGCTCGACACCATATAAATCTCGGATTCGATCGCCAAGTGTTGCAGTTGCTGGTAATTGGAACACGAGCCGGCCGTCTCGCAGCAGCGTGAAGGCGATTTGAGGATGACCGATCGCCTGCAAGTGGATCTGATGCTCGATATTGCGGCTTTCTGTGTTTTCTGACCGGAGAAACTTGCGGCGTGCGGGCAGGTTATAAAAAAGCGAACGCACCTCGATTTGCGTCCCTGGTGCTTCACCGCCATCGCGAACGATGTTGATCTTGCCGCCGTTGACGATAATTTCCGTACCGACAATGGCATTCGGTTCCCGCGTGGTTAATCGGAATCGCGAAACACTGCTGATGCTGGGTAATGCTTCGCCGCGAAATCCCAGCGTGTCGACAGCTTGAAGATCGGCGGCTGAACGAATCTTGCTAGTGGCATGACGTTCAAGTGAAAGGAGCGCGTCATCGCGATCCATTCCGCTCCCGTCGTCAATCACGCGAACGAGCGACATTCCCCCGCGATGAATCGAGATCTCGATATTGCGAGCCCCGGCGTCGATGCTGTTTTCGATTAGCTCCTTCACGACGGACGCGGGACGCTCCACCACTTCGCCAGCCGCCACCTGGCTGGCGACGATGTCTGGCAGTAATCGAATCTTGCTCATGCGATTTTGAACTTTAGTTTTCAGCTTACGAATTGCGAAGAAAAACGGAGCTCGATACGTCTGCACCTTTTGACTTGGCAAAGGCGCCGCCGTATTTTGCGTGGAAATGATCAACGTAACCGACAACGCTGTTCGGCAGCTCCGACGTCTACTTGCAGGGCAGGCAGAGAATTCCCGGAAAGGTCTGCGCGTACAGATCGCAAAGGGCGGCTGTTCGGGTCTGCAATACGAGATGGCCCTCGATGAGAAAAAGGACGGCGACGCCGTGGTGGAGCGCGATGGAATGCAATTTCTTATCGATGACGAGAGTGTCCCATACTTGCGCGGCGCTACCTTGGATTTTCACGATGGTTTAACCGGTGCCGGTTTTCACGTCGTCAACCCAAATGCGTCGCGGACGTGCGGATGCGGTTCGTCGTTCGAAACGGCGCGGCCAGCTTGAAACCGAGGGATCTTCTCGCGTTCATGTGATGGACTATGAAGCTTACTCCTACGATGAGCGGTACGCTCGTCCACGGCGACGGATCAATTACTTTGGCTGGACGGTTGTCATTCTCCTTTTAAGCGGCTTCGCTCTGGCGGCTTGGCTGGGTAGTTTCTACATTTTCGATCAACCGGAGCGTCCGGATAGTTACCGGATCTTACAGAGGCTGCACAAAATTGATCCGCCGAAGCGTTTCGAGTTGACCGCCGCGCCAGCCGGCGAATTCCTAACGGCGCAGCAGTTATACGATCGTTACATTGGGATGGGCAGCGCTGAATTGGCCAGGGCTAATGCCGAATTAGCACGTAATTATATCCGAAATTATCAGCAAGTGCGCGGGTTGGTGCCGTACGTGGTTGGTAGATATACGATCGTGGCAATGCGTGCACTCGGACCTGACGATGTGTTTACCTCGGGCATGGTCGCCCTAACGACCGCCGGCGACAGCGGCGAACTGCTTATGGAGCATCTTTACCCGGCGAACCCTGATGTCCTGCCGCTGATGAAGCAGACACTTAACGTCGGTTTGGAAGTGAAACTAGAACGCACACACGATCTTTCCGCCGTGATTCATGCAGGGCGATTGCCGGACGGTCGCATCCTGATTACTGCTGTCCCATTGCTTTACGGGAGTTATACGGTCACACGTGGCCTTGGGACCTTCCGCCTTGAGCCACCGCTTACCCTGAACCTGGCCGCAGGCTGGCCTTTATTTAAGCCACAAGAACGCGCCAAAATCGAGCAGCACTACGCAGAGTATCGGCAAAAAATTGCAACGACCCAGGGCGGACCAGTTCCAATACCTGGGTTAAATCCCAGCGCTACGCCTCCGCCTGCCCAGAATGAACTCGTGCGGGTCGAACAAGCCAGACCTGTTGAGGCACCGGCGGTAACGCCAATTCCAGCAAAAGGTGAAAAGCTTGCGAAGGCGACGCCATCGCCAAAGGGCCGCAAAGGGGCGAAGAAACAGAAGCTCGAGTCGCCGGCCCCCGCAATTACTCCTGCGCAACCAATCATCGCTCAACAACCGAGCGCGCCAACTTCGACACCGATCGCTGTTGCGTCGGCGCCAACGCCAAGAAAAGCGATTGCCACGCCGGAACCGACAGTCGCTGCGGCGCCCACTGTTGCTGCTGCTCAGACCACGCCGATGCCAGCTGCAACGCCGGTGCCAGTTTTGCCCGCGCAGCCTGTTCCCGCCGGCGCCTCGGACGTAGCGCTAGCGTCAAACGCAGGCGGCGGCAGTTGGAAAACGTTTCCGCCAGGGAAAATGCCCCTCGGGCGGCTTATCGGGACGGGCGATCTGCGGGATGTCGCCGACCATGGGCTTGCTGGCGAACGCGTTTACTTAAGGGGACAATTCGTTGTGAATTTTTCCGATGCCAACCGCGCCGTGCTTCGCCCCCGTACGACATTGACAAGTAAAATGCTTCATTTTGGGGCGGGCTCGTCCACGCGCATCATTGTCGAATTTCCATCCGGTTATACTCCTCCACAGCAAGGCGCTGTTGTAAGCCGCGACGAGACGCGACCGTACGAAATCACCGAAGTACGCAAACAGGAAGACGGACAGCTCAATGTCTTCGTGCGCGAAATAATGCAGCCGAATTAGTCGGCTGGTCGCGGAGTCAAATTTCCAGCATCGAGATTTTGCCTTGGCGCGATCACGGTGTTTTCATGTCGATCCAACATGGATCAATCGACTTCAAAATTTCAACCCCGAAAGCGTTCGGGGGCAAAATTCGTATGTCGTGTTTTCCTTCTCGCCTTCGCGAACATGACTCGGTAATTGTTTACTCTTTTTGAGGGAGCCATATGCAAGAATTTGAAAAACTGATCGGCCAGCTTAGCGATGTCGTTTGGGGACCACCGTTGCTAATTCTCCTGCTCGGCACGCACATTTTCCTTACGTTCCGCCTTCGATTCATCCAGCGGTATCTCGGTAAGGCAATCAAACTCTCGGTTCAGAAGTCGCCCGAAGGACGTGGCGACATAAGCCAATTCGGAGCGCTAACGACCGCGTTGGCCGCCACCATCGGCACCGGTAACATCGTCGGTGTCGCTACGGCTGTTGCTGCCGGTGGCCCCGGGGCTGTGCTCTGGATGTGGCTGACAGGAGTCTTTGGCATCGCCACAAAATATTCCGAGGCGCTCCTTTCGGTGAAATTCCGCATAAAAACGAAGGACGGACTAATGGCCGGCGGTCCAATGTATGTCCTCGAGCGAGGCATGAAGCAAAAATGGCTCGGAGTGATCTTCGCCATCTTTACTGCTGTCTCTGCATTCGGCATCGGGAACATGGTACAAGCAAATTCCATTTCCGCGATGGTGAACGAAACATTTCGCATCGCTCCATGGATCACGGGCATCGTCATGGCGGTGCTCACAGCCTTCGTGATCCTCGGGGGAATTAAATCGATAGCAAAGGTGTGCGAAGCACTCGTGCCGTTCATGGCAATTTTCTATGTGGGCGGGTGCATCATCCTTTTGCTGATGAAGTTTTCGGCAATTCCCGCTACGCTCCAGCTCATTTTCCAAAGCGCTTTTAGTGGCCATGCAATGATCGGCGGCTTTGCCGGCGCTACTATGAAAGAAGCCATCCGCTACGGCGTGGCGCGTGGACTTTTCTCAAACGAATCTGGCCTGGGTAGCGCACCGATTGTCGCTGCCGCGGCGCAAACAAAAAATCCAGTCCGCCAGGCACTCGTTTCTTCCACCGGAACGTTCTGGGACACCGTGGTTGTTTGCGCGATGACCGGACTCGTGCTGGTCAATTCTGGTGAATGGGTGAAAGGCCTGAGAGGCGCGGCCCTCACGAGAGCCGCATTTGCCGATTTTCACATCGTGGGACCAATCGTCCTCACGATGGGGTTGTTGACGTTCGTCTTTTCCACGATTCTTGGATGGTCGTACTACGGGGAGAAAGCTGCAGAATACCTCCTTGGGCCAAAAGTAATTACTCCCTACCGCTGGATTTGGGTTGGTGCAGTGATGATCGGCTCGATCCTTTCTCTCCCGACTGTCTGGTCGCTTGCAGATGTTACAAACGGCCTCATGGCAATCCCGAACCTTGTTTCACTCATTGTGCTGAACGGCGTGATCGTTGCCGAAACACGTCGCTATCTATGGAACAACAACTTAGATGCGGAGGCACCCGTGTCACCAGCGTCTCTCACTAGTGAGCTTCCCGGTTCTCCTGCGGCGGATGTGTCACCGAGCCCCTAGCCTCCGCGCGCGCTCATGCATCACTGAAAACCCTAATTCGCGCTGCTCCACCAATCGCGCTGGAAAGTTAGTCGGCGCGCGATCGCAAAATCAGTTTCCCATCGCTGATTTCAATGGTGCCGATGCCGGAATTACTTTGGTAAGCCGATCCAATCTTCTCAGCCACAGATGAACACAGATGAAACACAGATTCAGAAGATGACCCGTTCGTACTCTACCTCGTACCGACCGCAAATGGTCATTCTTTTTTCCAAGTCTCCGCTGAAGCCGCGGCGCAACAATTCGACCTGAAGCGCGCGTTGATACACCCGGTGCAGAAAGCCGTAACCGAGGTGATTATAGACCTCAAAAGCGGATCCA
>WNGP01006820.1_pt1 | contig 18070 bp, 12 predicted proteins | sample 5407671 | NCBI WGS metagenome assembly WNGP01 (sample SAMN13153381, study PRJNA577476) | soil metagenome | isolation source: 40 cm soil or saprolite under Garry oak tree replicate 2 | place: USA:California | collected 2016-06-15 | reverse complement strand
GACCTGAAGACGATGCTCGCGCTCGGCGTGCACGGCATGACGGTGATCTGCGCGGTCACCGCCCAGAACTCGCTCGGCGTGCAGGGCTACTGGGAGCTTCCGCCGGAGGCCGTTCTGGCGCAGCTTGACTCGGTGCTCGGCGACATCGGCGCACAGGCGATCAAGACCGGGATGCTCGCCTCGGCGGAGATCGTGCGGACGGTCAGCGCCCGGCTGGCCGACGTCGACGCGCCGGTGGTCGTCGATCCGGTAGCCGTGTCCAAGCACGGGGACAGCCTGCTGTCGGCCGGGGCGCTCGAGGCGCTCAGGAGCGACCTGCTGCCGCTCGCGACGGTGGTGACGCCGAACCTGTTCGAGGCCGAGTTGCTGACCGGCCTGACGATCTCGGACGAGCCGTCCATGCTGGCCGCCGCGAAGCAGATCGCCGCGCGCGGTCCGCGCTGGGTCATGGTCAAGGGCGGTCATCTCCCGGGTAACCCGGTCGACTTGCTGTTCGGCGACGGCCACCTCGTCCGCTACCCGGGCACCAGGATCGCGAGCCGCCACACGCACGGAACGGGCTGCACGCTGGCCTCAGCGATCGCCTCGCGCCTCGCGATGGGCGCCGATGTGCCGGCCGCAGTCGAGTCGGCCAAGGAGTACGTCACCGGCGCGATCGACGGCGGCTTCCCGCTCGGCGCGGGCATCGGGCCGGTCGGCCACGGCTGGCGGATCCGCCAGCCGGTCGGCTAGGAACCTCAGCGGGTGATCTTGCCCGCCTTGATGCATGAGGTGCACACGTTCAGCCGCTTGGGCGTCCGGCCCACCTTGACGCGGACGCGCTGAATGTTGGGGTTCCAGCGGCGCGGGGTGCGGCGGTGCGAGTACGACACGTTGTTGCCGAAGCCCGGCCCCTTGCCGCACACATCGCAGACGGAAGCCACGGGATCGCTCCATTGGTGGTAGTCAGATGGGTCATCGGGCCGGCCTGCGCCTGACCCAGCCGCACAAGACTATCCGACCGGCGCCGCTGAGCGCGACTCGGCCGCCGGCAGCCGACCAGCCCGGCGGCGCCCGCGGCCGGTGCCCGTCGCGGTCCGGCCGTGCGCGGGCGGCCGACAGAGCGGCCAAGTAGCCTGCATGAGTATGCCGGCAGTTGAGGTGATGGACGGCGAGGTCGTGCGGCTGTGGTTCCGCCTCGCGGCCGACGCGCTCGGACGTGCCAGGGCGGCGATCGACACGCTGAACGTGTTTCCCGTGCCGGACTCGGACACGGGCACCAACCTGCACCGGACGATCACCAGCGCCGCGGAGGCGCTGGCCGAACTCCCCGCTCGGGCCAGCAACGCCGATACCTGGGAGGCCGCCGCGACCGCCGCGCTGCGCGGCGCATGCGGCAACTCGGGCATCATCGTCAGCCAGCTCCTGCGCGGCCTCGCCGACACGTGCGGCCCGGCGTCGCCCTGCGACGGCCAGGTCGTCGCGGTCGCGCTGGCCAGGGCCGCGGTCCTGGCCAGGGCGGCCGTGCACCGGCCGGTCGAGGGCACGGTCCTGACCGTGGCCGACGCGGCGGCGCACGCGGCGGCGGGGGCGGCGGCGGGGGCCGCGGCGGGGGCCAGTGGACTGGCCGGCGTCGGCCGCGCGGCCGCACTGGGCGCCCGCCAGGCGCTCGCCCGCACCCAGCGCCAGCTTGACGTCCTGGCGGCCAGCGGAGTGGTCGACGCCGGCGGTGCCGGGCTCTGCGTGGTGCTCGATGCGCTCAGCGCCGCGATCAGCGGGACTCACCCGGCGGCCTATGACCTGCCGGAGCCCGCCCCCGGTCACGGCGCCGGCGGCCAGGCGCAGGCCGGGCCGCCCGCGTACGAGGTCACGTTCCTGCTCGACGCGGCCGAGGCGGCGGTCGCGGACCTGCGGACCCGGCTTGGCCTGCTCGGCGACTCCGTCGTGGTCTCCGGTCGCGACCGGCTGTGGCACGTGCACGCGCACGCGGCCGACGCCGGCGCGGTCATCGAGGCTGGTCTGGCCACCGGCCAGCCAAGCAAGATCACGGTCACTTACCTCAACGCGGCTCCCCCGGCCACCGCGGCCGGCAGGCCCGCGCCGCCGGTCGGGGTCGTCGTGGTCGCCGAGGGGGCCGGCCTGCGCCAGATACTGGCGGAGGCCGGGGCGAGGGTCGTGCCGGCCGAGCCGGGCGCCGGCCAGGTCGCGCGGGAGCTCGCGGGAATGGCCAGATCCGGCGGGCCCGCGGTCCTGGTCACGCGGCCCGGCGAGCCGTCCCTGGTGTGGCCGCCCGGCTGGCCGGTGATCGAGATCGACTGCCCGATCCAAGCGCTCGCGGCGCTTGCCGTGCACGACCCGCGGTGCGACCCAGCTTCCGACCTGGCCGCGATGCGCCGTGCGGCGGCGGGCATGCGCTGGGCCGCGGCCGCCAGCGACCCGGCCGCGGACGCCGGCGCCGGCGAGGTCGGTGTGACCGGCGTCGATCAGGCCGCGATGGCGGTCGGCCTGGCCGACCTGCTCATCGCCGCCGGCCCCGAAATGATCACCCTGATCACCGGGCAGGCGGCCGACCCCGGCCTCGGCGCGGCGGTGGCGGACCATGTCGCGGCGCTGGCCCCGCAGGTCGAGGTTGTCTGCTATGACGGCGGTATGCCCAGTGCCGCGCTGCTGATCGGGGCCGAGTAAGCAGATGCCGAAGCTCACGGACCCGCTCCGGCCTGTCGTCGGCGACAAGGCCGCGCGGCGGCTGGCCACGCTCGGCTCCGGCCTGCGGACCGTCGGCGATCTGCTGAGCTACTACCCGCGCCGGTACGAGACCCGCGGCGAGCTGACCGACCTCGCCGGGCTCAGGGATGGCGAGCACGTCACGGTCCAGGCGATGATCGCCTCGGTGTCGAGCAGGCCGATGCGGAACAGGCGAGGCTCCATCTTCGAGGCGGTCGTCACCGACGGGCACGGCCAGCTCACGCTGACCTTTTTCGGGAAAGGCCGGCAGGACTGGCGGGAACGCCAGCTCGCCCCCGGCCTGCGCGGCCTGTTCTCCGGTCAGGTGTCGACCTTCCGCGGCAAGCGCCAGCTCTCGCACCCGGAGTACGAGCTGATCGGGTCCGGCGCCGCGGACTCGGCCCGGGCGGTCGAGTTCGCCACCGAGCTGATCCCGATCTACCCGGCCAGCAAGGACATCGCGTCCTGGCAGATCGCCGACTCGGTCAGGCTCGCGCTCGCGGCGGCCGAGCTGGACGGCGACCCGTTGCCCGCGCAGATCAGGGACCGGTACGGGCTGTACGGCTACGCCCGCGCGCTGAACGCCATCCACCGGCCGGCCGACGAGCGGGACAAGAGCCGGGCGGTGCGCCGGCTGAAGTGGGACGAGGCGTTCATGCTCCAGGTGGTGCTCGCCCAGCGCCGGCGGATCTCCACCGAGTACATCGCGCTGCCGCGCCCGGTGGCCGACGGCGGCCTGCTGGCCGAGTTCGACGGCGACCTGCCGTTCGAGCTCACCGCCGGCCAGCGGCAGGCCGGGGCGACGATCTCCGCCGACCTCGCCCAGGAGCATCCGATGCACAGGCTGCTGCAGGGCGAGGTCGGCTCGGGCAAGACGGTGGTCGCGCTGCGGGCGATGCTCCAGGTCGTCGACGCGGCCGGCCAGTCGGCGCTGCTCGCGCCGACCGAGGTGCTCGCCCAGCAGCATCACCGCTCGATCAGCCAGATGCTCGGCCCGATGGCGATGGCCGGCCAGCTTGGCGGCGCCGAGCAGGCCACCAGGGTCGCGCTGCTGACCGGATCGCAGGGCAGCGCCGCCCGCCGCCGCGCGCTGCTCGAGGCGGCCAGCGGCGAGGCCGGGATCGTCATCGGCACGCACGCGCTGCTCGAGGAGCACGTGCAGTTCGCCGACCTCGGCCTGATCGTGATCGACGAGCAGCACCGGTTCGGCGTCGAGCAGCGGGAGGCACTGCGCGGCAAGGCCGCCGAGGGCAGGCCGCACGTGCTCGTGATGACGGCGACCCCGATACCGAGGACGGTCGCGATGACCGTGTTCGGCGATCTCGAGGTCACCGAGCTGACCGAGTTGCCGGCCGGGCGCGCGCCGATCGCCACGCACGTGGTGCCGGCCGCCGCGAAGCCGCACTACCTCGACCGCACCTGGGAGCGGGTTAAGGAGGAGGTGGCAGCGGGCCGGCAGGCCTACGTCGTGTGCCCGAGGATCGGCGGGGAGCCGGACGGCCAGGCCCCGGCGGCTCCGGGCGCCGCCGCAGGGGCGGCCGCGGCCGAGCGGGGCGGCCGGCAGGGCCGCGCGGTCGGCGCGAGCGATGCCGACGACGGCGGTTTCGGCGTCGCCGACGACGGCGGCCTGGACTTCGGCGACGACCTCGACGAGACCGAGCAGGAGCGCCGGCCGGCCCTGGCGGTGATCGACATCGCCGCCGGGCTCAAGCAGGGTCCGCTGGCCGGCCTGAGGCTGGCCGTCCTGCACGGGAGGCTGGCACCGGACGAGAAGGACAAGGTCATGCTGGCCTTCGCCGACGGCCAGGTCGACGTGCTGGTGACCACGACGGTCGTCGAGGTCGGCGTCGACGTGCCGAACGCCACGACAATGGTGATCATGGACGCCGACCGGTTCGGGGTCTCCCAGCTTCACCAGCTACGCGGCCGGGTCGGCCGGGGCGGCCATCCCGGTCTGTGCCTGCTGGTGACCGAGGCGGCCCCCGACGGGCCGGCCAGGGCCCGTCTCGACGCGGTCGCCGCGACCCAGGACGGTTTCGCCCTGTCCAGGCTCGACCTGGAGCAGCGCCGGGAGGGCGACGTGCTCGGCGCCGCCCAGGCCGGCCGCAGGTCCAGCCTGAAGCTGCTCACGTTGCTCAAGGACGAGGAGCTGATCGGCCAGGCCAGGCAGGAGGCCGAGGAACTGGTCGGCGCCGACCCGGCCCTGGCCGGCCAGCCGGCGCTGGCCGCGGCGATCGCCGCGCTGCTCGACGCGGAGCGCGCCGAGTTCCTCGAGAAGGCCTGACCGGGTGACGCGGATCATCGCCGGGACGGCGGGCGGGCGGCGCCTGGCCGTGCCGGGCGGCCGGTCCACCAGGCCGACCAGCGACCGGACCAGGGAGGGCCTGTTCGCGGCGGTGCTGGCAATGCTCGGCACCCTGGACGGGGCGGCCGTGCTCGACCTGTACGCCGGGTCGGGCGCGGTCGGGCTCGAGGCGCTGTCCCGCGGCGCGGCCGACGTGACGCTGGTCGAGTCCGATCCCGCGGCCGCGCACGTCATCAGGCGGAACATCGAGGCCGTGGGGCTGCCGGGCGCCCGGCTGCTCCAGGACCGGGTGGCCCGCGCCCTGCGGCGCGGGCCCGGGCCAGGCCGGCCGCGCGATCTGGTGTTCGCCGACCCGCCCTACTCGGCCCGCGACGAGGAGTTCCGCGAGGCGCTCGTTGAGCTTGCCGGTCATGGCTGGCTGGCGCCTGGCGCGCTGGTCGTTCTGGAGCGGGACGCCAGGTCGGGGCCGCCGCCCTGGCCAGCGGGCTACTCCCAGGACCGGTCCCGCCGCTATGGCGACACGGTGCTCTGGTACGGTCGCGCGACAGGGCCTTCACCAGCATGTTCCGAAGAAGCGGCACCGACGGGAGCGTGAGTCTGCGTGATTCGCGTGGTCTGCCCTGGGTCGTTCGACCCGGTCACCAACGGCCATCTGGACATCATCAGCCGCTCGGCCAGACTCCACGACGAGGTGATCGTCGCCGTGTTGCGCAACCCGACGAAGTCGTCGCTCTTCACCGCCGACGAGCGGGTCGAGTTGCTGCGCGAGGTGACCAAGGAGCTCGCGAACGTCACCGTCGCCAAGTTCAACGGCCTGATCGTGGACTTCTGCCGGGCCAACCAGGTGTCCGCGATCGTCAAGGGCCTGCGGGCGGTCACCGACTTCGACTACGAGATGCAGATGGCTCAGATGAACTACAACCAGGCCGGCGTCGAGACGCTGTTCATGACCACGAACCCGCTCTACGCGTTCTTGTCGTCCAGCCTCGTCAAGGAGTTCGCCGCCTACGGCGGGGACGTGGCCAGCCTGGTGCCCGAGCCGGTGCTGCGCCACCTGACCGAGCGACTGACCAGCACCTGACCAAGCGACTGACCAGCTACTGAGCGCGCGGTTCGCGGGCTGGCCGGCCGACTTGGGGAATTTGCAGGCCGACAGGTAAGCTGACCGCCCGGCACCAACTCACCAGCAGCGCTAGCCATGTCACACGCAAAAACTCAGAGAACCCAGCGACTGGATCCGCGCGGGCCGCTTGTCTTCGACATCCGGACGCTCGGGCCAGCGTCAGCACGCTCGGAATCCCGCACCGTGCCCGCGCCACCGGAACTCGGCGCCGGGATGGTGCGCGTGCGGGAGGGCGGAGACCTCGACCTCGAGGTCCGGCTCGAGAACGTCACCGACGGAGTGCTCGTCACCGCGAGCGTGACGGCTCCGCTGGCCGGCGAGTGCGCACGGTGCCTGGACGAGTTCAGGTCCGCCGCGCAGGTCACGTTGCAGGAGTTGTTCGCCGTCGAGTCGGGCGGCTCGGGCGACGACGGGTATCTTCTCGACGGGGACCTGCTTGACCTGGAGCCCGCGCTGCGGGACGCGCTGGTGCTTGACCTGCCGCTGTCCCCGTTGTGCCGCCCGGACTGCCCTGGCCTGTGCGGCACGTGCGGCGTCAGGCTGGCCGACGCCGGGCCTGAGCACGGTCATCCCGACGACGGCGGCGTCTGGGCGGTGCTGAAGGACCTGTTCCCGGCCGACGAGGCCGGAGCGGGGGCAGCCGGCCCGCAGCCGCGGGCCGCCGAGGAAGAACCGGCCGGCGACGGCCGGCCGGAAACCACATCGTCGACTGGGACGTCAGGTCCCGCCGGTTCGAAGGAGCGCTGAGGTGGCAGTACCCAAGCGAAGAATGTCGCGCAGCAATACCAGGTCACGCCGCTCTCAGTGGAAGGCCGCGATACCCGGGCTCGTGACGTGTCCGCAGTGCCACGACCCGAAGCTGCCGCACAGGGCGTGCCCGACCTGCGGGACCTACAACCGGCGTCAGGTCACCACCCCCTCCTCCTGAGCCAGCGCGGGTGCACTGAGCTGTGATCGCGGGAGGGAGGGGACACGGTGAGCGTGGCGTCGGCAGACGGGCGGGCGGCTGATGCTGACATCGCCGTCCTCCTCGACAAGCTGGAGGTCCGGGTGGGCGAGGATCTCCTGGACCGAGCCCTGATGCACAGGTCCTTCGCCTACGAGAACGGCGGCCTGCCGACCAACGAGCGGCTGGAGTTCCTCGGCGACTCGGTGCTCGGCCTGATCGTCACCGACACGCTGTTCCGCCAGCATCCCGACCTGCCCGAGGGCAACCTCGCGAAGCTGCGCGCCGCGGTGGTCAACAGCCGCGCGCTGGCGGGAGTCGCCCGCGGCCTGCGGCTGGGCTGCTACGTCAGGCTCGGCAAGGGCGAGGAGAGCACGGGCGGGCGGGACAAGTCGTCGATCCTGGGCGACACGCTCGAGGCCGTGATCGGCGCGGTCTACCTCGAGGGCGGCATGGAGGCCGCCGGCCCGCTCGTGCACCGGCTGTTCGACCCGGTGATCGCCAGGTCAGCCCGGCTCGGAGCCGGGCTGGACTGGAAGACCTCGCTGCAGGAGCTCACCGCGGCCGAGGAACTCGGCAGTCCCGAGTACCTGGTCGACGAGAGCGGGCCCGACCACCAGAAGTCGTTCCGCGCCGTGGCCAAGGTCGGCGGCGAGGTCTGGGGCGAGGGGGAAGGGCGGACCAAGAAGGAAGCCGAGCAGCAGGCCGCCGAGGCGGCCTGGACGGCCATCAGTGCCCGGGGCGGCTCGGCGGTCGAGAGCCACGACGCCGGCGAGCCGGAGCACTCGAACGGCGTTGCGGTGAACCCGGTGCAGGCGCACCGGGCGTCGGCCGGCGACCAGCGCCAAGCCTAGCGGTAGGCCGGACGGTCACGGTGCCCGAGCTGCCAGAGGTGGAGACCGTCAGGGAGGGGCTGCAGCGTCATATCAGCGGCCGCACCTTCGCGACGGTGCAGGTGCTGCACCCGCGCGCGGCGCGGCGGCACCTGGCAGGCCCCGAGGACCTCGCCGCGGCGCTGCGCGGCGGCACGGTCGGCGATGTTCGCCGTCGCGGCAAGTACCTGTGGCTGCCGGTCGATGCCGACGCCCTGATCGCCCACCTCGGCATGAGCGGCCAGCTCGTGGTCGGCGAGCCCGGCCGGCCGCTCACGCCGCACGTGCGGGCCAGGTTCATGTTCACCGACGGCGGGCCCGACCTGCGTTTCGTTGACCAGCGCACGTTCGGGCACCTGTCGTTCTCGCCCGGCGGGGCGGAGTTGCCGCCCGCTATCGCGCACATCGCGCCCGATCCGCTCGAGCCGGCCTTCGACGACGAGTTGTTCGCGAAACGGCTCAGGATACGACGGACCGGCATTAAGCGAGCGCTGCTTGACCAGTCGCTGATCAGCGGAGTCGGCAATATCTACGCCGACGAGTCGCTGTGGCGGGCCCGGCTGCACTGGGCCAGGGGCACGGACGCGCTCCGCCGTGCCGACATGGCCCGCCTCCTCGCCGCGATCCGGGGGGTCTTCGCGGAGGCGATCGGCGCGGGCGGCACGTCCTTCGACCGCCTCTACGTGCACGTCAACGGCCAGAGCGGATACTTCGACCGGGAACTGGCGGTCTACGGCAGGGCCGGGCTGCCCTGTCCCCGCTGCGGCACCGCCGTGCGGCGGGAGAAGTTCATGAGCCGGTCCTCGTTCAGTTGCCCGAGGTGCCAGCCCAGGCCACGGCACGGTCGCTGGTGACCGGATTCGGCGACTGGGACCCGAGAGCCGGCCCGGACCTTCCTGGCCGGTCGGCCGACTCGCTGAGCCGGCAGGCCAGGCTCACCGTCTGGGTCAGGGGACGCGTCCAGGGAGTCGGTTTCCGCTGGTGGGTCCGCAGCATCGCGCTCGAACTCGGGCTGCTCGGCGTGGCCGAGAACCTGGTCGACGGCCGGGTGAAGATCATCGCCGAGGGCGACAGGGACGGCTGCACGGCCCTGCTGGCCAGGCTCGAGGCGCCCGGCGCGCCCGGGCATGTCGTTCAGGTGACGCACCGCTGGGATGAAGCCAGGGGAGGGCTCGCCGGTTTTGCCGAGCGGTAGCCACCCGACCCGTCCGCTGCTTCGGACTACGTTCGTGACCTGGACAGACGCTAACTTGACCGGATGGTGTTGTGGTGGGACCATGGACGGGTTACCTGCGCGCAACCGGCGCGCGTTTCGTTGCGCTTCTGCGTGCGCGACCACTCTGGTCACTCAGTGTGGAGGACCTCAAGCAATGGCGAAGGCTCTGCTTGGCCATGTTGGCGGGCCAGATCCCCGCATGGTTTCCGAGATTCCGAGATGCGCCGACTGCAGCGACGAGTACGTGACCTTGAAGCCGAGCTAGTCCGGCTCCAGGAGGTCAACGACGTGCTCTCGGCTGGAGTCGGTCACGAGATGCTGCTCGACGAGCGCGAACCCGCACTGACCTGAGCACGCTGCTCGCGCCTGAGCAATCCCCTCGCGGCCCGCATCGACATCTGCGACGCCGCCCGTGGTAGGCGGTCGCACGCCTGCGGGCGATCCGGAATGGCCCGCGGTCATGCCCGCGCCTCGTCGCGCCGGCGTTTAGGAGCCGCCGCGCGGGCAGTTGCGCACCGAGCCAAACGGACAGGCGCATCGAGCTGAACTGACAGGCGCACCGAGCCGACCGGCAGGCGCACCGAGCCGACCGGCAGGCGCACCGAGCCGAGCGGACAGACTGGTCCAGATCGCGGAGATCGCCGCCGCCGCGCGGCCGAACCGCAAATCCCCTGCGTGTCGCACGGTAGGGTTCGGAGGAACCCGGCGGAGACTGACGGCAAGCACAGGCTGATGAGGAGAACAGGCGGTGTACCTGAGTGGTCGACGCCTTCTCCTGGGTGATGGGCCAGCAGGGCGTCAAGTCGCTGCGCGGCGGCAAGATGGAAGACGTCGTCTTCGCCGGAACGTCGGGCAGGTCGGCGCTCGGCCGGGCCGAGGTCACGCTGACCATCGACAACAGCGACGGCGCGCTGCCGATCGAGTACGCCGAGGTCACCATCAGCCGGCTGCTGTTCAGGACCGGCCAGAGCGAGTACGCGATCAACGGGAACCAGTGCCGGCTCCTCGACGTGCAGGAACTGCTCTCCGATACCGGCCTCGGCCGGGAGATGCACGTCATCGTCGGGCAGGGCCACCTCGACGACATCCTCAACGCGGGCCCCGAGGGACGCAGGGCGCTGATCGAGGAGGCGGCAGGCGTACTCAAGCACCGCAGGCGCAAGGAGAAGGCCCTGCGCAAGCTCGATGCGATGCAGGCCAACATGACCAGGCTGGTCGACCTCACCACCGAGCTCGGCCGGCAGCTCAAGCCGCTCGGCCGCCAGGCACAGCTCGCCCGCAAGGCCGCCGTCATCCAGGCCGACCTGCGCGACGCGCGGCTCAGGCTGCTCGCCGACGACTACGTCACGCTGTCCGCGGAGCTCGCGCGGGACGACGCGGACGAGACCGCCGCCGCGGCGCGGCGGGCCGAGCTCGAGGCCGTCCTGACGACGGCGCGTGCGCAGGAGGCCGAGCTCGAGGCGGCCGAGCAGCAGCACGCGCCGCGGCTGGCTGTCGCGCAGGAGACCTACTTCGCGCTCGGCGGGCTGGCCGAGCGGTTGCGCGCGGTCGCCGACCTGGCGTCCGAGCGGCACAAGCACCTGTCGGCCCCGCCCGAGCCGGCCAGGCCGGGCCGTGACCCCGACGAGCTCGAGCAGGAAGCGGCGGCGCTGCGCGACCAGGAGCGGGCGCTGAGCGACCGGCTGGGCGCGGCGCGCGAGCAGCTTGCCCTGGCCGTGTCGGCGCGGACATCGGCGGAGTCCGCGCTCGCCGAGACCGAGCGCAAGATCGCCGCTGATGCCAGGGAGGCGGCCGAACGCGCCGAGCGGCTGGCCAGGCTGCGCGGCCAGGCGGGTGCCGCCCGGAGCAGGCTCGCCGCGGCTCAGGAGGAGGCCGGCCGGCTGGCCTCGGTGCTCGCGTCCGCCCGGGCTCGCGCCGAGCGGGCGCAGCAGCAGTACGGCGAGCTCCAGGACCACTTCGGCGGCCGGGACGAGGACCGCGCCGAACTGGCCGCTGCCCACGAGCGGGCGGCCGCCGCGGTCTCGTCGGCATCGGCCAACCTGGCCAGGTCGCGCACGGCCGAGCACGAGCTCAGCGACCGGCGGGCCGGGCTGCGGGCCAGGGCGGCCGCGCTGGAGGAGGCCGTGCGCCGCGGCGCCGACGCCGCTGCCGTGCTGCTGGCCGACGGCAGCGGGTTCCCTGGCGTGCTCGGCCCCGTAGCCGAGATGCTCTCCGTCGCCGACGGGGCGTCCGAGGCGATCGCCGCCGCGCTCGGCCGGTCGGCCGCCGCGGTCGCGGTCAGCGACATCGAGTCGGCGGCCGAGATCTTGAGGCTGCTGCGCGACGGCCAGGCCGGCACCGCCGACCTGGTGATCGCCGATGACACCGGCGCGGGTAGGGCGGCGAGCCGCGGTGCCGGCCGAGATGGCACGATCGGCGGCGGCGCCGCCGCGGGCGCCGGCCCCGAGCGTTGGTCCGCAGCCGAGCGGTCCGCCGCGACCGGCCATGACGAAGCCGACCAGCGCCTGCGAGCCGTTGTCCCCGCAATTGACCTGGTGAAGGCGCCTGGCGAGCTGGCCGCCGCCGTCGAGCGGCTGCTGGCCGGGGTTCTCGTCGTGCCCGACCTGGCGACCGGGCTCGAGCTGGTGCACGCCGATCCGTCGGTCGCGGTCGTCACGGCCGCCGGTGACCTGCTCGGAGCGCACTGGGCCAGGGGCGGATCGGCCGACGGGCAGAGCCTGCTCGGGCTCCGGTCAGCCGCTCAGCAGGCGGTCGGCCAGCTCGCCGCGGCCGAGTCGGCCGCCCAGCGCGCCGAGCGCGAGCTGGGCGACGCGGCGGAGGAAGAGGAGCAGGCGCGGCAGGTCCTGGCGCAGACGCAGGCCGCGATGGCTGAAGTCGACGCCGCGGCGGCGGAGGTCTCCGGCCGGCTCGGGGCGCTGGCCGGGGCGGCCAAGGCCGCGCAGGACGAGGCCGGCCGGCTGGTGGCCGCGATCGCCGCGGCGGACCGTTCGGCCGAGAAGAGCAGGAGCCAGCTTGCCGAGGTCGAGGCGAGGATCGCCGCCGAGTCCGGCCAAGACGGGCATCGGCGCGACGGCACCGGCGAGCTGAACGGCCCGGACGCGGAGCGGGCCGGCGAGGGCCGGCCGGCCGAGGCGGCCGGGGGCGAGGCGGCCCTGGCCGAGGCGGCCGGGGGCGCGCCGTCGGCCGCGGCCAGGCAGGCGCTGGCGGACAGCGCGGCTGCCGCCAGGAGTACCGAGATGGACGCCAGGCTCGAGGTGCGGACGGTCGAGGAGCGGCTGCGCGCGATCAGCGGGCGGGCCGACGCGCTCGCGTCGGCGGCGCGGGCCGAGCGGCAGGCCGTCGCCAGGGCAGCGGAGCGGGCCAGGCGCCGGGCCGCCGAGGCGACCGTGGCCGCCGCCGTGGCTGCCGGGGCGCGAGTCGCGCTGGCGTCGATCGAGCGGTCGCTGCTGCTGGCCGACTCGGAGCGGCAGCAGGCCGAGGTCGCGCACCAGGGCCGGGACGAAGAGCTGAAGGCCGTCAGGGCGCGGATCAGGGAGGCGTCGGCTCAGCTCGACAAGGTCGTCGACACCGCGCACGGCGCCGAGGTCGCCAGGGCGGGCCGGCGCCTCAGGCTCGAGCAGGTCCAGGCGAAGGCGCTCGAGGAGTTCGCCGTCGAGGTCGCCGAGCTGGTCGCGGAGTACGGCCCCGACGTCCCCGTGCCCACCGGCGACGAAGAACACCCGCCGGCCGCCTACGACAGGGACGTGCAGCAGCGCCGCGCGGACACGGCCCAGCGCCAGCTCAACCAGCTCGGCAAGGTCAACCCGCTGGCGCTCGAGGAGTTCGCCGCGCTTGAGGAGCGGCACGCGTTCCTGGTCACGCAACTCGAGGACCTGCGCAAGACGCGGCGGGACCTGCTCACCGTCGTCAAGGAGGTCGACGACCGGGTGCAGCAGGTGTTCGCCGCCGCCTACGCCGACACCGCGCGCGAGTTCGAGCAGATCTTCGGCCGGCTGTTCCCGGGCGGCGAGGGCAAGCTGATCCTGACCGAGCCCGACGACATGCTGGCGACCGGCATCGAGTTCGAGGCCAGGCCGCCCGGCAAGCGGGTGAAGCGGCTGTCGTTGTTGTCCGGCGGCGAGCGGTCGCTGACCGCGATCGCGTTCCTCGTGGCGATCTTCAAGGCCAGGCCGTCGCCGTTCTACGTGCTCGACGAGGTCGAGGCCGCGCTCGACGACACCAACGTCCAGCGGCTGCTCGACATCTTCGAGGAACTCAGGTCCAGCTCGCAGCTCATCGTCATCACGCACCAGAAGCGGACGATGGAGGTCGCCGACTCGCTGTACGGGGTGAGCATGCGGTCGGACGGCGTCTCCGCCGTGATCAGCCAGCGCCTGCGCGAGCGCGAGCTCGCCTGACTGGGCGGCAGCACTGGGCGGCAGCACTGAGCGGCAGCCCGCCGCAGCACTGGGCGGCAGCCCGCCCGAGGAGGCGGCAGTTCATTACGGCGAAGGATCTTCCTCGCCGGCGCGGGAAAATCCTTCGCGCTAACTGCTGGCGGACCGGCGCGGAGAGCGGCCTGGCTCGGTTGGTCGTCTGCTTCTGCCAGACTTGAAGCCGTCATGGAAACAGTTCTCATCATCCTCGGGGTCGTTCTTGTCGTCCTGATCGTCGGCGGCGGCGTGCTGCTCGCGCCGCGCGCACGGCGCCGCGGCAAAGTCGCGCCCGGATCGTCCGCCGCCGCCGAAGCGGGCCGGGGCGGTGTCGCGACCGCGGCACGGCCCGCTGCTCACGCCCCGGCCGCCGAGCCAGGAGCGGCGCCGCCCGCCGAGGTCACGGCGCCGCCGCTGGTGCCGGAGGCGCCCGCCGCGCCAACTCCGGCCGTCGAGAAACCGCCGCCGTCGGCAGGCCGCATGGTCCGGCTCAGGAGCAGGCTCGCCAGGTCCCAGACGGCGTTCGGCGCGGCGCTGCTGAGCCTGCTGTCGTCGGGCAAGCTCGACGATCAGACCTGGGAAGAGATCGAAGAAGTCCTGATCACCGCCGACATGGGGGCGGGCCCGGCGGCGCAGATGGTCGGCCGGCTCCGCACCGAGGTCAAGGTGGCCGGGACCAGCAACCTGGCCCAGGTCAAGGAGCTGCTGCGGGCCGACCTGCTCGAGCAGGTCGGCGCGGACTTCGACCGGACCGTGCACGCCGCGCCGCACGGCGACCGGCCCGCGGTGCTGCTTGTGGTCGGCGTTAACGGCACCGGCAAGACAACTACGTGCGGCAAGCTGGCGCGGATGCTGATCGGCGACGGCCGCACGGTCCTGCTCGGGGCCGCCGACACCTTCCGCGCCGCGGCCGTGGACCAGCTTGAAACCTGGGCCAGCAGGGTCGGCGCGACCGTGGTGCGGTCTGACCGCGAGGGCGCCGACCCGGCGAGCGTGGCGTTCGAGGCGGTCAGCGCGGGCACGGCGCGCGGGGTCGACGCCGTGATCGTGGACACCGCTGGCCGCCTGCACACCAAGACCGGGCTGATGGACGAGCTCGGCAAGATCAAGCGGGTCGTGGAGAAGCACGGCCCGGTCGACGAGGTGCTGCTCGTGCTCGACGCGACGACGGGCCAGAACGGCCTACGCCAGGCCAGGGTGTTCGCCGAGGTCGTCGACATCACCGGGATCGTCCTGACCAAGCTGGACGGCACCGCCAAGGGCGGCATAGTGATCGCCGTGCAGCGCGAGCTCGGCGTACCGGTCAAGCTGGTCGGGCTGGGCGAGGGCCCGGACGACCTGGCGCCGTTCGAGCCGCAGGCGTTCGTCGACGCCATGCTCGGGTAGCGTGCACCCGGGCAACCAGCACAGCCGATAGACAGCACGAAGGAGTTCAGCACAGGTGTTCGAGACACTCTCCGACCGGCTGACCCAGGTCTTCTCGTCGCTGCGCGGGCGTGGCCGGCTGTCGGCCGCCGACATCGACGCCACCTGCCGCGAGATCAGGATCGCGCTGCTCGAGGCCGACGTGGCGCTGCCGGTCGTCCGGACCTTCATCGCCAGGATCAGGGAACGGGCGCTCGGCGCCGATGTCATGCAGGCGCTCAACCCGGCGCAGCAGGTCATCAAGATCGTCAACGAGGAGCTCATCGAGATACTCGGCGGCGAGGCCAGGCGGCTCAGGTTTGCCAAGGTGCCGCCGACCGTCATCATGCTGGCCGGCCTGCAGGGCTCGGGTAAGACCACGCTGGCCGCGAAGCTGGGGCTCTGGCTGCGCAGTCAGGGCAACACGCCGATGCTGGTCGCGGCCGACCTGCAGCGACCCAACGCGGTCCAGCAGCTTCAGGTGCTAGGCGAGCGGGCCGGCATTCCCGTGTTCGCGCCGCAGCCGGGCAACGGGGTCGGCGACCCCGTCCAGGTCGCCCGCGACTCGCTGGCCGAAGCCGGGCACCGGCTGCAGAACATCGTCATCATCGACACGGCGGGCCGGCTGGGCATCGACAACGAGATGATGGACCAGGCCGCGGCGATCAGGGACGCGGTCGACCCGGACGAGATCCTGTTCGTGGTCGACTCCATGATCGGCCAGGACGCCGTGAGCACCGCTCAGGCGTTCCTCGACGGCGTCGGGTTTGACGGCGTCGTGCTCACCAAGCTGGACGGCGATGCCAGGGGCGGCGCCGCGCTGTCGATCGCCCAGGTCACCGGCCGGCCGGTGATGTTCGCCTCGTCCGGGGAAAAGCTCGAGGACTTCGACCTGTTCCATCCCGACCGGATGGCGTCGCGGATACTCGACCTCGGCGACATCCTCACGCTGATTGAGCAGGCCGAGCGGACGTTCGACCAGCAGCAGGCGGCCGACATGGCCGAGAAGCTAGCGTCGGCGGAGGGCTTCACGCTCGAGGACTTCGTCGAGCAGCTCGCGATGGTACGCAAGCTCGGGCCGATCAGCAACCTGCTCGGCATGCTGCCCGGCGCGGCACAGAACCGGGAGCTGCTCAGTCAGGTCGATGACAAGGACCTGGACCGGGCGGCGGCCATCGTGAACTCGATGACCGTGGAGGAGCGCAGGAATCCCAAGATCCTGAACGGGTCACGACGGCTGCGCATCGCGAACGGAGCGGGCGTCACCGTGGGAGAGGTGAACTCGCTCGTGGTCCGGTTCCTCGAGGGCCAGAAGATGATGCGCCAGATGATGGGCGGCGGCATGCCCGGGATGCCGGGCATGCCAGGCATGCGGCGAGCCCAGAAGGGCAAGGGCAAGAAGAAGGGCAAGGGCGGCGGCCGGCCAGCCGGCGCCGGGCGGCCGGGCAGCGTGCCGGGCGGCAGGCCAGGGGCGCTGGGGCCGGCCGGAGCGGCGGGAGCGACCGGCCCGGGCGGGCCGCCGGGACCGGGGAGTCTCGGCGGGCTCGGGCTCGGGGGTGCGGCCGGCGCTAGCGGGCTCGGGGGCGGTCTCGGTGTGGGGCTCGGCGGCGGCGGCTTCGGCGATCCGAGCGGCGGCGGGCTCGATTCCAGCGTGCTTGGCGACCTGGGCGACCTAGGCGGATCCGGTGCTGGCGGATCCGGCCTTGGATCCGGTCTAGGTCTGCCGCCTGGCCTGCGCAGATCGGGCCGGGGCAGCGCGGGCCAGGGCACCGCGGGCCAGAGCACGGGCCGGGACAGCGCGGGCCATGGCACCGCGGGCCAGGGCACGGGCCGGGGCAGCGTGGGCCGGGATGGTGAGGGCCGGGATGGTGAGGGCCGGGATGGTGAGGGCCGGGGCGGTGAGGGCCGGGGCGGCGAGGGCCGGGACTCGGCCGGTCTCGCCCCGGGCGGCGGTGCCGAGGGAGCGGCAGATGGCCCGTCGGGGCGTCCCGAGGACGGCGCCGACGTCGGCGGCGGCCGGCGGTTGCCGCCGGGGTTGCGGGGATCGGCCGGCCGGCGTGGTCGCGGCAAGAAGGGCCGCTAGGCCCGGGCAGGTCCGTCCGTCTGGCAGAATGTGAGCGCAACCATCGGCTCCGCGAGGCCCTCTCTGACTCGTCGCCGCCGTACCGAGGCTGGGTGGCGTGCCCGGCTCCCACTCCGAGCGCATGCCATCCGCACTGAATCCGCTGGGAGAAGACCACAGCCGTGGCTGTCAAGATCAAGCTAAAGCGCATGGGCAAGATCCGCGAGCCCTACTACAGGATCGTTGTCGCCGATGCCCGCACCAAGCGAGATGGCCGTGCCATCGAGGAGATCGGGAAGTACCACCCGAAAGCGGATCCCTCGCTGATCGAGGTCAATTCTGACCGGGCGCAGCACTGGCTGTCGGTCGGCGCGCAGCCGACCGACCCGGTACGCAAGCTGCTCGAGGTGACCGGCGACTGGCAGCGCTTCAAGGGCCTGCCCGGAGCCGAGGGAACGCTCAAGGCCGCTGCGCCGCGCAGTGACAAGAAGGAGATTTTCGCCGCCGCGCTGGCCGAGACGCTGTCGGAGAGCGGCGCCACGCCGAAGGGCAAGGGCAGGACCGGCGGCGCGAAGGCCGGGGACGTGAAGGCCGGGGACGGCAAGGCTGGCGACGGCAAGGCTGGCGACGGCAAGGCTGGCGACGGCAAGGCCGACAAGGCGAAGCCGGACCGGGGCGAGAGGGCCGACAGGCAGGCCAAGGCCAGGACCGCCTCAGGCAAGGCCGACACCGGCAGGGCCGGCGCAGCGAAGGCTGAGCCAGCGAAGGCTGACGCGGGCAAGGCCAGTTCCGGCAAGGCCAGTTCCGGCAAGGCCGAGTCGGGCAAGGCTGACGCTGGCAAGGCCGAGTCCGGCAAGGCTGACGCGGGCAAGGCCCAGTCCGGGAAGGCTGAGTCCGGGAAGGCCGAGTCCGGGAAGGCCGAGTCCGGGAAGGCTGAGTCCGGGAAGGCCGAGTCCGGGAAGGCCGAGTCCGGGAAGGCCGAGTCCGGGAAGGCCGAGTCCGGGAAGGCCGAGTCCGGGAAGGCCGA
>WNGP01001789.1_pt1 | contig 18072 bp, 19 predicted proteins | sample 5407671 | NCBI WGS metagenome assembly WNGP01 (sample SAMN13153381, study PRJNA577476) | soil metagenome | isolation source: 40 cm soil or saprolite under Garry oak tree replicate 2 | place: USA:California | collected 2016-06-15 | reverse complement strand
GTGGGTACCGGTTTTCCGAAAAGATCATGCTCAAACAAAAAGATAGAGTGGGATGACGATTCGAAGAAAAGTCATCCCACTCTTGATCGTTGTCCGGGGCTGGCCTTATGAAGCGCAAGATCGCGGCGATTTTTGCGGCCGATATTGCCGGCTACAGCAGGCTGGTTGCCGAGGACGAAGAGGAAACGCTGCGGCGCCTCGCATCCTATCGACAGGTGACCGACGACTTCATCGCCAGATATGGCGGCCGCATCTTCAATACCGCCGGCGACGCCGTTCTTGCCGAATTTCCAAGCGCCGTCGAAGCGGTGCGATGCGCGATCGATATCCAGGAAAGCCTGCGCACCCGGAATATGGCGTACCCCGCGAGCCGTCACATGAGTTTTCGCATCGGCATCACGATCGGCGACGTGGTGGAGCGCGATGGTGACCTGCTCGGCGATGGGGTCAATATCGCGGCGCGTCTCGAGGGTCTGGCCGAGGTCGGCGGCATCTGCATTTCGCGCTCGGTGCATGAACAGGTTGCCAACAAGCTGTCGGTGCAGTTCGCCGATATCGGCGCGCAGGAGGTGAAGAACATTCCGACCCCGGTGCATGCCTACATGGTGGCGATGCGGCGTGAGGACGGCACCTATTCCATGCCGCAATTGAAGAAGAAGCCGGCCAGCGCGGCGGCCACGCCGAACTGGATGTGGCCGCTGGCGGTGATGGTGGTTTGTCTGGTGGCGATCGGTGTCGGCGGCTTCCTGTATCTTGCCAGGCTGGAAATGCCGGCCGGTTCGAAGGGATCATCGTCGGCGAGCAATGACGCGGCTCCAGCGCCTTCACCGTCGGTCGCGCCCGCTGCGACTCCCGCTCCAAAGACAGCGGCACCAGCACCTCCGCCAGCGCCGGCGCCGATTCCTTCGAGCGAAAAGTTCGCGGCCGAGACCGTGCCGTTCGTCAGCGACCGGAGCCGTGGCACGCTGGCGAACGAGTACGTTTCGGCGGCTGATACCAAGGCCATGGCCCTCAACATTACGGGTAGTTACGCCTTCGCCGTCGGTCAGCAGAACGAAGAGGCTGCGAAAGGCGCTGCCGTCGAGCAGTGTCAGAAGAAAGCCGACGACATTCAGTCACCGCGAAAATGCGAGCTCTACGCCGTCGGCAATACGATTGTCTATCCGCATGGCAAGCCGCCGCTGCCGCCGCAGCCATGGATCAGGCATGATCCGTCGATCGAAAAGCCTTTCTCGGCCAGGGAAATGCCGCTTGTGCGCGACGCGGGCAAGGCGAGGCTCGAAAGCTATTATACGCCGGGCCGAAAAACCAAGTCGATCGCGATGGGTCCAGGCGGGCAATTCTTTTACAATATCGGCGTGGAAGCGATCGAGGATTCGGCGCGCCGGAATCTGGAATCTTGCGGGGCCGTTACCGGTGTTGCGTGCATGATCGTCGCCATCGACGACGCATTCGTCGTGCCGGTGCCCAGCACATTGAAGGTTACCGGTTTTTTTCAGGCTGCCATCAGTTCTTCGATTGCAGCACATGCGAGGGACGATGTGTCCCGTAAACTCGCGAACGCATCGAGCGGATGGAGTGCGGTCGCTGTCGGCGCGTCCGGGCGCCCGGGTCTTTCGCTCAAGGCGGCCAACGAACGAAACGCGGTCAACGAAGCCCTGGGCGATTGCGTCAAGCGCGACAGCAATTGCCACGTCATCGCGATCGGCCCGTTTTCGGTTGGACCGAATTAGCCCGTGATGATGATTTGAGTCAGCGCACGATCTCGAATTCGGCGAAACGCCGCGCCACTGTCCGGTACACATCGCGCCGGAACGGCACCACGAGATCGGCAACGCGATCGAGCCGTTCCCATCGCCATTGGTCGAATTCCGCCGGTTGGCTGTTGCGTGGCGTCAGCGGATCGATTTCGTCATCGGACCCGGTGAACCGAAGCGCGAACCATTTCTGCCGCTGGCCGCGGAATTTTGCGAGCCGGTGTGACGACGGCACGGCCAATGGCGGAAACTCGTACGTCAGCCAATCGGTCTCGCCGAGATAATTGGCGTGCATCACGCCGGTCTCTTCCCAGAGTTCGCGCATCATCGCATCGCGCGGATCCTCGTTGGCGTCGATGCCGCCCTGCGGCATCTGCCATTCAAGGCCTGGAAGAATGATTTCCGGTCCGTCGTCCCGAAAGCGCCGCCCGATCAGCACGTTGCCGGAAGCGTTGAACAGCGCGATCCCGACATTGGGACGATAGGGTTTGCGGTCGAGCATCGCGAGCTAGCTGCCCGCGAGCTTCGAAAATTCCTTCACCACGCGCTCATAGACCGGGCGCTTGAACGGAACGATCAGGTTGGGGAGATTCTTCATCGGCTCCCAGCGCCAGTTGACGAATTCCGCCTTGTGGCCGTCGCCGGGGCTGGCAACATTGATCTCGGCGTCCTCGCCGGTGAAACGAACCGCAAACCATTTTTGCCGCTGGCCACGATAGCGGCCCTTCCAGGCGCGCCCGGCCACGGTGCGCGGAATGTCGTAGATCAGCCATTCCGCGACCTCGCCGAGTTTCTCGACCGAGCGGACGCTGGTCTCCTCATACAATTCGCGCTTCGCGGCAGCCCAGGTATCCTCACCGGGATCGACGCCGCCTTGCGGCATCTGCCAGACGTGAGATTGATCGACATGTTCGATGCCGCCGGCGCGGCGACCGATGAAGACCAGCCCGGCTGCGTTGATCAGCATCATGCCGACGCATGTTCGATAGGGCAGGTCTTCGTAGCGCGCCATTCCGTGAAAGCCTCCTGCGGTCCATATGGGCGAGCATCGGTGGATCCGAAAGTCTCGCCAGCCCAAAAGTTGCCCTAGTACCTGGAATCACAAATCGGTATTGCGGCCCATCCTTCGAGACGGCCACTTCGTGACCTCCTCAGGATGAGGTCTAACTCGTTGAAACACAACAACCTCATGCTGAGGAGCGAGCGACGCGAGCGTCTCGAAGCATGGGCAGCAAGCGACTCACAGATCTAACATAGTCAGTACTAGCCCGATTTTGATTTCAGCATCGCGGTTGTCAATGGCACAAGCATGATGCCATGGCTCTCAAGCGCCTTGATCCAGACGCCAATCCGCTCGATCGAGATCGGCAGCGCCGAAGCGATGCCGACGGCGGTTCCGCGTTCTTTCGCCAGATTTTCAAGGTTTGCGAGCGCCCGGTCGATTTCCGCTAATGTCGGGACCGCATCGATGGTGAAATCGGCCTTGACGAAGGGCATCCCCTGGCCGGTCGCCAATGCGGCGCCGACGCTGCGTGGCGCCAAGCCGTCGTCGAGGAAGCCGAGCCCGCGCTTGGCCGCTTCGCGGATGATGGGCTGCATGGCCGCGTCGGTCACAACGAAGCGCGCGCCCATGAAATTGGCGATCCCGGCATAGCCCTGGAACCGGCTGAGGTGCCAGTACAGCCGGTCGATGTTCTGCTCGGCGCCAAGTGTCGTGAGCAGGGTTTGCGGGCCGGGGTCGTTGTCGGGATAATCGAACGGCTCCATCGGAACCTGCAATAGAATCTCGTGACGCTGCGCGCGCGCGCGCTCGGCCAGTTTGGCGGGATCCGAGCCGTACGGCGTAAATGCCAGCGTCACCGCGGCCGGCAGCTTCATGATGGCCTCGGTGGTCTTGGCCGCGCCGACGCCAAGGCCGCCGACGACGATCGCGACGACCGGCATTTTTGCTGCCCTGGCGCGGTCGGCTTCGGCCGCGTAGGCCGTGAACGGCTTCAGTCCATCTGCGACCACCGGAATCATGCCGTAGCGCGATTTTTCGAGCAGGCGCGGATCCACCGCCGCCATCATCGCGGGCGCGGCCTCGGCCGCGACCTTATCCGGGCCGTCGCTGGATATCGTGACGTCGTGGCGCGCGCCGCTCGAGCCGTCGATAATGGTGACGGTCTTTTGCTCGCCTGCCGCCGCTTGCGGGGTTGCGGATCTTGCTGCGGGCTCGGCAGCGCCGGGATGCGTCGCCAGAGGCTTCTCGCCAACCGCCGGGGTCGCCTGGCGCAGCGCGATATGCGCGATCGGTTCGCCGCCCAGCGGATTGTCGTTGAAGATGGCGAAGCCCGCGAAGGCGACCAGAAACAGGCCCAGCACGACGGCAAGCGCCTGAGTGCCGGTAAACCGCAACCGGTACCGGCGTTTCGCGCGCGCAGTCTTCTGTCCGAGCGGTGCGCTCAGATCGTCGGCCGTCTCTGCCATGGATCTCCCCGAATCAGCCGGGGCCGACGATACCACGGCGGGGCAAGACCGTGACCACGACGGGGCAGGATCGTGGCGATCCCCAAGCAAGAGGTTGCTTTCGGACAGTTGCGGTGAGCAAACCGGCGCACCAACAAAAAGGGCGACCCGAAGGCCGCCCTTTTCGCGAGTGAACTTGGCTAGAGCCTATTCGGTTCTGATTGAATCAGAACCGAAGCTCTAGTCTTTGTTTTGACGCGTTTTCTTCACGCGAACCGGTATCCACTTCGCTCGAAAACGCTATAGTTGAGCCGGATCAGTTCGCCGCCTTGTTGGCGGGCTTGTCGATCGCGGCCTTGTCGCCGGTGGCGGGAGCGGTGGCGTTGACCTTGACGCCGTGCAGCAGGTCGGCCGCCATCTTCAAGGCCTTGTCGTCCTTGGCGTCCGGCGGGACGTAGGACTGCGAACCGGTCTTCTCGTCGCCTTCGGACTTCAGATGGCCGCGCAGCGAGGCTTCGCCCTTGGTGTCGGTCCGCGATTTCAACTCGTCGGGCACGTCCTGAAGTACCTCGATATCGGGAACGATACCCTTGGCCTGGATCGATTTGCCCGATGGCGTGAAGTAGCGCGCCGTGGTGAGACGCAGCGCGCCATTGCCGGAACCCAGCGGAATGATGGTTTGCACCGAGCCCTTGCCGAACGAGCGCGTGCCGACCAGTGTGGCACGCTTGTGGTCCTGCAGCGCGCCAGCGACGATTTCCGATGCCGATGCCGAACCGCCATTGATCAGAACGATCACCGGCTTGCCTTTGGTCAGATCGCCCGCATGCGCGGCGCGGCGCTGGGTTTCCTCGGCGTTGCGGCCGCGCGTTGAAACGATCTCGCCCCGCTCAAGGAAAGTATCCGAAACCGTTACCGCTTCCTCCAGCAATCCGCCGGGATTGTTTCTGAGGTCGATGACGAACCCTTTCAGCTTGTCGCCGAGCTGTGTGGTCAGGTTGCCGATTTCCCGCTTCAGGCCTTCGGTGGTCTGTTCATTGAAAGTGGTGACGCGGATATAGCCGATGTCGTCGCCTTCGGTACGCGCGCGCACCGAGCGGACGCGGATGTTGTCGCGCACCAGCGTGACATCGATCGGGTTGTCCTGGCCCTTGCGAACGATCTTCAGCCTGATCTTGGTATTGACCGGGCCGCGCATCTTCTCGACGGCCTGATTGAGGGTGAGGCCCTGCACGGCTTCGTCGTCGAGATTGGTGATGATGTCGTTGGCCATGATGCCAGCCTTGGAGGCGGGCGTGTCATCGATCGGCGAAACCACCTTGATCAGCCCATCTTCCATCGTGACTTCGATGCCGAGCCCGCCGAATTCCCCGCGGGTCTGCACCTGCATGTCGCGGAAACTCTTGGCGTCCATGTAACTGGAATGCGGATCGAGGCCGGTCAGCATCCCGCTGATGGCGGATTCGACGAGCTTGCTGTCGTCGGGCTTTTCGACGTAGTCGCTGCGCACCCGCTCGAAAACATCGCCGAACAAATTAAGCTGGCGATAGGTATCCGACGTCGCGGCACGCGCGCTGGATCCCATCATCACGGCGCGTGGCTGCGTCACAAAGAGCGTCAATGCCGCGCCGGTGGCGGCGCTAAGGAGAATTACAGAAGTCTTGCGCATCATCCGCGAACCTTTTCGCCTTCATTTGCGGCCCACCATGGACCTGGATCGATTGGAGTGCCGTCCTTACGGAACTCGACATAGAGCACGGGCTGGCTCGCGTTGGCCGCGATAATCGATGCCACCTGGGATTTGGTGCCCATGGTCGCGATCGGCTCTCCCGTAAGTACAAACTGGCCGATGTTAACCGAAATGCGCTCCATCCCGGCGATCAACACATGATACCCGCCTCCGGCATTGAGGATCAAGAGTTGTCCGTAGCTGCGAAACGGTCCGGCGTAAACAACCCAGCCGTCACACGGGGTTGTGACCTGCGCTCCGGCCCGGGTCGACAAAGAAATGCCTTTTTCTACCCCGCCTGAGCCATTGGAACCGCCAAATTCGCGAATCTTGACGCCATTAACCGGTAGCGCGAATAAACCCTTGGCGGACGCAAAAGCAATCGCCGGGCTCAGCCGGGCGGAGTCCTTCAGCCCCCCCACATTCGGCTTGCCATTGAGGTTGCCGGGGGCGCCTCGCAGGCTGGCGGTCGCGGCGGCCTGCGCCGCGCTCTTCAAATCCTGCTCCATCTTGGCGATCAGGCCCTGCAGGCTGTCGACCTGCTGGGACAGCGCGATGGCGCGCGCGCCTTCCGCCTCCATGTCTTTTTCGATCGCACTCTGTTTCCGCTGCCGTTCATCGATGAGCGCGGCGAGCCGGGTTTGGTCATCCCTGAGACTGTCGCGATCAACCGCAAGCTTGTCGCGCTCGGAGGCGATCGTCTTGCGAACCGAGACCAGTTCGCCGAGGTCGCCGGCCAGTTTTTCCGCGCGCCCGCGCAATTCGGGCACAACGGCTCCGAGCAGCATGGCGGTGCGAAGCGACTGCAGGGCATCTTCCGGCCTCACCAGCAAGGCCGGCGGCATACGTCGTCCCGCGCGCTGCAGCGTCGCCAGCACCTCGACAATTTCGGAGCGGCGTGAATCAAGCGAACTGCGAATCTGCTGCTCGCGCGCATCGAGCGGGCGCATCCTCACTTCGGCATCGCCGATCCTGGTTTCGACGCTGCGCACTTGTCCGGCGATGTCGATCAGCCGCTGATTGAGCTTGCTGCGGTCCTGACCGATCGCTGCTATATCGGCCCTGAGTTTCTGCTGCAGTTCCGCCGCGCTTTTTTGCTGCGCGCGGGTGTCTTCGAGTTCCTGCTCGCGCTGCTTGATCGCGTCGGGTGAAGTGGATGTCGGCTGCGGCGGCGAGCCTGCGATCTCGGCTGCCGCCGGCAAGACTTGGGCCGCCGCCGGCAAAAGGCTCATGCTGGCAAAGCCCGCGGACAGCAGGGCGATCGAAAGCGGAATACGGACTGAGGATCGCTGACCGCGACGAGCGGTGTCAGAGTAAGAATGAATGTCTGGCGTTGCCTGCATTGAATCCAGATCAATGTTTCCAAAGCTTCCGCTGGCGCGGCTCAAACGCGGTGATAGGGGTGGCCCGCCAATATGGTCGCGGCCCGGTAAACCTGTTCCAGAAGCATGACGCGCACCATTTGGTGCGGCCAGGTAGCGGAGCCGAACGCGATGCTCAGTTTTGCCTTGCGCCGCAAATCAGGCGAAAGTCCGTCCGCGCCGCCGATCACGAAAATAGTGTTGGCGACCGACTCATCCCGCCAGCGGCCAAGATGCCTGGCAAAAGCCGCGCTGTCGACATTGTCGCCGCGTTCGTCGAGCGCCACCAGCACGGATTTCGCGGGGATTGCCTCTGAAATAGCCGCAGCTTCCTCGGCAATCCGGGTTGCGGCGTCGCGCGCGCGGCTTTCGGGAATTTCATGAATCTCAAGGCCGCGAAAACCGAGTTTGCGGCCGATATCCTCGAATCTTGCGCGGTAGCGCTCGGTCAGTTCCCGCTCCGGGCCCTGCTTCAACCGACCGATTGAGATCACGACGAGCCGCATCAGCGCACGCTACCATGCACTTAAGCCAATTCACATTGGCTCTCTGCTGTCAGATCGCCGTCGGCACCGTCGGGCTCTGCGTCCACAATCTCTCCAGATTGTAGAATTCACGCACCTCGGGTCTGAATACGTGCACGATCACGTCCCCGGAATCGATCAGCACCCAGTCGCAGTTGGGCAAGCCCTCGATGTGGATACTCTTGATTCCGGTTTCCTTGAGACCTTTGGCGACGTTTTCCGCGATCGCGCCGACGTGCCGGTTGGCCCGGCCCGAGGTGACGATCATATAGTCGGAAAATGCGGATTTGCCGCGAAGGTCGATGGTGACCGTTTCTTCCGCCTTCATATCGTCGAGGCGGGAGAGGATCATATTCAGGGTCTTGTCGGCGTCGGGTTGCGCCTTCAAGGCCGCCGCTTGTGTCGATGTTTTACGCGCCGTTTTTGCAGCTTTGCCAGGAGCCTTGGGCAAAACAGACGCCTTGGGTAAAACAGACGCCTTGGGTAAAACAGACTTGGACAATACAGGTGTGGCCAGGGACCATTCCTTTCACTGTATCGCGAACGCCGAATCCGTGACGCCGCAGACCATACTACGCATGTGGGGTTAACGGTTTCAATATTCCAGTGAACCTCATTTCTTACTTAAACCCATCTTAAACCCATCGTGTCACTTCTGTGTCCTCCAGCTGCCGTCCGGGTTCCGAAGGCCGGTCGATGACAGGTTCAATTTCATGCCGGTCAGAAAGACCCAGGCCGGGGGGCGCTGGTCCGCCAGCCTGCGTGCCTGGTTCTCGGGCAGGCGATAGCGCGCGAGTGCCTGGGCGGCCGGTGCGGCGACCGCGCGAAAACTCTGCGGCGGACGGTCGATCACGGCCATCGGCACCTCGGATGCGATGCGCCGCCAGTTCTGCCAGCGATGAAACTGCGCGAGATTGTCAGCGCCCATGATCCAGACGAAGCGCAGGCCGGAAGCGCGGCGGCGCAAATAACTGATGGTGTCGACGGTATATCTGGTTCCGATGACGGATTCGAGACAACTGACGTCGATCCGCGGATCGTTGGCCATCTTGCGCGCGGCCGCGGTGCGCTCGTTGAGATCGCGCAATCCGTCCTGATCCTTCAGCGGATTGCCCGGCGTCACCAGCCACCACACGCGGTCGAGCTTCAACCGCTTGATCGCGAACAGGCTGATGGCGCGATGCGCGACATGGGGCGGATTGAACGAGCCGCCAAGCAGGCCGATCCGCATACCGTTGGTATAGAGCGGGATGGCCTGGGAGACGGACGGCAACGCGACTGAAGCTCTCTTCAACGAAGCCACCGCGTGCGCAATGCTGTGTTCACGGCCGCGTCTGCCCGGTGCCGTGGACGCGGTATTTGAAACTGGTCAGTTGCTCGGCGCCGACCGGGCCGCGGGCGTGAAACTTACCCGTAGCGATTCCGATTTCCGCGCCGAAGCCGAATTCGCCGCCGTCGGCGAACTGGGTCGACGCGTTATGCAGCACGATCGCCGAATCGACCTCGTTGAGAAATTTGCGGGCGGCGCCTGCATCTTCCGTCACGATCGCATCGGTGTGATGCGAACCGTGATTGTGAATATGCGCGATCGCCTCGTCGACGCCGTTCACCACCTTGGCGGTGATGATCGCGTCCTCATATTCGGTATCCCAGTCTTCGTCGGAAGCCGGCTTCACCCTGGGATCGGCGCGCTGCACGGCGTCGTCGCCGCGCACTTCGCAACCGGCGTCGATCAGCATCTCGACCAGCGGCTTGAGGCTGGTCGACGCGCCCTTGCGATCGACCAGCAAGGTTTCGGCGGCGCCGCAGACGCCGGGACGCCGCATCTTGGCGTTCAGCACGATCGACTTCGCCATTTCGAGATTGGCGGCGTGATCGACATAGACGTGGTTGACGCCTTCGAGATGCGCGAACACCGGGACCCGGGCTTCGGCTTCGACGCGTGCGACCAGGCTCTTGCCGCCGCGCGGCACGATCACGTCGACGCCGCCGTTCAATCCGGTCAGCAGCAGGCCCACCGCCGATCGGTCACGGGTCGGCACCAGCGTGATCGCAGCCTCAGGCAGATCGGCTTCGCGCAATCCCTGCACCAGACAGTCGTGGATCGCCCGGCAGGAGCGAAAACTGTCCGAGCCGCCGCGCAAGATCACCGCGTTGCCGGATTTCAGGCACAGCACGCCGGCGTCGGCCGCGACATTGGGGCGGCTTTCGAAAATCACCGCGACCACACCGAGCGGCACCCGCACGCGCTCGATGACCATGCCGTTCGGACGTTGCCAGCTCTCGGTCACGATGCCGATCGGATCGGCGATATCGCGCACGGTGGCGACGCCGTCGGCCATCGCATCGATGCGTGCTTGCGTCAGCGTCAGCCGATCGACGAAGGCCGCCGTTGCCCCGGTGGCGCGAACTTCCGCGACATCCTCTGCATTGGCCGCGAGGATCGCGGACGCATTGGCGCGGATGGCGCGCTCGATCGCATCGAGTGCGTGATTTTTCTGTTCGGGGGAGGCAAGCGCCAGCACCCGCGCGGCGGCGCGCGCGCGGGTGGCAAGGTCGGTCATCAGGGCCGGCAAATCGGCGTTTCCGTCGATGGCCTTCAGCGGCGCGCTCATGTCGGTTCCAGTATCAGTTAAGGCGATGCCCTAGCACGGAAATCAGCGTTTTGCGAGGCGCCGAGGCGGCATGGCTGGGGGCCTTGCGGCCGGATCGTGGCACTCGGCCATTGGCCTAGTTCGCGGAAAAGCCGCCGCTCTTGCCGACCACGAGATCGTCGCGGTGGATCATTTCCGCCCGTCCGCTGATGCCGAGGATCGCCATCACATCCGGCGACGAGCGGCCCTTGATCTTCTCGGCGTCCTCGGCGTCATAAGCGACGAGACCGCGGCCGAACTCATGGGTGTCGGGGCCGCGCACGATGACGGCATCGCCACGGGCGAACTGCCCGTCGACCCGGATGACGCCCGCCGGCAACAGGCTCTTGCCCGCGCGCAAGGCGCTCACCGCGCCGGCATCGATGGTCAGAGTGCCCTTCGGCTCCAGGGATCCCGCGATCCATCGCTTGCGCGCGGTCACCGGATTGGCCGGCGTCAGAAACCAGGTGCAGCGCCCGCCGTCCGATATCGCCTGCAGCGGGTGCTCGATCGTGCCGGACGCGATTAGCATATGTGTGCCTGAGGTGGTTGCGATCTTCGCCGCCTCGATCTTGGTGCGCATACCGCCGCGCGACAGTTCGGATACCGCGGCGCCCGCCATGGCCTCGATTTCGGATGTCACGGATTCGACGATCGGAATCAGCCTCGCGTTCGGGTTGCTGCCCGGCGGCGCATCGTAGAGGCCGTCGACATCCGACAGCAGGATCAAGAGATCCGCGCTCGCCATGGTCGCGACCCGCGCGGCGAGGCGGTCGTTGTCGCCGTAGCGGATTTCATTGGTGGCGACGGTATCGTTTTCGTTGATCACCGGCACGGCGCGCCATTCCAGCAGCTTGGCGATGGTCGAGCGCGCGTTGAGATAACGGCGGCGTTCCTCGGTGTCCTGCAGGGTCACCAGAATCTGCCCGGCGCCGATGCCATGATGCCCCAGCACCTCCGACCAGATTCGCGCCAGTGCGATCTGTCCCACCGCCGCCGCGCCCTGGCTTTCCTCGAGTTTCAGCGCGCCGCGCGGCAGTTTCAGACGGGCGCGGCCGAGCGCAATCGAACCTGACGAGACGATCAGGAGTTCGCGCCCCTCGCCGTGCAGCCTTGCCAGATCGGCGGCGAGGGCGGCCAGCCACGACGCCCGCACCTCTCCGGCGTCGGAATCGACCAGCAGCGAGGAGCCGACCTTGACGACAATGCGGCGGAAGTTCTTGAGGTCTGGGCGGGACATCGATCGATCTGTCAGGGGATGGGCGATGAACAGGATTTTCAGAATGGGCGAGTTTTAAAGCAGCAAGCAGGATGCGCAAGCCGTGAATCTATCTCCGGCCTCATTCCCGCCTGACGGCCTCGCCGTCCTCGCGTGAGGAGCGCATCCGGAAAGGCGCTGTTGCGCCGCCGATGCGCAACATCTCGAAGCCCTCATCCTTCGAGACGCGACGTCTTCGCGATGCCTCTCAGGATGGTCGCCGCGCATCAAATTTTGGCAACGATCGCCCGCTTCAGCTTCGCGATGCGGGCTTCGTCGCGTTTGTAGAACGTCCATTGCTTGATCCGTTTGGAGCACAGCAATCCGGCTTGCGACAAAATCCTCAGATGCTCGCTGACGGTTGGTTGGCTCACCGCGAGTTTCTCGGCGATCAGCACGCCGCACACGCCGTCGCTGACGAGGTCGCCATCGACCTGCGCCCGGAAATGCGCTTTCGGATGTTTTAGCCATTCCATGATCAGCAGACGCCGGTCGCTGGCCAGCGCCCGCAACGCCGCTTCGACGCCATCGTCGGAAATAATCATATTGCCAATTAGCCAAATGACGAATTAGTGTCAAGCGGCGGGGCGGTGTAAGAATTTGCGGGGATGGTCATGTCGAATGCCTCCGATGCCGTTAATCCGGAGCAGATCGCGCGTTGCGAAAAGCTGATCCGGCCGTATATCCGGCGCACGCCGGTGGTCGAGATCGATGCGGCTGATGCCGGCCTCGCGCCGGGCAGCGTCTTTCTCAAGCTGGAGCTTTTTCAACACTCTGGCTCCTTCAAGGCCCGCGGCGCCTTCGCCAATCTCCTGGCCCGCAAGGTGCCCGCGGCCGGCGTGGTGGCGGCCTCGGGCGGCAATCGCGGTGCTGCTGTCGCCTATGCGTCCATGAAGCTCAAGGTGCCGGCAAAGATCTTCATTCCCAGCGTTTCCTCCCCGGCCAAGATCGCCCGTATCCGTGAATATGGCGCCGATCTGGTCATCGAAGGCGATCGCTATGCCGACGCGCTCGCCGCCAGCGAAGCGTGGGCGCAGCAATCAGGGGCAATGCCGGTGCATGCGTTCGATCAGGACGAGACCATGCTGGAACAGGGGACCATCGGCCTCGAGCTTGATCAGCGGGCCGGGTTCGACACGCTGCTGGTCCCGGTCGGCGGCGGCGGCCTGATCGCAGGCCTGGCTGCCTGGTATGCCGGCCGCATCAAGGTGATCGGCGTTGAGCCCTTGGCCGCGCCGACGCTGACCAAGGCACTGGAGGCCGGACATCCCGTCGATGCGGAAGCCGGCGGCCTCGCGGCCGACTCGCTTGCGCCGCGCCGGATCGGCGCGCGGGTTTTTCCCATCGCCAGGGACCATGTGGCGAGCACCGTGCTGGTCGCCGATGCGGCGATCAGGCGGGCGCAGGATGTGCTGTGGCAGGGGCTGCGGATCGTCGCCGAGCCGGGCGGCGCCGCGGCGTTCTCGGCATTGACATCGGGTGCCTATCGACCGCAGAGCGGAGAGCGCGTGGCCGTCATCGTCAGCGGCGGCAATACCACGGCAGTGGACTTCGATCGGTGAGCACAATGTGCGTCGTTGTCGACGGGCGAATTGAATAAACTCGGAACGAGCTACGTCGACTGCGGCGCCCACGGCTCGGCCTGCGCCGCGCCCTTCGCCTTCACCGATACCGGGGCTTCGCCGATCGCCTCGAGCAGTGCACGCAGCGCCTCTTTCACGCCGGCGCCGGTGACCCCCGACATCAGCAGCGGCGTTTTTTTGGCGGCGCGCTTCAGCCGGTCCTTCTGCTTCTTCAGCTCGTCCGGCGTCACCGCGTCAATCTTGTTCAGCGCGACGATCTCGATCTTGTCGGCGAGATGTCCCTCATAGGCGTCAAGCTCGGTTCGTACCGTCGTGTAGGCCTTGCCGGCATGCTCGCAGGTGGCGTCGACCAGATGCAGCAAGACACGGCAGCGCTCGACATGACCCAAAAACCTGTCGCCGAGGCCGGCGCCTTCGTGGGCGCCTTCGATCAGCCCCGGAATATCCGCCAATACGAATTCGCGGCCGTCGACATCGACCACGCCGAGCTGCGGATGCAGCGTGGTGAACGGATAATCGGCGATCTTCGGCTTGGCCGCGCTGACCACCGAGAGGAAGGTCGACTTGCCGGCATTGGGCAGGCCGACCAGGCCGGCATCCGCGATCAGTTTCAGCCGCAGCCAGATCCAGCGCTCCTCGCCCTCCTGACCGGGGTTGGCGTTGCGTGGGGCGCGGTTGGTGGACGATTTGAAATGCGCGTTGCCGAACCCGCCATTGCCGCCTTCGGCGAGCACGAATTTTTCGCCGAGCGTGGTGAAGTCGTGGATCAAGGTCTCGCGGTCTTCATCGAAAATCTGCGTGCCGACCGGCACCTTGAGCACGATCCGCTTGCCGTTGGCGCCATGGCGGTCCTTGCCCATGCCGTTGGTGCCCTTCTGGGCCTTGAAGTGCTGCTGATAGCGATAGTCGATCAGCGTGTTCAATCCATCGACCACTTCGAGGATGACATCGCCGCCGCGGCCGCCATTGCCGCCGCTCGGGCCGCCGAACTCGATGTATTTCTCGCGGCGGAACGCCACGCAGCCGTTACCGCCGTCGCCGGAGCGGATATAGACCTTTGCTTCGTCAAGGAATTTCATGGGCTATAGGTAGGGCAGGGGCGCCGGTGCGGCAACCTTTAGATACGGTTAAATCGGCGAAAAGCCTTAATTTATGGGCGTTTTTTGCGGCTTTCGCGACCAGCGGCCGGTTCGGGAACTCGGCCCGCCTTCCGTGCCGGTTATGACTGGGAAGCCCGCCGCCGAATGAGAAATTTCTGCAATCCTTCCAGCACCAGCTCGCGGCGCTGATTGAACACGGCGCTGCGCAGCGTCACCACGCCCGTGCTGCGGCCGGGCACCAGCTCCGTCACTTCGAGCGCGGGATAAATCGTGTCATCGGCAAACACGGGCTTTAAGAACCGGCTCGACTGTTCGAGAAAACCGACCAGCGATTCCTCCACCATAAAGGGAAACAGCCCGCTGCCGGGTGCGGTGTGGATCAGGGTCTGGAAACCATGCGCGAGCAGGTTCGGCATGCCGCGGGCGCGGCAATATTCGACGTCGTAATGAATGGGATGGGTATCGCCGCTCGCGGTCTGAAACGCGGCGAAGACGGCTGACGTCATGGTGCGGCTGGGAATGACAAAGCGCTCGCCCAGCGTAAAATCTTCGAACCAGCGTTGCTGCGGCACCATGCGATGCCGTGCGGGATCGAACTCGGTCATGGCTGGTTTCCTGCGGCGTTACGGTTCATGCGTATCGCAGAGGTGTTGCTGCGGCAATCTATTCCACCCGATTCGTCAGGCGCGGGCTTGTCCCGGGCATCCACGTCTTTAAAACAGCGCGGCATAACAGACGTGGATGGCCGGAACACATCCGGCCATGACGAAGAGCATGATGCGATGCCGCGGTTTCACATGAACCTGTTCGCGAAAATCTCGGCCTTCAAAGACGAGCGCTCGGCGCGTCTCGCCGGCATCGGCTTGATGCTGCTGTCGATATTCATGTTCTCGTTCGGCGACGCGATGGGAAAGTTCCTCGTCGCGACCTATTCGGTTGGACAATTGCTTCTGTTGCGCGCCTGCGCAGCGTTGATCGTGCTGTCGCCGATGGTCTGGCGGCAGCGCGCGAAGTTCATGCACCTTGAGCGGCCGTGGCTGCAGTTGCTCCGGGTGACGCTCTCCACTCTCGAAGTCGCGGCGTTTTTTCTCGCCACCGTCTATTTGCCGCTCGCCGACGTCGTCACCTATTATCTGGCCTGCCCGATTTTCGTCACCGCGCTGTCGGCGATCGTGCTGCGCGAGCGCGTCGGCTGGCGGCGCTGGAGCGCGGTCCTGATCGGTTTCTGCGGCGTGCTGATCGCGCTGCGCCCGTCGTCGCAAACGGTGAGCTGGCCGGCGATGATCGCGCTCGGCGGCAGCCTGTCGTTTGCGGTGCTGATGCTGATCACCCGCTCGCTGCGGGCAACACCCGATATCGTGCTGGCGTCGTCGCAATTCGCCGGCACGTTCCTGCTCGGCGCGCTGTTGTCGCCATTCGGGTGGGTTACGCCGGGCCCCGGCGGTCTCGTTCTCTTTGCCGCAGCGGGGTGCATTTCGGTGGGCGCGCTGTTGTGCGTCAATCGTTCGCTGAAGCTCGCGCCGGCAAGCGTGGTGGTGCCGTATCAATATTCGATGATCATCTGGGCGGTGATGTTCGGCTATTTCGTGTTCGGCGACGTGCCGGAGGTCGCGACGATCCTGGGCGCGGCCATTATCATCGGCGCGGGGATTTATATTTTCATGCGCGAGCGAGCGCTGGGGCGCGAGGAAACGATGGTCAGTCCGCCGGTGTGATGCTTCTCATCCCTCCCCACAACGGGGAGGGATATAAGGCTGTCAGCGCTCGTGCCGTGTCGAGCTGTTCCAGTTCTTCAGCGACGACCAGACGCCGCGCGAGAGCCGGAAGCAATCGACCGGGGTCGAGGATCCCAGCGCCTCGAAGCGATGCAGTTCGACGCCGCTCCACTGGAAGCCGCATTTTTCCAGGATGTTGCGCGAAGCCGGATTGGCGACCCGCGCGCCGGAGATCAGCTGTTCGACATCGAACTCCTCGAAGGTGAAATCGATCACCGCGCGCGCCGCCTCGGTGGCAAAACCCCGGCCCCAATGCTCGACGCCCAGCCAGTAGCCGAGTTCCGGCGCGTCTGGATGGCGCCAGTCGACGCCGACCATGCCGATCGGCACAAAATTGTTCTCGATCAGGAACACCGTTTCGCGCTTGTTATCCGCTATCGCGCGCACGAACTCGATCGCATGGTCCTGCGAATAGGGATGCGGCAGGCGGCGGGTGCTTTCCGCAATGCGGCGGTCGTTGGCAAGGTGCGCGATCGCTTTTACGTCCGCGAGCGTCGGCCTGCGCAGCATCAGCCGTTCGGTCTCGAGGACGCAGCTACTCGCCTCGCGCAATGTCGGGGTCGGGATATCCTGCAGCATGTCGGGCTCCTGTAAGCGTGTGCGAAAACGCAAAATAAAAAGGGGAGGCCGGTTTCCCGCCTCCCCTTGGGAGCCTTTCAGGAGCTCCGCCGGTTCAACAGGACCCGGCGGACTCATGTTGTCCACCGTTTACTCGGCCGCGGCTTCCGTCATCGGAACAACTGATACGAAAGTGCGGCCGTTGGCTTTTGCACGAAACTCGACATGGCCCTCGACCTTGGCGAACAAAGTATGGTCAGTGCCCATGCCGACATTAAGGCCGGGATGCCAGGTGGTGCCGCGTTGACGCGCGATGATGTTGCCGGGAATCACGTGCTCGCCGCCATAGGTCTTGATCCCGAGCCGCTTGCCCGCTGAATCACGACCGTTACGCGATGAACCGCCTGCTTTTTTGTGAGCCATAGCCCGTCTCCAACTTCGCTTTAATTTCTAGATCAATTCCTTGACGGAATCATTTCACTTTTTATCACGCTTCACTTTTTATCACTTTTGCCCCTGGCGGCGGTCTTCTTCGCCGCGGCCTTCTTGGCATCGGGTTTGGCGCGGGCTTTTGCCGCAGCCTTCTTTGCAACCGCCTTCTTGGCGGGCGCCTTCTTCTTCGCAGCCCTCGGCGCCTCGTCGTCGCCGTCTACCGGCGCCGCAACCGGCGGCTTCTCCCGCTTCGGCCGCGGACCGATCGTCGGCTTGTTGTCGTTGGTCAGGATCTCGGTGATGCGCAGCACCGTGATCTCGTCGCGATAACCGCGCTTGCGGCGCGAATTCTTGCGGCGGCGCTTCTTGAACGAGATCACCTTCGGACCGGAATCGCCGCCGACCAGCAAAACTTCGCCAAGCTGCACGATCGTTCCGACATCGCCGGCGATCTTGCCAATCTCGAGCACATCATCCGGAACGACGCGGTATTGCCGGCCGCCGGTTTTGATGACTGCGAACATCGTTTAATTCCTTCGTGTTCGATCCCGGCCTCGGACAGGTCCGGGCCGGCTTTTTCTTCAGTCGTTATGGGTTCAATTTCCGCGCAATCGGGGAGCGATCCCTCAAGTCGCGCAAAAATAAGCGGCGCGAGAAAAATCCCGCGCCGGGTTGCGGGACTTATAGCCCGTGACCGCCCCGAGTCAAGGCAAAGCAGCCCAAAAACTGGCCAAATGTAAGGGATTTGGCACGCTTTCGGCTTCCGCGAACCTGCTGCCGCGGCATGCCGATGCCTGACGGACTTCAAGGCCAAAAAAGCGCCCGGCCGGGCTCGGCCGGATTGCCCAGCTGTCTTGAGCTCTTCTAACCACCGCTTTGCAGGCTGGGAATTCAAGCTCAGCTGTTCCCGCATC
>WNGP01002189.1_pt1 | contig 18076 bp, 24 predicted proteins | sample 5407671 | NCBI WGS metagenome assembly WNGP01 (sample SAMN13153381, study PRJNA577476) | soil metagenome | isolation source: 40 cm soil or saprolite under Garry oak tree replicate 2 | place: USA:California | collected 2016-06-15 | reverse complement strand
GAAGGTGCTGACGCCGCCGGGCCGGCTGCACTGGGCGCCGGCGACGAGGAGGATGGCTGAGACCCAGGGGCGGCACTCGGCTGCCTTTTACACATCGAAAAGTCCAATGCCAGAAGCAAAGACAAAATCGCGAATCGGAAGATCATAAAAAGAGTTAAAGGCTTTAAGTGCGGACGCGCAAAAAACAAGTGCTTTTTCTATGCGACGACGGAAAAATGGGGAACTCTACACCCTGCCCGATGGGAAATGCGCGAAGTGGCCAAATAGGTAGGGGCGATTAACCTTAATCGCCGCAATCCTGTGGCGGACGAGGCGCGTGTGCTCCCCAATCCAAACCCTGCAAAAATTTTTGCCAGCGAGCCCGCTTGCAGCTATCTGTTTCGAATGCTGCGTCCAATCAGCGCCGTTCTGGCTATCGGTTCGCTGATTTTACTAGGCGCGTGCGCAACCGCCCCCAAGACCGCGATCAAAAACACTACCAAAACGTTTGACACGGTTGTAGTGGACGCCGGCCACGGAGGCAAAGATAACGGTGCGTATCGCCGCTACGGCCCGCCGGAGAAGATGGCCACGCTCGATGTGGCCCAGCGGCTGGAGCGCAAGCTGCGCGAATCGCAAGTAAAAACAGTCATGACGCGATCGTCGGACGTGTTTATCCCCTTGAATGATCGAGTCAGTATAGAGAATGCGCAAAAAAAAGCGATCTTTGTCAGCATCCATTTTAATGATTCGCGCCGGCGCGGGATCCACGGATTCGAGACTTACTATCACTCGAGCGCTTCTTTCGATCTGGCGAATCAGATCCAAGGCAAGCTGATGACCATCCCGCACTCGGCCAATCGTGGGGTGCACACGGCTAATTTTCGCGTCCTGCGGCTGGCAACGTGCCCGGCCGTTCTGGTGGAGTGCGGATTCTTGAGCAATCGAGCCGAGGGCAACCAAGCGCGCGACTGGGAGTATCGCGAGCTGCTGGCAGACCGAATTGCGAACGCAATTGTCGACCAGCGGTACGGGCCGGGAGTTTATCGCGGTTCTGCTCAAGTCGCGGCGCAATCGCAGCCGCAGCCTACCAGTAATGGCACGGGCGTGACGCCAACCAGTTCGCAACGGTAGGTCTGGGGAGCGCACCCGCCTCGGGTGCTTGCGATCGCGCCTCGCGATCGCTAATCTTGTTTGGAAGGGAATTAGGGATAAATGTTTCGGCGAGGGCGCCGAAACCAACACGTTCGCCACGGCGAATCCGTTTCGTCTGCGGACGAATCCGTCCTGTGTGCGGACCTGTGGCGGACGAGGGCGCGCGTGCTCCCCAATCCGATGAATTCGTGTCCATTAGTGTTCATTCGTGGTTAGAAAATCTTAAAATTCTTTCCCGCGCTCTTCGCGTCCAATTGCGGCCAGCACGATCACCGCAAGGAAAATAACAAAGGAAAAAAGAGCCAGCGCTTTCGCATAATCGGGGTGCCCGCTTGCGTTACGGAAATGATCGGCTAGCCGCGCCTCCACCACTGCCGTATTCGCCGCGAACAGATTGCCAAGTTGATAGGCAAACCCGGGGAACGTCCCGCGCACCTCGCCTGGTGATAGCTCATTTAAATGCACCGGCACAATTCCCCACGCGCCTTGTACCATGAACTGCATCAAAAATCCGCCTGCAACGAGCATCGACAACGCGGGCGAAAAAACCCATGCGGGAATCAAAATGATGCCGCACACCGCGCTGAGAATGCGTAGATAATTCCAATAATCGATTTTGCCTTCACGCTGAGGCCGCGTTGTTCGCCCAGAAAAGTCTGATACATGTCCTGGGTGCCGTGCGACATGGCGTTGAAAGCCGTCATTAGCAGAATGACGTAGATGAACAACAGCCAGTCCCGCTTGAGGATCTCGCCCAGGCTTGCCCAGAAGTTCATCGTCGGTTTTTGCCGCAGCCACACCGGCGATTCGGGAACCTTGGCGCGAATGTAAATCACCAACAGCGCTGGGAGCGCGCCGACCACAAACAACGCGCGCCAGCCAAATATGGGGAACACGATCCCGTAAACCGCCGCGGCAAACAAATATCCGAACATGTATCCCTGCTGCAAAATTCCGGAGAACAATCCGCGCGAGTCCGCCGGCAGCGATTCCATCGTCAGTGATGCGCCCAGTCCCCATTCGCCGCCCATGCCAATCCCGTAAAGCGCGCGAAAGACGAGCAGTACGGTGTAGTTTGGGGAAAACGCGGTGAGCAATTCCATGAGCGAATAAAAAACGATGTCGATCATGAGCGGGAGCCGCCGCCCGAACCGGTCGCCGAGCAAGCCGAAGATGAACGCGCCCACGGGACGCATTGCCAGGGTGATCGTGATCGCGTAGCCAAGATCGGCGACGCTGGTGCTGAAATCGTGTGCCATCGGCACGATCACAAACGTCAGCAGAAAAAAATCGAACGCATCCAGCGTCCATCCGAGAAAACAGGCAACGAACGTGTTGCGCTGATCGTGATTGAGCGATTTAAAAAGACGGACCGTTCCCACAGATTGATTCAACTAATTGGAGTAACCGCCAATCAACACTAATTAACACGAACCAATTGGATCCGGGAGCGCACGCGTCTCAGGTGCTGGTGCTGTTGTCCCGACAGCACGAACTTCTAAGCAAAAAAACCGACAAGTCCGCTCGATTTTCACCACGACGAACACAGAGACCACGAAAAAAAGAAGAAGGAATCTTGGACAGAATTAACAGAATTTTCAGAATGAATTTTGTCACATTCTGTTCATTCTGTCCGATCCTCCGTGTTCTTCGTGCTCTCCGTGGTTAATTGAGAGAACTTCGTCGTCGCGAGACGCAACGACTAACACGTTCGCCACGGCGAATCCGTTTCGCCTTCGGACGAATCCCTCCTGTGTGCGGACCTGTGGCGGACGAGGACGCCTATGCTCCCCAATCCCAGACGCGCACAGCGCCGTGGCTACGCAAAAAAGAGAAAATAGGTAGGGCAATTGACCCCAATCGCCCGGGCGGTTTGGGTAAACCGCCCCTACCAAAGCCGGACGACTGCAAGTGCGCGTGTCCCTTGGCAAGCCGTAGCAATTGCGAAGGCTGCTCACGCGCAGATCCAAAAACATTTGCGGTCGCTGCGGCGCCCGCCTCTCTAAAACAAAAATTCGTGTTTATTCGTGTTATTCGTGGTTGATGCTGAAAGTTCGTCGTCGCGATCAGCGCAATTGCACCGTTTGTATCCATAATCTGAAGAAGCGATCGCTGATAAGAAATGAACCATTCTCTCTATCGATTACGTCTCTTTCCAACAGCGCATCCACGGCGCGTTGCGCGTTCGACGGAGAGTCCAGACCGTGCCGTCGCAAAAATTCCGCCGCAAACGGTTTCACCTTGGCCGGCTCGCTGGCCAAACCCTTCAGAAATTTACGCTGATTAGTAGCGAGCGATTCCCACAAAGTCGAATAAGCGTAACTTTCCCGTTCCAGCAGCACGCGGATTGCAGTCTTTATCAATTGGTCGTTGACGGCCTTTGATGGCTCACAAAGCTCCCAAATGACATGGCAGAGATGTTGCGTGTAAAACGGATGTCCCTGCGTTTGCTCGCAGATTGAATGAATGCATTGGTCGCCAATTCTCTTGTTGGCAGCGATAAATTTCTCCCGAATAAAGGGAGCCCAGTCTGCCTCGGTGATCGGGCCGAGCGGATAATGTCCGCCAGCGCGGTAGAGCGGCCGAGCGCGATCCATAAACATTTTTTGAATCAGATGCTTCCGGCTGCCGAGAAAGATGTATCCGACATTTTTGTGGTTCTGGATGACGCTGCGAAGTTTCTTCTCCACCCGATCATCGCCATATTCGAGAATCTGCTGAAACTCGTCGAAAACAATCACGACATCCCGGTCGGCTGTCGCGGCGATTTTTGCAGGCGTGTCCAGCACCTCGTCCAGCGCTGCGCTAAGATGGGCGCGCCGAGTGACTCCAAAGCCGATTTCAGGTCGGCCTTCTTCATTGACCGTCACGGCCGGCGCGAGACTACCGAAAAATTGCTTTGCGATTTGTAGAAGCTTTTGCGCTGAAGTGGTCATCGATTCGGCGATGGCCTTGGCGAGCGCCGTAACAAATGCCGCCTCGCTTTCTGTTGGCCAAAGATCGACATATGCGGCGACAGTTTGCTTCTTTGGTAACCGGGCCAGAACACTCTTGATCAGCGAAGTTTTTCCAAAGCGTCGTTCTGAGAAAACGAACAGTTTCTCGCGATTCCGAATCGCCTTCCGCAAATCGGCTTTTTCCTTGTGGCGATTGCAAAATTTATCTCCGCTGACAACGCCGCCGTATTCGAAAGGGTTCCTGGTGTTACGCATGATGCGTTACGCATTATGCATAGCAACACGGGGAGTGCAAGGCCAGGCAAAGGCGATTGGTCCCAATCGCCCGGTAACTCTCACCACAGAGAACGCAGAGAGCATGAAGGAAGTAAGGAATTCGCAGAGGATCCGACCGCAGATTACGCAGATGACGCGGATTTTGTAGGGCGTTTGACTCGCTAGCTCCCGCTCGCTCGGCCTCCGGCCTGCCCGTCTATGTCGCTCGGCGCCCGCCGGCTCCATTCTGTGAAACGCCGATTAATAACGTTGGCGTCTGACACAGACGCCCTACATCATTCGTGTTTATTCGTGTCATTCGTGGTTAAAGGAGAAGGTCATTTTCGGCGTGCGCGCAGTGGCCGAAGAACTTTCGCCTTCGGCGCATCGGCCGGGAATTTCATCCCGGCGTTAGCGAAGCCTCGATTACGAAGGCCTCGACGACGTCATCTTGCCCGCCGAAGGCTTCCTTTCCAAAACTTTCAATATGAAAAGCAGCGGCCCGACTTCGCATCAGCGAGCGCTGATTCGTAGCTCTCTCCCTCACCGACTACGGCTCCTTTCAAGCCAAGCGGATACGCCACGTAGCCGTCCCGATGTCTCTCGACGACGAACTTAAGTTTCTTCATAGCAGCTTTCACAGGCATACCACCGCGCCATCGAACTGGAAAATCGTTATCGGGAAGCGCGCCGTGACGACCTTTCGGATCGAGAAGCCCGCAAAGGCAGGTGGCGCCTCCGAGGAAACGGCGCATCGCGCCGAAAGCTTTCGCGAGGAGTCCGTCGTGGCTACAACGCAGTTTCATGCAAAGATTGCGTCCGCGTTGAACATTTTGGAGCACCGGCTTATGATTTTGGGATGAACGAGGCGAAATTGCTAGAGAGGATTTCCGTGGACCCAAAGATCTTTGGGGGCAAACCGATCATTCGCGGACGGCGGCTGGCAGTAGAGCATGTGTTGGGAATGCTCGCGGCGGGCGATTCGGCCGGGACGATTCTCGAGAACTACCCCTGGCTGGAGGCCGATGATATTCAAGCCTGTCTGCTTTACGCTCGGCGGCTTGTCGCCCACGAACGTCTCGAACCAATGTTTGTCGACAGCGAGAAGTGAAGGTCCTGCTGGACTCGTGTGTGGCGGGCGTTGTGCGCTCGGCTCTTGTGGCAGCAGGACACGACGTCACCGCAGCGATCGATTGGCCACGCGATCCGGGTGACGAGGAGATTCTCTCCGCCGCGCAATCAGAAGGTCGCGTGTTGGTAACCTTGGACAAGGATTTTGGCGAATTGGTGATCGGCAAAGGCCGTTTGCACCATGGCATTATTCGTCTGGTAAACCTCGCTTCCCATCAACAAGCTGCATCGTGTGTTCATGTTCTTGAGGCGCATCCCGAGGATCTAATGAATGGAGCAATCATCACTGTAGAAGCCGGAAGACTTCGGGTGCGGACACCTTGAGATGTCGAGCGCACGGCCGCGGCGAGCACGAACCCAATGACTAGGCGTTCGCTGCGGCGAACGCCTCTGCAACACATTCGTGTCTATCCGCGTGATCCGCGGTTTATCCAATTCCATTCGTGTTTACTCGTGTTCATTCGTGGTTAAAGGGAAAGAATGTTTCGGCGAGGGCGCCGAAACCAACTCGCCACCCGACGAGTCCGTCCGACCAGCGGACACGTTCGCCACGGCGAATCCGTTTCGCCTGCGGACGAATCCGTCCTGTGTGCGGACCTGTGGCGGACGAGACGCCCATTCGACTATCGCTCAGGGCAGGCAGTATGCTCCCCAATCCGAAACGCGCCTCTTCGCGCACTTCCCCTTTCATTCAGCCACAGATTACCACAGATTGACACGGATAAATTAGCGCCTACCCCTCCAATGAATACTGTTCAGGAGATCAGCGAAGCTATTTGTTCGCGACCATCTACGGCCAACCTTAAGCAGAGCGATCTTGAAAAAGAAGTGAGCAAATGACAGTCACGGAACTCCCGATCGAGCTGGACCTTAAAAAGATTAGGGCGTTTTGCCTAGAGCGCGGAATCCGCAAATTGTCGCTGTTTGGATCGGTGTTGCACGGCGATTTTGATCCACGCCGTAGCGACGTCGATGTGCTGGTGGAATTGCAACCGGGGGAGCGTCCGGGATTGGCGTATTTCGGGTGGAGCGAGGAACTAGGTCAAATCATCGGCCACAAAGTGGATCTCTGTTCGCGACTTAACCGATACATCGAGGATGAAGTTCGGCAGGAGGCGATGACTATTTATGAGCAGACATGATCCGCGGGTCAGTCTGCTTCAAATGCAAGATTATGCGCGGCGTGCACAGGGTGTCATTGGCGCGCACACGCTGGAAGATTTGAGCAAGGATGATGTTGTTCGGCTCGCGATCGAGCGGGCGTTGGAGGTTATCGGCGAAGCTGCGAACCGTTTTCCGGCGGAATTCAGGGCGAAATATCCCGATGTGGAGTGGCGGAAAATCATCGGGATGCGCAACGTTCTGATCCATGGCTACGATATTGTTCAGAGCGATGTCCTTTGGGATACTGTGCAGGAGAGTCTCCCGACGCTGCTTAATCAGATCGAACAAATGCTGCGCGATTTGGAGAAGCCTTAGGTAGCGGCATTGACCCGATCGCGTCGGGCGGTTCAGGTGTAGCGGCGCGTGTCCTCACGCGCGAATCTAAAAACGTTCGCGGCTGAGACAGGCGCCTCTACAACAAATTCGTGTTTATTCGTGTCCATTCGCCTGCCACGCCATAGCGAAGCGAAGGCGGGTGGTTAGAGAAAGAATGTTTCGGCGAGGGCGCCGAAACCAGCACGCCACCCGACGAGTCCATCCGACCGGCGGACACGTTCGCCACGGCGAATCCGTTTCGCCTGCGCACGGATCCGTCCTGTGTGCGGACCTGTGGCGGACGAGGCGCCCGTTCGACTACCGCTCAGGGCAAGCCGTGTGCTCCCCAGAAAATTGTTACCCCGAGACCACCGTTACGCTGCCTGATTTCAACGTCGATAAATGTGTAAGGACCTTCGCCATCAACGGACGAGTGTCGGCCAAACGATTGCTTGGTGCCCTCAAAACGATAACAACAAGCTTTAATTTCTGAATGTCGAGTTCGCGGACCATGTTGCTGTCCATTGTTATCAAGACGTCGAACTTTTCCTGCGCGCGTTCGAGCAGAACGTTCTCGATTCCAGCCCAGCCAATCAACGCCACAGACCCAACCTCATGTCCCGGCAAATCGCGCTCGAGTCGCCAATCCAAGTTCTCGTCGAGTAAGATTCTCAACTCACGCCGGCTGGAGAATTTTCTCGTGAGACTCTTTCAGCAAGGAAATGACCTGCTCGCGTTTTACGCTGGGAAACCCTTTCAGAAAGTCATCGATCGATTCGCCCGCTTCCAAGTGAGCAAAAAGGCTTTTGATCGGCACTCGCGTTCCGATAAACACCGGCTCCCCACCCAAAATTGCCGGATCGGAATGATAGCTCTTAGTCATTGATACGAATGATAATTCCTTTCGAGTCCGGTGACAAGCACCCGCGATCCGTCCCAGATATGGAACCGCGGATGACGCGGATTAGGAGGGCATTGGTTGATTTTCACCACAGAGAACACAGAGACCACGAAGAGAGACCAGAGCTATCCACAGATTACGCAGATTTGCGCAGATTAGTCTGTGGGAAAAATCAGACCTAGATCATCGATCCCAGCTACAACATCATTCGTGTCTATTCGTGTGCATTCGTGGTTGAATCAGACAAGTTCGTCGTCGCGAGATGTTGTAGCCACGGCGCTCTGTCGCCGTGTTTGGAACGCGACATGGAACGCCTCGACACAGCGAGGCGGCTACAAGACTCGCGCATACTCCCCAATCCCACAAATTCGTGGCATCCGCCTAATCCGCGGTTGAACCCCACAAAGAGAACACGACGTGCGGGGACGCCGTCGGGTTAGACGGGAAGCCCGAGAGGCTGAGCGTTCGGGAAATCGCGAATCAAAGCGCCGAGAGGATTTTCACCTGTCGGCGCTGATTTCTAACTTAACTCTTTTAAGTTAGATAAACAGTTCAGTTATTTCCTAATACCCTTACCGATCTTGTTCGTGGAGAGGGTGACAGTATGCTTGGCGCGACATGAACCCACTGTTTCATCTTGAGCGAACCGCGATTCTAAAGCAGAATTGCAAAGATGATCGCTGAAAAGATTCCCGAACTCAAAACTCTGTCGGCAGAGGAGAAGCTTATTCTCGTAGGAGAGCTTTGGGACGAGCTTGCTGCTTATCCCGATGCTTTTCCGCCACGGGAGGATCATATCAAGCTGCTTCGGAAACGGCTGAAGCATTATCGGCAGCATCCTGATGACCTCGTTGCCTGGGAGCAAGTTAAGGCGCGCATTCTCGCATCGCGATGAGTTTGCGTGTCGAGTTCCTCTCAGGAGCAGACGCCGATTTGCAGGAAATTTTTAACCGATTTGAAGATTATCGACAGGGGTTCGGTGCGGAGTTCATCACAGTCGTTGACGCCTAGCTCGCCCGCATTGCTGTTTTCCGGAGATCGCACCAATTTACTTTGAAAACATTCGACGACAGGTGATGCAGAGATTCCCATACGGCATCTTCTACGAGCCCTAGCCGACGCGAATTCTGGTTGCCGCGATTCTCGACCTGCGACAGGATGAGCAGCAGATACTTAGGCGCCTCCAGCACTAAGGCGGCCAACCCTATGAAGGCTACCGCAATTCGACTCACCGAGGACACTTTGGTCGTCGATCTCGGCCACAGATTCGGGCAAATATTGAACCAGAATCTTTTGGCCACGGATAAACACGGATTAACACTGATAAAGAGGTAGAAGGCGAGTTCCGTTCCGGGGAGCGCGCCCGTCTCGGGTGCTGGTGCTGTTGTCTCGGCAGCACGAACTTTCGCTGCAAGGAAATTAGAGAAGAATGTTTCGGCGAGGGCGCCGAAACCCACACGCGGGCCGCATGCGCTTCCCAATCCGACATCCGTGTGTCATCCGCTGCCTGCCCGCCGTGGCAGGTAATCCGCGGTCAAAATTCGTGTTTATTCGTGTTCATTCGTGGTTAATCCCCGAAAAAGAAAAGCGCCGAGAGGATTTTCACCTCCCGGCGCCCATTGCTAAACGGAATCTGTTTTCTACTTCGTCGAGTTGTACTTTTGGCCGCTGTCCTTCGCGGGGTCGGTCCTCTTGTCGTGCGGCACAATCACGTCCACACAACCCTGGACTGAGCCCTCTGGATCGGCTGCAGTGAAGCAGACGTGATAGACGCGGCCGTCACCCTTGCCTGAACGCTCGGCGCGGAGAAGCACGGTGTCGCCATTGATAATCGCATCAATCGGCGTATCGCCATCGCCAAGGCCGTTGGTCGGCTCGTCTTGCGTGATGCTATTGATCGTGATCGTCGCGTTGTACGGCGGTTGGTCCGGATCAACCACACCGAGAATGTGCACCGGAACCAGCCGGTGATCAGGCGGCCAGAGCACGGGCACATCGGCGCGGGGGTTAACGAGCGTCGGCGGGGTATTGATATTCAGCACCATTACCGTCACGGAAGCGCTGGAAGTGCCACCAAAGTGGTCGTCGACTGTCAGCTTGAACGTCAACGATGTATCCGACGAGACCCACGGCGTGGTGAATGACGGCGTCGCGGAAGTAGCGCCGTTAAGCTGCACTGCCGGGCCGTCCGTTTGAATCCAGGCGTAGCTAAGCGAATCGCCATCCGGATCACTGCTACCGCTGCCGTCCAGCGTGACGGAGTCACCGCCTTCGTTCGCCGTCCCAGGTCCGGTTGCTTTGGCCGTCGGCGCGTGCGGAATGTTCGCGACGTGCACCGTAGTATCGGTTTCCGCTGACCCCCCGCAGCCATCCCTAACGACTAGGTGGAAGCTCAGGTCAACGAAAGCGTTGGGATCGCCTCCGGGGGATATTTCGGGCGCGGTAAACGTCGGGGCAGCGGCGGTGGCGTCAGATAAAACAACTGTAGGTCCACTAGTTCGCGTCCATTGGAACTGAAGAGTGTCTTCAGTGTCGAGGTCGCTACTATTCGAACCGTTGAGAACCACCGTCTCAAGCTCATGAACATTCTGGGGATCTCCCGCAGCAGCCGTCGGCAGACGATTAACGTTGTTGATGTTAATTGTTACATAATCGAAGGCGTCGACATAGCCGTCGTTAACCGTCAGCTTCATAACGACAGGAGCACCGCCGCATGGAACTTCCGGCGCAATGAATGTCGCCTTGGATGAATCGCTCGGATCCACATTGAGCTTAATCGCGGGCCCGCTCACGTAGCTCCACGTAAACGTCAGCGGGTTATTGTCCGCGTCAGTGGCAGTCCCAGTTAGACTAACGACACCGGTGCGTTCGTCGACAGTCTGGGGGCTGGCGACCGCGTGTGGAATCGGTGGACGATTGGGATACACGCTCACGACGACGTAGGAAGGATCGCTCGAAGCACCGTGGCTGTCCGTCACTATAAGCTGCAACGTCACGCTGCCTCCCAATCCGTTGAATGTTGGAACGACAAAGTCTGGAGTGGCGGTAGTCTTGCTGGAAAACGCACCAACCGGGTCGCCCGGCTGAAGCGGCGTTCCCGAGGTATCGTGTACCTGCTCCCATTGGAAAGTCAGCGAGTCGTGATCGGGATCATAGCTGCCCGATCCGTCGAGCATCGCAGTTCCACCTTCCGGCACCGTCTGCGGCTGGCCTGCATCGGCGAACGGCTTGTGATTAGTCTCGACCACTTTAACATTAACTTGTTCCTGGTTCGAGCAGTCGCCATCGCTGACCGTCAGCAGGAATGCGAGGTCAATGCTTCCTTGTTGGACACTGACTGCGGGGGCGTCAAACGTCGCGACCGGATTTGACGAGAACCCTGATGGAGGAGTCAGCGCTACCGCGGGCCCGCTAATCTGCTCCCACTTATAGGTCAAAGTATCGTTGTTTGGATCAGTGCTTGTACTGCCGTCGAGTATGACAGAAGCGGTACCGGCATCGACCTTGACTGGATCGTCGGACATGCCATTGACGGTCGCCCCGGCTACTGGCGGATCATTAGTATTAAGGACATGAATCGTCACGTAGGAGGGAGCGCTGTTTATGGTTCCGTCATAGACGGTCAGCTGAAACACCAAGTCGATTTGCTGTTGTCCGTTGGGGACATCGGGCGCGGTGAAGCTCGGCGTCCAGGAGGTTTTGTCGAAGTCAACAACGGTATCGTCAGGCTGGTGCGGCGCACCCCCGGTGTCATGCACCTGAGTCCATTGCGGAGTGAGTACATCGTTGTCCGGATCGATGCCGAAGCCGTAGATCGTAAGGGTGGTAGGTGTGGTGCAGCCCGATTCATCCGAATTTCCTTTGGGAGCAACGTTGCTGGGGTTGCCGGTCGGATCTATAGCGCTCGCGTACGCCATAGGTGGCTGTTTCACCCTGATCACTACTTGATCCGTACTATCCTTCGCCGGCAGACCGGGCCGATGCTCTGTAACGACAAGGGTAAAATTGTATGACGCTCCGTCTGGCGGCGTGAACAGTGGCGCCGTGAATGTGGGCTTCGCGGCAGTAGGGTCTGAAAGTGTGATTCCGGTGGGCGCCGTCCAAGCATAGGTGAGGTTTACGCCTGCTGATTGGCTTCCATCTAGCGTAACTAAAGTGCCTTGGTCGACGTCCTGATCCGACCCGGCATTGGCAGTAGGTAAGGGATAGACAATCGTGCTGACAGGGTCGCTGAATGAATTTTTCTGGTTAGTGGGCGCCAGGTCATCCGTGACTTTAACCCTGAAACTAACCGTCAGGCTCGGTGCGCCAGCGGGGGGAGCCCTAAACGTTGCGACTACAGCCTTGTTGTTCGGCGCGAGGGAAATTAGAGTCACATTCGGGTCGGGAGCGAGCTGGTTCCACTGGTAAGTCAAAGGATTGTTTGGATCCGGATTCGAATGACTTTGGCTTGCGTCGAGCGTCACAATGTCTCCTGGGTAAACAGCCGTTGCCGAAATTGTCGCGAGCGCGGTCGGCGCTGTGTCGGGGAAATTTATCATCACCGTAAAGGATTGGCTCCCCGTCCCGGTAACATTTGTTGCGCTAATCGTGCCACTGTACGTTCCAGCTGTAGTTGCTGTGCCAGAGAATTTTCCTGCGTTTGGACCTGTGGCATTGAAGGACACGCCTGGGATCGACACGGTTGTGGCATAGCTAGTTGGGCTGTTGGTCGCGGTGATTTGGTAGGAGAATGACGCCCCTACAGTTCCAGTCGCCGTTGGAGAACTCGTAATCACGGGCGCCGGCGGATTGATGGTGACCGTTAAGTTCTGCTTCCCATCCCCGCTGGAATTTGTTGCGGTGATCGTCCCGCTATATGTTCCTGTTGTTGTCGGGTTGCCGGTGAATTTTCCTGTTGTTCCATCGAAACTTATCCCCGGGATCGAGACCGTTGTGCTGTAGCTGGTGGGGCTGTTGTTGGCTGTAATCTGGTACAAGGGGGACGAAGTGGTGTAAGAGACTCCCACCGTCCCGGTGGCCGTCGTGGAGCTGGTAATGTTTGGCTTGGCCGCGAAGGCAGTGGTCGCAAGGATCATGGCCAGCGCGCCGCCGAATGTAATCGCAGCGAGTCGCCACCTTTGAATATTGGTTAGGGTCTTAGGTGATGTTTGCATTTTTTACCTCAATTTCTTGGGGATTGATTGTTTGTGCAGGCACGACTGCGGCTGCCGGCGGGATTTCATACCGTCGCCTATCAAAGATGCGGCTAACCGGGCGCACTCCTCAGATCTTGGGAAAAAACCGTGCCGTTCTTGTCAGATCGAGCGGCGGATTGCCAACGGGTAGCATCTTTGTTTAGGCTTTTTCTTTTTTCACCCGTCAGCTCCCATTTAGCCCATGAACCGGGGGCGAACTGCGCGCATTCTCGTTGGTCGCAACCCGTTGTAAAGAAAAAAATGCGTGTTTTGGGTAGGGAAGAGTCCCTGATTTTTTAGGAAAAATCTCCCTAGGGAACGATGTGAATACACGTGAACAAGCTAGGGCGCTCTCACTTAAGGGAGTCTCCTTTAGGTGAGTAAATGCGTAGGGGAATTAAAACCGAGGACAACGCAGATGACTAACCACGAATGCACACGAATTAACAATAATTCTTCAGAACTCGTTGACCGCGGATGACGCAGATGACACGGATGCCCTACAGCACGGTCATGGCATTGACGGCATAAGCGCATCGACGTAGCATCGTTTGGCTATGGATGCGCTCGCCGCGAAACTGGACGCAAAGCTGACCCAGTGGAAACCACAAGTTTCGGAGGAAGTCCGCGCCCTCATCTCGGAGGTAATCGACGCGGCGGACAATGACGCGCTCGACCTGATACGCGCTCGGGCGATCGAACAAGAAGTACTGGACCACTTGGATGAGCCCTCGTCCAGGTGAGGTTTGGCTGGGCGATCTGGGACTGGCTGCAAAAACTCGACCCATTGTAATAGTATCTCGCCATGATCCGGAGGCGCCGCGAGCACTGACGATTTACGTTCCCCTGACTACGCAAAACCGTGGGAGCAGATATGAAGGGGGTCTGCCGAGACTGCGCTTTTTAAGAACCGAGAGCGTTGCGAACGTGCAAGGCGTTGGGTCGGTGCCAGAGACACGACTTGAGCGCAAGTTGGGCGAACTGCCAGATGAGGTGCTTCGCAAGATCCGTCATGCGCTTAGGTTTGCCTTCGATATAAGCTGAGCGCAAAAAACACGAAGGCAGGCTTACCCACGAATCACGGTAATTAAACGATTTTTTTGGATTCGTGTCGATTGGTGTGATTCACGGGTGAAAAGGAAGATCGTTTCGGCGAAAGACCGAAAACAAACACGCGAGGCGAGTGCTCCCCAATCCGAAACGCGCGAGGAATCAAGCGCGAATTACCCGCCACGGCGGGCAGGCAGCGGATAACACGGACGCTAACCACGAATGCCCACGAATTAACACTATTTCTTCGGAACTGGTTGACCGCGGATGACGCAGATGACGCGGATGCTGATTAACAAGAGTTGTAGCCACGGCGCTGCGTCGCCGTGTTGCGTAGGGGGACGCCTCGACACAGCTCGCCACAGGACGAGTCCGTCCGACGGCGGACGAGGCGGCTACAACAAACACGAATGAATGGGATCGGATAAACCGCGGATGACGCAGATCACGCAAATCAGATATTTTATGTTTAAATTTTGATGTAGAGACTCTTGCTTTCACGCGCCGAAAAATCCACATTTCATCATGACACAAAAGGAACTCGTGCTCGATGCCATCAGCGAATTGCCAGATGAAGCCTCTCTTGATGACATAGCCGAGCGAGTAGAGTTTTTAGCGGCCATCCAGAAGGGGCTTGACCAACTTGACCGTGGCGAGGGCATTCCGCACGAAGAGATCAAGCGCCAGCTCGCCACATGGCTTACAAGTTGATTTGGTCTCCGGTTTCGCGTGATGATTTGCGCGATATCGTGCGCTTCATTTCACGGGACAGCCCGCAGAACGCAGAATCCTTCGCATATCGACTCATGGCGCAGACGGATATGCTACAGTAGCATCCAGAGATGGGCCGCAGCGTTCCGGAGCATCGCAGCCCGACGATTCGTGAGATCATATTCAGACCATATCGCATCGTCTATCGCGTGGATCACGAACAGAAGACTGTCGAGATTGCGCGCGTGTGGCACGCAGCGCGCGGCGCTCCCAAGATCCAACCAAGAGATTGAGGTCAGCCCGCAAAAGGTTCAGCGGTTCTTGGCCTCTGACACAGACGCCCCACAAAATTCGCGTCTATTCGCGTGTTTCGCGGGTGAAAAAAGAGGATCGTTTCGGGAAGACGCTCCGGAAACTTTCCGACGAGGCGCGTGCGCTCCCCAAATCCGAAATGCGCGAGGCGCGCGTTCACATCAAACATCGAACATCAAACATCAAACATCCGGATCACGCGGCGGTGAAACGCACCACTTTCTTTTTACCGACTGCGGACAGCGCGTCCTTCCTCGACGGCACGAAGGTTTCCTCCAGATATTTCGTAGCGCGTTCAAGCAGGTCGCGGCTGCAATTCATGCCGAGCTTGGATTTGATGTTCTCGCGATGTGTCTCGATCGTTTTCACGCTCAGATTCAGACAATGCGCGATTTGTCTGGTGCCAAGTCCCGACCCAAGCAATTGAAAAATGTGCATCTCACGGTCGGATAAGTTTTCAATGGCGCTGGCTGGCCGCGTAAAACCATTTTCGGGACGTGTCTCCAGCGATTTCTTGAACGCGCGCATGGCCACATCGCGGCTCACATAAATCCCGCCGCTCATAATATCGTGGACGGCGGCCAGCAGCTCTTCCCTGGGAGCTTTTTTCATCACGTAACCTTCAGCGCCCGCGCGCAAGGCGCGCTCCGCGAACATCGTTTCCTCAAACGCGGAGTAGACCAGGATCAGCAACTGCGGGTGCTCCCCTTTCAGAGCCTTAACGAATTCGAGGCTATCACCGGTACCCAGCCGGAGCGCAGTCAGCAGTAGATCAGGCTTGCATTGGGCGATCGCGCTCCGTGCGCTCGGTATGCAGTCCACTTCGCCGCACACAATCATGTCCGGCTGGGCATTGAGATAAGCGTTGACTCCGTGGCGAAGCAATGGGTGCTCTTCCAGAACCAGGATTCGTATTTTTGCGGGGTGTTTTCTTGAATCAGCCATGCGTATGCGATATGTCGCAGTTTGTTCTTGGTATCAGCATCCGTGCCAAGTCCCACAAGCGTCCGATCAACTACGAATGACGGAACCATTTTATTCTTGAACGAGAGACAGTTATGCGGTTTGTAAGACTTTAGTTGTACCTCGATTTTGACGACTTTTTCCTGGAATTCCTGATTCGTTCTAATGCCGGCCTGCCCTATTTTTAGGCCAACCGAGCTATAATTTTAGGCAATGGTCGGCCCGGCGGCTTCCGCAGATTTTCGATCAACAACAAAAGCGATCGAACCGAATTCCGATTCTGAAAATCCTGTTCATTCTGTCTAAAGATTCAGGTAGGGCCAGATTGATATTCCTGCGGCGGCTTTTGCGTACGACCAAGGTCCTATAGACGATCCGCCCGCGGTCGCCGAACGAATGACCGCCCAATGCAGCCCGACCGGAGTGGGCGCCAAGGCTTCCGGCCGAGGCCCGCGTTCAACGTAAAATCAGAAAAAAAAATAATTATGAAATCAATCACTACTATTATCGCCATCTCATTATTTAGCCTGTTGCCTGTTACATTGGTTCAGGGCCAGGGCTCGCCAAAGTCCGCTGCAAGTGAAAAGCGACCGGCGCCAGCCGGGGCTGGTAAACGAACTGATGTTTATCACGTCCACTTCACCAAGGCTGCTCTCGGCAAAGCGGTGCAGTTGGGCGATTGGCTGAAGACGCCGAATCCCAACACGCCGATGCCAACACACTTCATTGTGCTTCGCCATCAGGATGGCGACGCATGGGATTACGTGGTCATTACGCATCTTGGCACAAAAGCGACTGTGGAAGCTGCGGGCACTCCCGTGCCTCCGGATAAACGCGACCTGAGCGCGTGGCACACCGATACTTTTGTGAACGGTCCTTCGTGGGAGGAGTTTACCCGCGCCATGGGAATTGAGGGAGACTCAGCATCCAAGACTGCGGGCTCGGTTTATTCTGTCTCGTATTATCGCCCTGCTCCCGGTCATCGCGAGCAATTGGAAAAGATGCTCAGCGAGGTGCCAAGCGCGCCAGGTGACACGACCGCGGGCAACGTGTTGATGCAGCACCTGGAAGGCGCCGCGTGGACGTTTCTTTCCATCGCTCGTTACAATTCGTGGGAAGACTTTGCCACGGGCGAGAAAAACGGTATAGCGCAGACCACGAAGAAGGATAGTCTCTGGTTGCGTTTGCGTGAACACACCGATTTTCATACCGACACACTCACCGATCGCATTGCGCCGTAAGGGGCTGCTAGTCGGATCACATGCAGAGGCGTTTATGCCAAACGCCTTTTAATTCAGGTAGGCGCGATTGACCTCAATCGCCCAGGCGGTTCGGTGAACCGCCCCTACCTGTGTTATACTGCGCCCATGCGTTACCTTGTTAAGGGCCGGGTAAAACAAGGAAAAGATTCCGCGCTTCTTCGCGCCATCGAAAACGGAACGCTTGGGAGAGGGTCCATCGCAGGCGACGAATACGTGTACGACATGGAGCAGGCGCGAGTCAACGATCAGGGAGTCGCCACTTGGGTCGAGACTTGCTTCTGCGATCCGCCGCTGGCTGAGGAGCGTCCGTATTGGGAAGAATATTTTGAACTGCTCAGCGTGAAGGATGCGCATTCCCGTCGCACCTGCCGGCACGAAAACGGCAGCGAACCATGGGCCTGTTGCGACTGCGATTGTACGAAGAAACTGGAAGAGCGACTCGCAACACAGGGAAATTCGTTTCTCGCGGAAATCCGCGCGACAAACCACTAATGAACATCTGCCTTTGCTCGCTCCGGCATGCCAGGCGAATAGACACAAATACAGTTGGGAAGCCCGCGAATCACACGGATAGATGCGAATTTAGAAAACTTCATTCGTTTGGTTAGGCTAATTCCCGCCGCTGAAAATCTGGGGAGCGCGCCCGTCTCGGGTGCTGGTGATCGCGTCCGCGCGATCACGAACTTTCGTACTGGGAATTCCGCGAAAGCGAGACGCTTCCGCCCGCACCCGAGGCGGGTGCGC
>WNGP01002199.1_pt1 | contig 18077 bp, 15 predicted proteins | sample 5407671 | NCBI WGS metagenome assembly WNGP01 (sample SAMN13153381, study PRJNA577476) | soil metagenome | isolation source: 40 cm soil or saprolite under Garry oak tree replicate 2 | place: USA:California | collected 2016-06-15 | reverse complement strand
GCCCAATGCAACGCTTAGGTAAGCCCGAACTTCGCCGATATCCCAATGCATTGTCTATATTTCGCCCTGAGCCGCAGATGTGGGCTACCCAGCCACCGTGCAATCAGCACACAACGGGAATACACAATATCCGGCGCGGTCCTTCTCGTTAGAATTCAAACTTTATCGGGCGATCGGTACTCAACGTCGTGGTCTGCGTTTTCCCATCCTTGTCTTTGTGCTCCACGTCGAAGGTGAAATGCTCGATCGGTTGTATATCTGGCGATACTCCCGGTTTGGGGCGCAGGCCTTCGGCCCGAAAGCCAACGTTTGCATTTGGGACATTCAGCCTTTCCTGTTCTAACGCATTCTTCATGGAAATCGCGTTTTCATCGACGGCCGAACCATCTTCATCCGTGATAAATAATATTGGGGCGTACCCTTCCTGCTGTTTCTCTGTTGGTATAAAGAGCGCGTCCGGTTTCGCTGCATGCGTTGTCACAGAAGAAGAGCACCCGCAAGAACCGGTGACAGTGAGCACGGCAAGTTCGCCACTGGTGAGCCGCGCAATTTCGATTATGTGGTAGGGCGGAACAGCCGACTCGATAGCTTTATCACTCGTAATTTCCACATTCGGAGAAGCTGCGAGCTTCCAGTCATTCCCCATAACGAGGCCGATCCTTATTCGCTTGGCCGTAGCTTGCCCGGAATTCAGCAATAAGACTTTCATGATTTGAGAGCCGCCCTGAACACGTGAAAAATCGCGTTCAGATTTAAAGGTGATCGTTCGTGGGGCTACGACCTGTGCTTCACCATTGGGAAGTCGATCAAGTAGCAAAGCGACGAACCGCGGTGGCTGATCCTGCTGACGGAAAGTGACGGAATTGGTGTATGCGACCTGAACAAACAACTTTGGTTTGAAATATCCCTTCACGAAGAGCGTGCCAAGAACTCCGAGAATCGCCCCGTAGAGCGCGTTCGGAATCGATGGTGGAATTTTCTTAAGAGTCTTTATGGCCGCGTCTTTGATGGAGCGTATTTTCTGACCAATCGGGAGGTGCATTGAAGTGAGTAGAACGATTATATGACGCCGGCGGCTGGCCCATCCTTTTGCGTCTAGCGTGCCTGCTCTTTACACCTCCCCTCCTCCCCAATTATCCTGCCACGCCATGGACCGACGAACCTTCCTCCAAACCGCCGCTGCGGCCACACTTGCCCTCTCACAAAATGGACTGGCGGACAACGCCAATCCAAGCAGTAGCGACCTCAACCTCATCCAGAAAGAAATCGAGAAGCGCCACGACGAATCGGTGCAACGCCTGCAGCATTGGATTCGCCAGCCCTCGATTGCGGCTGAGAAGCGGGGCGTGAGTGAAGGCTGCGACCTCACGATGAGCATGCTCGGCGACGCCGGATTCAGCGGGGTCACGAAAATTCCTACCGACGGGCAGCCTGGCATCTTTGCCACGCTCGATGCCGGCGCGCCGCGCACCATCGGACGTGGTCGTCGCCGCCATTCGACGCCGCGCTGGTGGATAAACCGGGCCTGGGCAAAGTTGTGATGGGCCGAGGCGCGGTAAATCAGAAAGGTCCGGAGGCGTCGTTTATCGCGGCGCTGCATGCCATTCGCGGCGCAGGGAAAAAACTTCCGGTGAACCTGGTGATAGTCGCCGAAGGCGAAGAGGAAATTGGCTCTCCGCACTTTCCGCAGATCGTGCGCCGCCCCGAGGTGATTGCCGCGCTGCGCAGATGCAGTGGAATTTTCATGCCGTCCGCCGAGCAGGACCTCGATAGTGACGATGACGCTCGGCGCCAAAGGCGTGATCGAGTGCGAACTGGTCTCCAGCGGCGAAAAGTGGGGACGCGGTCCCCGCAAAGACGTTCATTCCAGCACCAAAGCGATGCTCGATAGTCCGGCGTGGCATCTGGTGGAAGCGCTCATGACCCTGGTCTCCCCCGATGGCAACACTCCCGCCATCGAAGGCTTTGCCGACAAAGCGCGTCCGCTATCCGACACGGAAAAGAAGATGATTGCCGAGGCGGCCCGGCGTCTGGATGAGAACGTTGCCAAGAAACAGCTCAGCGTCGATCACTGGGTACACGACGTCAGTTATCAGGAAGCGCTCGAACTGCTCCAATCGCGGCCGACGGTGAATATCGAAGGCCTGGTCGGCGGCTACACCGGTCCGGGCGGCAAAACCATTCTCCCGCACCGCGCCGTCGCCAAACTGGATCTACGCCTGGTGCCCGATATGAAAGCCGACGAAGCTCTCGCGGCCCTGAAGGCACATCTCGCAAAACGCGGCTTTGGCGACATCGAAGTAAACATGACCGGAGGCTACGATCCGAACAGCACTCCCGCCGACGCTCCGCTTATCCGCGCCCAGGTCACTTACTATCGCAGCAAGGGAATCGATCCCATCATTCTCCCGCGCAGCGCAGGATCGTGGCCCGGCTACGTCTTCACCGGCGACCCTCTGCATCTGCCCGCCGGCCATTTCGGAATGGGCCACGGCAACGGCGCCCACGCCCCCGACGAGTACTACGTAATCGAATCCACGAATCCGAAAGTGCAGGGAATCGATGGCGCAGTGCTCTCGTATGTGGAGTATCTATACGAACTGGCGAAGTGACTTTGTAGGAAGTTATACAACCGAGGGTGCCCCATTCTTTCGCGCACTTTGCGAAAGGGTGGGAACCACGACAGTCGGCACCGTAGGATTTATCGTATCTACTGCTGGTTTTCCAACACCCATCCAATAGACTCCAGCGCACGTTCATAAAGCGACCGTTTATTCCAGGCTTCCAATGTCTGATGTTCAGAGTGGGAGAGGTCCTGCTCAAAATCCTGAGTCAACCGAGTAGCCACCGCGGAATCAAGAGCCGCGAGATTCACCTCGTCATTAATCCCGAACGATCGGTTATCGAGATTGGTAGATCCCACTACCGACCACACACCATCAATGATCATGATCTTGCAGTGAATCATCGACGCATCGTACTCGTAAATTCCTGCGTCAGCTTTGAGCAGATCACCATAAGCGGCGCGTCCCGAGCTGCGGGTCAGGGAATGGTCGCCATGCTTACCGGGAACAATGATCTTCACAGTTACACCGCGCTTGACGGCGCGCACTAACTCCTGCTGCATACCAGGGTCCGGCAAAAAATATGGAGTATTGATGTAAATGGATTTCCGCGCCGCCCCAATCAGAGTCTCAAAGAGAATGCGCGAGCGCGTGGAGCCTCCCGCCGACGGAGTGCTGATAACCACCATCGCCGGCGTGCGACCTGGATCTCGCGACAAGAGAGGGAAGTAATCATCGCCATTCAGGATTTCTCCGGAAGCTTCCAGCCAATTCTCAACAAAAGTTCCCTGAACGTGGAGAGCAGCGTTCCCCTGAACCCGAAACATGGTGTCACGCCAGCGGGGATGGCCACCCTTGGGAAAGCGCCACCAATCCGCAAATCCTGCTCCGCCGACGAAGGCGGTCGAACCGTCCACCACAATCATCTCGCGATGGGTGCGATTATTGGAACGAAACCAATTGTTCCAGCGCAAGGGGTGATACCACTCGATACGTCCTCCGGCCTCAGTCAAAGATTTGAAATAGCGCTTGGAAGTGGAGAAGCTGCCGAGTGCGTCCACGACCAGGCGGACTTTCACTCCGGCACGAGCGCGTTCTGCCAGGACTTCGAGCAGCCGCCGTGTGACTTGTCCTCGGTGAAAAATGTACGCCTCGATATTAATGCTGTGCTGTGCCTGCCGCAGACTCGCCAGCTCCGCTTCGTAGAAATTTTCGCCGTTAGGGAAGACTTCAATCTGATTGTTGGTGGTGACCTTCGAATTGACCAGCGGCTCTATTTGTTTCAAGAATGCTTCCGACTCGACCGGCACGTGTGTGGAAGCAACCAGGGAATAACGCGGACCATGTGAAAACAAAGCGGCCAGGATCCATGTGGTGAATCCCAGGATCGCAATCACGGCCACTATGCGCAGTGCCCGCGACTTTTCAAACTCCATGGCCAGCAGGCTTTCTTCTTTCCTGCCGCCTCGAGCCGGTTTGACTTTGGTAGGCAAGCGCGTCCCTCAATCCCGAGACTCTGATGCACATTGCTCAGATCGGGATGGCAAGCTCCACCAGCGCCCACGTTTACGCCGGAGGCATCCATGCGCAGCGCCTTGCTATACTAGTGAAGTATGCCGATCCTGAAGAACATTGCCGCCATCGCCAAAGGCATGTCCATTACCTTCAGGGAGATGTTCGCGCCGACGATTGTAGAGAACTACCCCGACGGCCCCGGCCCCCTGAAAGGCGCCAAGTTTCAAGAGCGCTATCGCGGCGTCCACGTCCTCCAGCGCGACGAGAATGGATTGGAAAAATGTGTCGCCTGTTTCCTGTGCGCCGCGGCCTGCCCCTCAAACTGCATCTACATCGAAGCCGCCGAGAACACCGCCGAACACCGCGTAAGCGGCGCCGAGCGCTACGCCAAAGTCTATAATATTGATTACAACAGATGTATTTTTTGTGGATATTGTGTGGAGGCTTGTCCGACCGATGCGATTACGCATGGGCACGGGTTTGAGATTGCTACGTTCAATGCCGGAGATTTGATTTATCGCAAGGAGCAGATGCTCGCGGCTGTGCCTGCGCATATGGGCGCGAACGCGGTTTTCAACCGCGCTGAAGTGGCTGCGGGAGCGCCGGCGGCTCCTGTGCCAGGGAGTTGAGATTCAATAGGGGCAAATCAAGGTCACGAGACGCCGGTCCGCAGCGGGCCGGCGTTTGTTTATGAAAATCAGCACTTGGCACTTGGCACTTGGCATTTAGCCCTTAGCTTCAAATACGAACAATGAGCAACTTTTTACAGACCGTCAATGAGCGTGTCGTGATTTACGACGGCGCTATGGGGACTAGTATCCAGACGCGGAATCCTAGTGTGGATGATTTCTGGGGGAAGGAAGGATGCAATGAGCTGCTGGTGCTCAGCCGTCCTGACATCATCAAGGACATTCATGGCCGCTTTTTGAAGGTTGGTTGCGACGTCGTCGAGACCGATACTTTCGGGGCTACGCGGGTGGTGCTCGCGGAATACGATTTGCAGGATAAGACGGCGGAGATCAACATTGCGGCCGCTAAGTTGGCGAAAGAAGTCGCGCAGCAATTTTCTACTAAAGACAAGCCGCGGTTTGTGGCGGGATCGATTGGGCCGACTACCAAGCTGCCGTCACTGGGGCATATCAGGTTTGATGACATGGTTGCCGGGTATGTGGAGCAGGCGAGTGCATTGATCGAGGGCGGGGTGGATGTTTTGCTGGTCGAGACTTCCCAAGACTTGCTGCAAGCCAAGGCGGCGCTGGTGGGTGTGTTTGAGGCCATGCAGAAAGCAGGGAAGCGGCTGCCGGTTACAGTTCAAGTAACGCTTGAAGCTACCGGAACTATGCTTCTGGGGACGGAAATCGGCGCGGCGCTGACTGCGATCGAACCGTTTGACGTAGACGTAATTGGCCTCAACTGCGCGACCGGGCCAAAGGAAATGAATGACGCGGTGCGCTATCTGGGCGTCAATTCGACGAAATATATTTCTGTCTTGCCGAACGCGGGGCTCCCGCAGAATGAAGGCGGGCGCGCGGTGTACAAACTCAAGCCCGAGGAGCTGGCGCAGTATCACAAGCATTTCATCACAGATTTTGGAGTGCGCATCGTGGGCGGATGCTGCGGAACTACGCCGGGGCACCTGAAAGCGGTAGTGGATGCGGTGTCTGGCGTGGAGCCGGCCAAGCGGGAAGTGAAACCGACGGCGGCTGCGTCGAGTGCGTATACCTCGGTCCCGCTCGATCTTGATCCCAAGCCCCTGATCGTGGCGGAAGAGCTCAACACCACGACGCGCGTGGAGCATTTCAAGAACTTAGTGCGGGGCAAGAAGTATGACGACATCCTGGCGCTGGCGAAGAAATTGGTGAATGACGGGTCACACATGCTCGACCTGTGCTGCGCCATTGTGGGCGAAGATGAGAAGGATTACATCACGTCGATTTTGGAAAAGGTAGCGACGCGGGTACCGGCACCCATTCTGGTCGATAGCACCGAGGCGGATGTAGTTGAAGAAGCGCTGAAGCGAATTCCGGGTAAGGCCATCATCAATTCGATCAATCTGGAAGATGGCGAGAAGCGCACTTCAAAAGTGCTGCCTATGGCCAAGCGATACGGCGCGGCGGTAATCGCACTCACCATTGATGAAGACGGCATGGCGCTCACCGCGGACAAGAAAGTTGCTATTGCTAAACGTATCTTCGATTTGGCTACCCAGAAATATGGCATTCGGCCGGTGGATCTGATTTTTGACGCGCTTACGTTGCCAATCACGACCGGGCAGGAAGACTACCGCATGGCTGGAGTAGAGACTCTGAAGGCGGTAAAACGCATCAAGCAGGAGCTGCCGGAAGTGAAGACCATTCTCGGGGTCAGCAACATTTCTTTCGGCCTGGATGTTTATCCCCGGCGGGTGCTGAATAGCGTGTTCATGCACGAAGCGGTCGACAATGGCTTGGAGATGGCTATTGTCAATTACACCAAGATCTATCCGTTATACAAGATTCCTCATGAAGAGGTTGAACTTGCGCGCAAGTTGATTTATCGCGATGAAGCCGACGGCGATCCGCTGCAAAAATACATGCAGCACTTCGCGGGGACGAAAGGCAAAGCGCAGGCCGCGACCACTGCCCATGTGGAAACGCTTTCGGTAGATGACAAGCTGAAGTACGCGATTATCAATGGCGAGAAATCGGTGGGCGAAGGGGCGCAAAAGAAGTCGCTGGAAGTGCTTCTGGAAGATGCGCTGGAGCAGTACACGCCTCTGGACCTGATCAATACGGTCTTGCTGGACGGAATGCGCACCGTAGGCGAACTTTTCGGGGCGCGCAAGATGCAGTTGCCTTCGGTGCTCGATTCCGCGTCGGTAATGAAGCAGGCTGTAGCTTATCTTGAGCCCAAGATGGAGAAGAAGGCTGGATCGCAGAAAGCCACCATTGTGATAGCCACGGTGAAGGGCGATGTTCACGATATTGGCAAAAATCTTGTGGACATCATTCTCACCAACAATGGCTACCGGGTCGTGAACCTGGGGATTAAGCAGCCCGCGGACACGATCATCAAAGCGGCGGTGGAGCACAAAGCTGACGCCATCGGGCTGAGTGGTCTGCTGGTGAAGTCCACGCTGGAAATGAAATACGTGATCCAGGATTTGCAGCGGCAGAGCCTGGAGTTTCCCGTGATCTGCGGCGGCGCAGCCTTGACTCGCAAGTATGTAGAAGATGACTTGCGGCGGGAATATTCCAATTCCGTTTTCTACGCTGACGACGCCTTTGCCGGACTGCACATTATGGAGGACCTGGCTACAACGGACGGCAAACGGGATTCGCGGCTCAAGGAAGGCCGTACAGTTAAGGAATACGCTAAGGCAGTCGCGGTGGATGAAGAGACGGGGCCGGTATTCGCGGAGAGAAGTCCGGTCGTAGTCGACGCGCCCAATATTCCTACGCCTCCGTTCTGGGGCGTGCGGGTCAGAAAAGATTTCGATCTGCGCGAGCTATTCCAGTACATTAATGAGACGGCGCTGTTCAAGAATCAGTGGCAATTAAAGACCGCATCGCAGCAGGATTATTTGCGGCTGGTGGAGGAAAAGTTTCGTCCCATCAAGAATCAGCTCGAGGAAGAGATCATTGCCAGTGGGGTGTTTGATGCGAAAGTTGTCTACGGATATTTTCCTTCCCAGAGCGAGGGGAATGATGTCGTGGTGTATGACCCGGAGAAGGATAAAGCTGCACAGAGGGAATTGCTGAGATTTACCTTTCCGCGGCAGAGGGAAGGGCGGAAACTTTGCATCTCTGATTTCTTCTCCGCCAAGAGTTCGGGGAAGATGGATGTGATTGGACTTTCGTTGGTGACGATGGGAGCGAAGGCGTCTGTGGAAACGCAGCGGCTGTTCGAGGGCGGAGAGTATACACGGTATCTGTATATGCACGGACTCAGTGTGGAAACGGCGGAGGCGCTGGCGGAATATCTCCATAAGAAGATGCGTGAGGAATTAGGCATTGCCAGCGAGGACTCGCCGCACATTCGCGATTTATTTCATCAGAAATATCGTGGATCGCGATATTCGTTTGGCTATCCGGCGTGTCCGAATCTGGAAGATCAGACTAAGTTATTTGCGCTGCTCCATCCCGAGGAGAATGTGGGAGTGCGGTTGACCAGCGGATTCTTGTTGGAGCCGGAGCAATCGACGTCGGCGATTGTGGTGCATCACCCGGGGGCGAAGTACTTCGTGGTTTAGATAGAGGCCCATACTTGCGGCAAGGTTCCCTAGCAGGCTGAGGAAAAAGTGGGTTTCAGACCTCTCTAATGGTGTGGCGTTCGTCCATAGCGAGAGGTCCGAAGAATTGACCTGTTGAGTTTTGAGTGATCTAATTTAGACGATGTGTGAGGGTAGCCGTGAAGCGACTGCTTTCGGTTTTGGTGCCTTTCCTCCTGGTAGCAATTCCTGCCGAGGTGTTTGCAAAAGCGGATACATCGAAGATCACAATCAAAGGTGCGGATCTCGAAGCTCCAATCGAAATCACGGACCTAAAGACACTAGCAAAATTCAGTGTGTGGACCGGTCCTGGCACGAGTTGTACAGGGTCGGGTTGTCCTGGGACAAGTGCAAAACAGACTGAGAGCTTCATCGTCGACTGGTCCCAGGCTGTGGCAGAGCCCCCCAGTGGACTCCAACGCTACGAAGTGTCGTTCTACGCGAAAACGCCGAATGAGCGACTCATCTATGTAGTGTTCTATGAGTATGATCCGGCGACAGAGCACGGTTACATATACTTGCCCGGTAGAGCTGAGAGATGGTATCGACTCAATGTGAGTACGATTTTCCATGGTGTGGAAGGAAAGTGGTTTCGTGCGTGGACGGTGTGGGAAAGCGTTGCGGCGCCGCTCATCGCGGGGGCTAAGGTAAGGGCTTCAAGTATCTCAAGTAGTCTCATCCTTTTTACCGCAGCCTGCTAGGACACTGTTAGGTGGGGTGTGCCGCTACGGGCTAAGCCAACAGACTCAGAGCGCTTCGAGCAGTCTGTCGTGGTACGTCTTGCCTTGCATTAGGCTTAGCGCTGCCGCTATTTTCGGTTAACCTGCGATACTTTGCCAGGACATTCACTCCACACTGCACCCGCAAGTCGGTCACCGTTGGAAATAGCAGGGCTGGCCAGCGATACATTCGAAATACCGTCCAGAACCATACTTTGGCGCAGGCAACGAGCGAATAAACTCGGAGGTCGATCGCGAGTTGAAGGGCCTCAAGAACCAAGGCGTCCTTCTCGCTGTACGAACTCCGATCTTTATCTTTGATTAGCTCATATTCGCCAGCTATCCAGAGGTGAATGGCTTCGACATTATGTGCCACGCGCCTCAGGTATTCCCGAATTAAGCGATCGAGGTGATCCGCTCTCTCCTGGCAGCCCACGAGAGCTTCTTGAAAGTATTTCGCAGTTTTTACCTGCTGTGGTGGTTCCGTATTTTCTTTCCGGGAGCGATCGTTCTAGCCGTAGCTTATTCCGCCTGGAAGGTGGCCGAAGAAGAGCTCTGCCCTGATGGAGTAGCTGCTCGGTGAGGTTCGGTTGAAGCTCACGGGTGGCTCATTTAAGCTGGCCACCCGCAAGCTTTATGTACTGGCTCGGCTTATCGGAATCGGGCTGCCATCGGCAACTAGCCTTGGCGAAACCGTCGTTGACGTCGGATCCGGTTCGCTCGCCTTCTTAGGCCAGGGGGATGGGACTCCAGCACTAGTGTGGGTGAACCCCCGGTTACAACTACACCCGGTTCGGTCACCTTCTTTGGCCAGGGGATAGGGCTCCCGTCAGCAATCAGCCTTGGCGAGGCCACTACCACCAGAGTCAGTTGGCCCGACTTCTTGGGCCAAGGAATCGGGCTTCCATCGGCCAGTGCGGGAGCCGCTAAGGCTGCCAACCATGCTCCAGTGAGGTACAGACGAACAATTAGGTGTTTCATCGATTTGCTCCTTTTCAAGCAAGCGGTCTTTACCGCCGTTCATTCCGAGGCTTGCGCTGACCTTGGAGACAATTGTGGGCCGGGAGCAATCGGTTCCCGTTTTACGTTTGGTTTATTCCGGTTATCGAAATTGAGGAAGGCGTTGCTGGCTTGATCCAGGAATGGTCATCCGTTGGCGTCGCGAGGCTGTGCCAAAGGAAGCTGCTCACGACAATACGATGTGAGAACTTGGCACAGTCGCATTTCGATCTCGCCCGAGCCAATGAGATCACCATTGTGGATGGCGCTATACTGGCGCTGCTGCCCCGGGGAATGTTGCACGAGCAGCGCCAAGAAGGTCATTTCCATCAGGGCAGGAAACCGTTAGGTCGCAGGTTGCATCTTTCCTTCATCATTGGAGGTTCTATGAAAGCGTTTTTGCTACCTTTGGTCCTGAGTCTCACGTGGATTCCGGCAGTGGCTCAGTCCAGCCGGACCTTGCCCAAAGACACCGAGATCAAGGTTCGTACCGATCAGAAAATTCCTGCGAAGCCGACAATCGGAGCAGCCTTTAACGCCACGGTCAGCGATGACGTTGTGGATGGCTCAGGCGCGGTTCTGATCCCGAAGGGGTCGCCGGCGCGGCTAGTTGCGATAAACGGAGAAGGCGGGAAGAACGTTGCGCTCGACCTGCGCTCAGTGACGGTCAATGGCCGCACTTATCTCCTGACCGCGGGCTCGAATACGAGTAAGACTGGCGGAGCAGGCCTGGGCGCCAATACGCGTACCGCTAAGTACGTGGGAGGCGGGGCAGCCATCGGGGCGCTTCTTGGAGCACTGGCGGGTGGCGGCAAAGGAGCTGCAATCGGCGCGCTGATCGGTGGCGCGGGTGGCGCAGGCGCTCAGGTATATACCGGCCGCAGCAAAGACCTTCCAGCCGAGACAGAAATGAAATTTAAGCTGGCACAGGATTTGCAGATGCGTCCGGTAAGCAGAGCTCCCAGCCGGGGAGTACGTCACTAGAACAGTTCGGCGAAGCTGATTGTGGGGCCGTAGACGGCAAGGCCCGTTCGACGCTCGAACGGGCTTTTGTAGCCTTCCAGCTCGCCGGGATTACGTCGGCCTCAACTCACTTCCTGGCGTGCGCCTTCTCTTTCTTCCCCTTACTGTTTTCCGCACCCTTATCTTTGTCCAACCTCTCTAACACCGCCGTCACAATGAGCGGTAAACCCACGGTGGCATCCACGAATACTTCTCCAAATCTTCCACCCTCGGCTGGAGGCACAAATTTTCCCCACGAAATAGCCTCACTATACGGGCTCCCAGACAATCCGCCCCAATACACCGGCTCCGGACAGATCCGAACGCCGTAGTGATAACGCTTCAAGGGCACATTCTCTCCCATGCGCCGGTGCCGCAGTTCGATGAATGGCCCAAACTGCTGTGACCAGTTGCGCGGCACTCCGCCACCAATGGTGAAAATTCCCAGACGTTTTTGCCGCAATAATGTCGAGGCAAAGTGCTCCAAATCCTCAAAAGGATCAAAGCGCAACTTATGTCTGCCCGCGCTCTCTCGCATGCGATTGGAGAGGGCGACATCCAGTCCCAGCTCCGAATCCGTAAAAGCCGGGACAAAAACAGGCACCCCTTTTTCGAATGCGGATTTCAGTATCCCTTTCTGACCCTTGGCATTTTTTGACAGAAACTCGCCAATCACCCGGTTCAACTTGTATGAACACATCACCTCATTGGGATCCCATTCCTGCAGCACCTGGAACATCACGCGCTCCACGTCGTCCAGATTCCGTTCCGGTTCCAGCGTGTCGTAAACCCGGTTGTAGCCCTGCTCGTAGAGTTGTTCATCTGGGACGTCGGGGTCATAACGAAAATGGGCGTGTCCTGTGGCTTCCACGAGCCCGTGTGCCATCAGCGCGCCGGTCGAAACAATCGCATTCACAATCCCGCGATCAATCAGCTCGCCGATGATGAGGCCTTGCTTGGCCACGGTCATCGCCCCTGCCAGAGTCATGACCACGAAGCAGTCTTTGTCGCGAGCCATGGCTTCGAGCACGTCCGCGGCTTCGCCTAATTGACGGCCGGTAAATGCGGTCTTTGCCATGGCGCGCACCAGGTCATCAATCGAGTGCACGCGAGTTGGGTCCAGCGGCTCCAAAGGGACGAGCCGATCTTCGATGGGATCATGCAGGTGGCGCTCAGAACCGGCGCCGTCATGATTGCCATGCTTCAAGTCGCACCTCCCTGTCGGTTGCGAAGCACTACTTTACTAGAGAGTACTACCGCGAAGCTATCTGAGAGCCAGGAACTGGTAACAGAGAACTGATATTCTAAGTCGTCTTAGGAGGCTTTTCCTTTGCCTGACAACTTCCGCGTTGGACTGGTGCAGATGTCTACAACGCCCGACCCGGAAACAAACTTACAGCGCGCGATCGAACGTATGAACGATGCGGCCGGGCGTGGAGCCCAGATTGTGTGCCTGCCGGAGCTGTTTCAAACTCAATATTTTTGCCAGCGTGAGGATGCGGCGCTATTTGATCTGGCTGAATCCATCCCCGGCCCGACAACAGCCAGACTGGCGGATGTCGCGAAGGAACTGCGGATCGTGCTGATCGCTTCTTTGTTTGAGAAGCGCGCTGCCGGCGTTTACCACAACACTGCTGCCATCTTCGACGCTGACGGCCAGCTCCGGGGACTTTACCGCAAGATGCACATTCCTGACGACCCTCTTTACTACGAAAAGTTTTATTTCACTCCCGGCGACCTCGGCTATCGCGCCTTCGATACCAAAGTCGGCCGGGTCGGGGCTCTTGTCTGCTGGGACCAATGGTATCCCGAGGGCGCGCGCATTACCGCATTGCAAGGAGCTCACGTGCTGTTTTATCCCACCGCCATCGGTTGGCATCCCTCGGAAAAAGCTGAGTTCGGTACGGCTCAGCATGATGCTTGGCGAACCATTCAGCGCGCCCATGCCATCGCTAATGGGGTGTACGTCGCCGTTGTCAACCGGGTGGGATTTGAAACTGGCGACGTTCGCGGCAACTCTGCTCCCGGCTTGGGACTTGAATTCTGGGGTGGCTCGTTCCTCTGCGATCCGTTTGGCAGAGTTGTCGCCGAGGCCTCGCATGACAAAGAGGAAATCCTGATCGGTGAGGTGGATCTGCGCGCCCTCGAGGACATTCGTCGCAACTGGCCTTTCCTGCGGGACCGCCGTATTGACAGCTATGCCCCGATCACTAGCCGCTTGCTCGACTGAGGACTGCCGCTCATCATGACTGCGCGCTGGCGCGATACTTCAAGCGATACGTTAAGTCTGAGTTTTCGCATGCCCGCTGAGTGGGAGCGGCACGAGGCTACATGGATGGCCTGGCCACACTATGAGGGCGACTGGCCAGGCAAGTTCGAACCCATCCCCTGGGTCTACGCAGAAATCATCCGGCACTTGTCTCGCCACGAACGAGTAGAACTGATCGTCAACAATGCTACTTCCGAGAAGCGCGCCCGAAAGACTTTGAGCCAAGCCAATGCCCTGAACAAAAGCGTTCGCTTCCATCGCCGGCCCACCAATCGCGTCTGGACTCGCGACTCCGGCTGCACCTTCGTGAAGTGTGGCACGGGCGCCCTCGCCCGCGAAACTCAGAAGGGGCACGTTCCTCGCCGGGTAGGGCACGAGTTCAGTCGTGCCAACGATGGTGCCAAAAAAGGGGGTTCAGCCTCTGAAAATCTTCTCGCCATCAATTGGCGTTTCAATGCCTGGGCCAAATACTCCAACTATCGTCACGACGAAAGAATCGGAAGCCTGATGGCCAAGACCGCGAAGGCGCGTGCAATCCGGCCCGTCTTCGGGAAGCATCCCGTCGTGCTCGAAGGCGGCTCCATCGAGGTCAACGGCCAAGGCGCGCTGCTGACCACGGAAGAGTGCTTACTCAGCAAAGATCAGCAGCGTAATCCTAGAATGAGCCGATCTGACTACGAACAACTCTTCGCGAATTATTTAGGGATCAAGAACGTGATCTGGCTGGCCTCAGGCATCGTCGGCGACGATACTCACGGCCACGTGGACGACATCACCCGTTTCGTCGCGCCTGACACGGTGGTTACGGCCGTGGAATCCAATCCCAACGATCCCAATTATGAACCGTTGCGGGAAAATATCCGGCGTCTTCGCTCTGCAACGGATCACAATGGCAAACCTCTCGCCATCGTGGAACTCCCCATGCCAGCACCGGTAATCTTCGAAAAACGACGACTGCCTGCGAGCTACGCCAATTTTTATATTGCGAATAGCGTGGTCCTAGTCCCTGTATTCAATGATCCTAACGACCGCTTCGCTCTCGACATCCTCGCCGATCTCTTTCCTGATCGCGAAGTCATAGGCATCTACTCCGGAGACCTAATCTGGGGCTTCGGCGCGATGCATTGCATGACACAGCAGCAGCCAGCACTTGGCACTTAGCAATTAGCATTTAGCCACGACAGAGCCGGGATATTTTTAAAGACACACCTCTGGCCATCGCAGGCTGAATGCTGATTGCTGAGTGCTTTGAGTTGGATACGGCCATGGCTGGCCAAATGCTAATTGCTAAGTGCCAAGTGCTATTTCCGATACTGTGTCGGCTGTGGCCCCTTTTCCAGCATCTCGCGATTCCATATCGCGCCTTCGCGAGTGTAATTGGCCAATTCGAAATCCTGGGTCAACTCCAGCGCGTCGGTGGGACAGGCGTCCTCGCACAGCCCGCAGAACATGCAGCGGCTTAAATCGTAGGTAAAGTTGGTGAGTTCTTTGCGACGGGTTTTCTCGTTGCGTTCGCTCGAGACCACAATCAGGTTTTCTGGACAAGCCAGGGCGCACAAATCGCACGAAATACAAAGTGTCTCATTGGTATCGGGATTTACATTTAAGCGGGGCGCCCCACGAAATCGCTCCGCGACCTGCGGACGCTCTAGCGGATACTGCTCGGTATAAATTTCTTTGGGATCCTGGTAGCGGAAAGTGACACTCAGCCCCTGAAGCAGGTCCACCATAAAGATTTTGCGCAGCAGGTTCGGTATCCCCATATCGGGTAAAGAATATCATGTCGCAGGTTTGGTGTGGCGCGGGTGCGCCCGCCCGCGGCCTTTGACTTTGGCCGTTATCGAATCGTGCCAAAGGGAAAGGCTCAGTCTTCAGTCCAACCCCGCTACAATACTTCTTCCGCAATGAACGACCATTCCACCCCCACTTCCGACGAACTCTGGATGGAAGAAGCCCTCAGTGTGGCCCAGCGCGCTCTCAATGCAGGTGAAGTGCCGGTTGGCGCAATTGTTGTTCGCGCGGGAAAGATTGTCGGACGCGGCTGGAACCGCAATCTAACCGACGTCGACCCGACGGCTCACGCCGAAATCTTAGCCTTACGAGAAGCTGGTGCCCGAGTCGGCAACCACCGTCTGGGAGACTGCGAGCTCTTTGCTACAATTGAGCCGTGCGCGATGTGCGCCGGCGCCATGGTGCACGCGCGGTTGAAACGCCTGGTATACGGCGCGGATGACCCCAAAGCTGGAGCCGTGCACTCAGTGCTGCAGGTGCTCAATCATCCTCAGTTGAATCACCAAATGGAAGTTTCCCGAGGCGTGCTGGCACGGCGTTGCGCAGACTTATTGCAGTCGTTCTTCCGCCAGCGGAGGGAAGAACAAAAGCAGCTTTAACACGACGTCGAGGTCACTGGCCACTGACCACTAGCCACTGACCACTTTTACTCGGAGAGGTGCGTGAGTGGTTGAAACGATCCGCCTCGAAAGCGGACATACCTTAACGGGTATCGGGGGTTCGAATCCCTCCCTCTCCGCCAGACCTTTCGTAATCTAGTAGTTACGCGGTGTGATACCTAGAATGATTCTGTTTCTAGGAGTCACATGAACCGCACCGTCAATCTCACCAAACGAGTTCAAACCTCTAGAGGCTTGCGCTACTGCCCGGTTGTTTTGGCTGCGAACGGACGGTTGCGGGCCGATCTGGTGATCATCAATGGTCAGGAAGAACGGCACCCAGAAGGGGCATATTACCTGGAGTGGTGGGAAGGGGCGAAGCGGGTACGATTGTCGGTCGGCAAGGATGCTGCCGACGCAAATGCTCGTCGATTGCAGAAGGAAGCTGAATTAAATGCTGTTAACCACGGCGTTGCCGTCACCCAGAACGGAAACGCGAACGGGCACAGGTCGGTCGCTGTCGCCGTCACCGAATTCCTGGACGAGACCAAGTTGATGAAAAAGCCGAAGACGTATTCTGCGTACTCGACTGCTCTGAAATACTTCCAAGAATGCTGCCCGAAACTCAATCTCCATGAGATCGAACGGAAGGACGTTCTCAAGTTCTCGGCATTTCTGCGGGAGGTGAAGAAGCAGTCACCGCGGAGCGTCTACAACAAATTCGAGAACGTGATGACGTTCCTGAAGGCACAGGGCATTCGCGGACTGATGGGCAAGAATGACTGGCCGCGATTCGTTGAGGAAGAACCCGAAGTATACGAGCGGGAGGAATTGGAGAGTCTGTTCGCCGTATGCGATGAGGAAGAGCGGTTGTGGTATGAGTTTTTCCTGATGACGGGAATGCGGGAACAGGAGGTGATGCACTGTTCATGGGCAGATGTGAGTCTGTCGCGAAGCACGATCACTGTGCGTTACAAGCCAGAGTACGGCTTCAGCCCAAAGAATTACCGTGAACGTGAGATTCCCGTTCCTGCCAAGCTAGTGCAGAGCCTGAAGGCGTGGAAAGCAAAGTCTGACAAGACCTGTGGTTTGGTCTTTCCAACAGCGGGGTGTAGCCCGAAGCTCAACTTTCTAGACGACCTGAAAGCTGGCGCCGAACGTGCGAATCTTCAGAAGAGTGACTTCTGGCTGCACAAGTTTAGGGCAACATTTGCGACGTGGCATCTCTGGAATGGTGTAGACCTGCGAACGGTTCAAATGTGGTTGGGCCATTCTGATATTGAGAGCACGATGCGATATTTGAAACCGTCTCGAAGTCAGGCGGTCAGAGACAAAGTAGATGGAACGTTTGGGTGATTGGACACCGGAGGAAAGAATGATCAATACGCCGTACCGGCTCAAATCTCTGGCATCTCGCGTCAGAAGTATGCACGGGGCACTGGATGCAGGCAAGTTGGCAAAGTTGCTCGGTGTGGCGAAAGTCACGATCCTGCGCCGGGCAAAACGGGGGAAGATTCCATCGTTTCGTATCGGCACGATGGTTCGCTTTGACCCTCAAGCAATCTCTCGCTGGCTGCTCGAACAAGGTGTCCAGTCTCTATCCACTCGGAAGAGGGTTACGGATACTAGCAGGATGTACGATGTGGAAGTAGAGTGACCCACTACTGCTGTTGCCGGCAACTTGCGTTATTCCATCGTTACCGCCTCGCGGCAATGCCGCAACCTAACGCTAAGCGTGGTAAACGACTTGGCGTCGCCGACGGGATTTGAATCCGTGTTACCGCCGTGAAAGAAGCGCGACGATACGGATATTCAACGACATGCAAGAGGCGGGCGGCCACCGAAGTCATTGATAATCCATAGAAGGCGCGACATTAACGTACCGCAAAACGTACCGCGTTTTCTCGCAAAAACGCTGCTGTGGACCCCGCTTGAACTGACTTTGCGGCGTACGGATAACCTCGATTACCACGTTGGGATTGGAAGGCATGGAACCGCTGCTCGCAACCTCCGTGACGGTCGCTCTCATACGCTTCGCCACGAAGCGTTGCAGCTCGGGTTGGACTGTACGATCCTGCATAGCCACGATGTAGCTAGGCTTCGATCTCCAGGCGACGCTCCAATTTCTTGCGAACAGGTCAGCCGCTGGCGCGTAGTGAGTCGCCCAGAGGACCTTCTGCTCGTGTTCGGAGAGGTCTCCCGCGAATCGCGACACACCGTCCGGACACATCCAGACGCGGCCGTCCGCGATTTCGATGTGCGAGAGAATCTCAGAAATTGGGAATTGATCGAGCTGGCTCTGCGACGTTTCGCCGGCATCGGGAGCAAGCGCAGCGATGTAGACCAGACCCACAACCCGTTTGTCGGTTC
>WNGP01002076.1_pt1 | contig 18077 bp, 11 predicted proteins | sample 5407671 | NCBI WGS metagenome assembly WNGP01 (sample SAMN13153381, study PRJNA577476) | soil metagenome | isolation source: 40 cm soil or saprolite under Garry oak tree replicate 2 | place: USA:California | collected 2016-06-15 | reverse complement strand
GAAGGAGAAGCCATGCAACAACCCACCCAACCGACTTTCAAATCAAGCTATTCAGATCGTTGTTTTGAGAGTTAAAGGGGTGTAGGAGCTATGCCTGCATTTTGATGGAGAGGATATAAAGAGCGCATGAGCAGATATACCGGTCGATGCACTCTTTTTTTGTTTGAGCGGATATTATTCAAAGAGCACCGCTTGTTAGGCCTACACACTTTTCTAGCAGCACCTCTTAATTCTTTTCCTTCGAGAGTTCCGCTTGATCAAGCAGAACTCTCTCCAGATTATTCTGTGTCATCGCCCAACCGGCAGGGTCCTGCTCTTGGGTGTACACTTGTAGAGCAGCTTGATATGCCTGTACTGCTCGGTCCAGCAGTTGCCTCCCTTCTTCTCCCTCTGCGACTTCGGCTTGATTGCGCAACGCTACACCTAGGTTATTTTGAACCATAGCCCAACGTGCTGGAATATGCCCCATTGTATACACTTGTAGAGCAGCTTGATATGCCTGTATTACCTGATCTAGCAGCTTTCTTCGTTCCTCTCCTTCTACGAGCGTTGTTTGATCGAATAACGCTATTGCCAGATTATTTTGTGTCATCGCCCAACCCTCTGGAACCTGATCCCGCGTCCGCACCTGCAAGGCGGCCTGATATGCCTGCGCTGCGCGGTCCAGCAGATCCCCTCTTTCCTCTCCCCCTGCGATCCCGGCTTGATTGCGAAACGCTATTCCAAGATTATTCTGTGTCGTTGCCCAATTCATTGGGTCCCGCTCCCTCGTGTAAACTTGCAAGGCGGCCTGATATGCCCGTACTGCGCGGTCCAGCAGTTCCTGTCGTTTTGCCTCATCCACAACCTCCGCTTGATCGCGCAACACCATTCCCAGGTTATTTTGCACTGCTGCCCAATTTGCCGGGTCCTGCTCACACGTGCATACTTGTAAGGCTGCTTGATATGCCTGCGCTGCGCGGTCCAGCAGATCCCTCTGTTCCTCACCATCGGCAAGCTCTGCTTGATCTCGCAAGACTATCCCCAGAGTTATTTGTATCATTGCCCAAACCACCGGGTCTTGCTCTCGTGTGCATACTTGCAAGGCGGCCTGATATGGCTGGACCGCGCGGTCTAGCAGCTTTCTTCGTTCCTCTCCATGGGCAAGCTCTGACTGATCTCGTAGCACTATCCCCAGAGTTATTTGGGTCACCGCCCAACGTGCTGGAACGAGTTCTCTTGTATGCTCTTGCAAGGCGGCCTGATATGCCTGTACTGCGCGGTCTAGCAGCTTTCTTCGTTCCTCTCCCTCGGCAAGCTCTGCTTGATCTCGTAGCACTATCCCCAGAGTCATGTGGGTCATCGCCCAAACCGCTGGATTCTGTTTGCGAGTATATACTTGTAAGGCTGCTTGGCATGCCTGCGTAGCGCGACCCAGCAGCTTTCTTCGTTCCTCTCCCTCTCTATGTTCTGCCCGATCGAGCAACACCCATCCCAGAATCAGTTGTGTCATCGCCCATTCTGTCGGGTTTTGCTCACGCGTTCGCAGTTGCATGGCAAGGTGTAAACATTCTTCTGCACATTGACTATTGGAACTCCGGTGTCCTAGACGCAGTTGCGCAAATGCCATACCCAACCTGTTTAATCCGTCTACATCGCGGTGCTGTTCAAAGCATTGTTTTAAATCAAGCCAATCGTCAGCAAGTGTTGCATGAGGCGAGGGATAATCAGTAATCGCTCGCTCAAGGTAAATATCAACAACTGGTTCCAATAGGCGAACTCTCTTCACCGATTTCAACCGAACAAATTGCCCTCGATCTAACGCTTCCCACGCACTTCGCCATTGTCGCTCATCGAAGTTGAAAAGATCGTGAGCAACCGCACAGACTCTCTTGACTGAATAGGTATAAACCCCGGCAGAACAAAGCAATTTCATAGCTTTCAGCAATTGCTGAGAAGGTAGGGAGAGACGCTGATACCGAGCTTGCATCCGTCGAAGTCCTAGTATAAGTGAACCAGGTGTTCCATCAAACTCGTCTTTATGAACCTCTCTCCCTGCCTCAATCAATAATTTTGTCAAGTCACTAACTTGGGTTTCTTCGATATCAGGCAAAGTAATTGACTGAAGCCGCTCAAGGAAACGGTCAAGATACTTTTGTGTCTGCAGTCCCTCATCTCCATCTTGGCAGGTAGCAAGAATGATCAGGCGTACTCCCGCCTCATGGAAGCGCCATGGAAGGTCATTTAGAGAATTTACTCCCTCAGGAGTTATGTGCTCATGGAGGTCATCTAACCAGAGGACAAGTCTCTGTCCTTTTTGCGCAGAAAAGTCAAAAGGATGACTCCGCTCCCGTGGCCAGCGTACCAGCAGCCAATCGGATAACTCTACACGCATTGCCTCCCAGACTAATCGTGTTTTTCCCTGCGCTGGTTTTCCAAAGACACAAACGCCTAAAAGAGCGTCTGACGATGATGAGTGCGCAAGCTCATGCAATAGGCATCTAACCGTTTGATCTGCATCACGAAAAATATAGGCATGAGGAATATAGGGAAAGAGCTTGAAATTGCTTGGCTCAAGCTGGTGAACATGTTGAAAGGTATATTCACTTAGCTCCGACAGAGACGCAGTATGTACGGAAGATAACTGAGCCAAGAAGGAAAGAAGTATTAAACCAGCCAGAATGAAAAGAAAAGCGAGAGAAATAAACAAATGTAGCTGTATGAATTGAAGAAGTGGAGAAAAATCAATAGGATCAAATTTCCCTTTGGTTACCAACGCATATATAGCATTTCCTACAAAGCCGCCAATAATCATACTAACAATAACTGTTCCCCATACTCGCCTAGTCACGTGCCAGAGTACTACAAGACATCGAAAAAGAAATTGCTGAGTAGGCCAAAGTAGTGAACGAAAACGTTGGGAAATCCGTTGCTTGGATACTTGTTTTTGCATTAACGCACCTATCTACTGTAAAGATCCTAGATTCAGGGTCTACTACAGATGGCATCCTACTACAACCATGACACGGGTCTGCTATCATAAAAACTGAGCCTTGATTTTTAATTCAAGGCTCTTTATTTTCAGGATTTCGCATTCTCCCTGTTCTTCGCCGCTCGTTAGAATGCCTCAAGATTGGCAGGGTAGATAAGGTACTTACCAACACCTATCGCGTCTAACTCTCCAACTTAACTAAGCGGCAGTTTTCTACTGATCTCTGTCATGAGGAAGGTATCTGCGAGACCTGATATACTCTTCGATCTCGCTTCGCCTGAAACGCCAAACAAAGTTAATTTTATATCCTGGCAAATCCCCGGCTTCCACCATACGAATGACCGTTTTTGCGCTCAGGCCCAGCATCTCACCCGCTTGTTTTGCTGATACCATTTTCTCTACTTCAGGTTGCTTATCTGACATAAACGTACACAATCCCTTGTCTCGTAAGTCTTATACTTCGCATTTTAAGCCCCCTTTTGCTAGATGTCAACATATAGAGATTCTTTGTCCAATTTGTCTTGATTTGACCAATGTTTATATGGTATAGTGTCTACATAGACGGTTTGATACTGTTTGACCTATTTGAGCCTATAAATGCTAGTAAAGGAGTTCGTGACTTCGGTTGGCGAATGAGAGATTGATAACAAAAAGGAGTTTTGGTAGTGCATCATTAAGGAAGAGTCTTTGTAGAGGGCTGATCTGACGGTTCTTCATCTCCAGATTAGCAGAGAGACTGACTAGCTTTGAACCTCTCTAGACTCTCCACGCCGCATAAAAGTCGTAGGAGAGCCAGAAACCAAGATAGAAGGAGCGCTTGAATCATGGCAGGACGAGAAAAGCTAGAGGTGGTGAACAACACTATTGAAGCCGATGGCGAGTTTGCAGATGGCTACTGTAACGGGAGCCTCTACTACTACGACACGAACCACCAGTTACCACGCCCGCTTACCAGCAATGCTATATACACCTTCATGATGGACAACCTGTTCGACCAACGGGCAACCTCTCGATGGAACGCTGGCTTTGTGTTCGGGTGGATAACGGCTTTATGCGAAAACAATCCAGCGTTTTTCTTTACCAGTATCACTATTCCCGAATCGGTCACTGGAACCGAGGGGTTACCGATGATCACCTTGCAAGAGGCATAACGTCGAGTTGAGACGGGCAAGTAGTATTGCCCGTCGTTTTACTTTTCGAGGTGTCTATGTTCAAGCATGTCGGGCTGTTTTGCAATTGTGAAGGTAAATTTTGCAATCAGTGCGGTCAGATGAAGTGTCATAGGGCATTTCATAAAGATCGAACTGGTTCTTTCGGGTTACGTTGGAGGTGCAAGGAATGTCAACAAGCTTACGTCAAAGAGAATACTAGCCAGATAAATGCTCGGCGTAGAGAATACAAAGCGGAGCGAAGAAAACACTTTAACGAATACGACAGGGAGTATCGCCATAAAAATCCTGAGCCGAAGAGAGCCAGGGATCGGAAGTATCGTCAGGAAAATGCTGAGGATATCAAGGCTTTCATCAGGGATTATAAAAGGACTAATGAACGGTATAGAGAGCATAATACCGAATACAATCGGCAATACAGGCAACTCCATCCAGAAAAGAATGCTCAGCACTTCAATAACCGTCGAGCTCGTAAGCAGCAAGCAGGAGGGGCATTTACCTCAAAAGAGTGGAGAGGGCTTTGTGCTTACTATGATTATACCTGTCTCTGTTGTGGGAGACGCGAGCCTGAAATAACCCTCACCGTTGATCATGTCGTTCCGTTGTCGAAGGGTGGGACAAACTACATTGATAACATACAGCCACTTTGTTTATCCTGCAACATGAGTAAGGGTACAAAGACCATTGATTATCGTATCAATTGGAATTAAGTAGCTCATCAGTATGATACTATTTTGACTTAATGAGGGCGTGTGGGTGAATATTTATGACCACACGCCCTTTTAGAACAGAGAGTTGCTACTCCGGTAAATTCGGGCTTTTGAGCAGCTTATCCATCGTGGATTTCTTGACCCTATACGCCTGTCTTTTTCCGCGATGAGGCAACGTAACCGCCTCCAACGCGCCGCTCTTGATCCAGCGCCTGACAGTAGTGTCATCGACGCGCAAGCGGCGAGCAACTTCACGCACCGTCAGCAGTTCATCCATCTCTTCTGGCATTTTTTTAGCTCCTATACCCTCATAAAGCGAAGCCCCATCAGGAAGCTTTTCAATTGTGGTATTACGACGTGACATATGGCACCTTTACATCTTAATAGATGACAAATTCAGGCCTGGCGCGTCAGTTCTACAGCATTGTATTACTGCTCGCCAGTTACTTATACTATACAATTCGGCAACAAATGTACTAAAATAAAGACATTGGTCAGCTAAGTACAGCTGATACACTCAATCGGTGTCAATACATTTCCTACCTTCAAGTTTCCTGCCGGGGACATGAAGTAGCATTCTATAATGAAAAAGACTGGAGTATTTTACTAAATAAACGAACAAGCCGCCCAAAAAAGAGGTATACTACCCTGCCGACTGCCTGACCGCAGTTCGTTGGCAGTCGGAATAAGAGGAATATATTATGTCTACAATCAAACTGATCATTAGCGATCTCCACCTCGCGGATGGTCATCCCATCCTTGATAGTTTCGGCGAGCAACAACAAGCCGCCCTGGAAGGTTTGCTGCGCGCGGCAGCGCTGGGCGGGCCACTGGGCAATGCTGAGGACGTTGAACTGATTGTCAATGGAGATTGTTTCGATTTTCTCGCCATACCCCCATATGTCGCGCATAACACGACAAATCCAGTTATTGCCCTGGAAAGGTGGAAAACCATCCCTCCAACGCACCTTGCGTTTTTTGAGGCGCTGCGACGTTTTCTACGCCTGCCAGGGCGGCATGTGACGTTTACTACGGGCAATCATGATATAGAACTGGGCTTCGAAGAAATACGAGCGGCAATTCGCACTGAGATTCGCGGGGAAGACCAGTTCGAGCGCATCTGCTTTAGCGAGGCCCGCTTCTACCGCCCCTTGCCCGATGTGTACATCGAGCATGGTCACCACTTTGATTTCTGGAATCACGCCGGGGACCTGTGGGATGAAAACGGCTCCCCGCGCTCGCATTCGCCCCAGGTACTGACGCTGCCTGTTGGCACGCAGTATTTTCAATGGGCGGCGCATCCCATCAGTGTGCGCTATCCTTACTTTGATCGCTTCGATCCATCAATAGGCAGTGCGCGACAGATCGCGCTGCTCTGCCTGCTCGATCCTGATAGTGTAATTGAAACGGCGCACCGCACCATGAAGATGCTCTCCTTTCACCGCGAAGCATTAGAAGGATTGGGCGCAAGCGAGGAACGCATACCCGCGAAACTGTTTGCGCAGGCCATGATGGATTTCGCCGCCTTCCAGCAAGACATGATCGCGCGTAAACCCGAATGGCAGCCAGTTGAGGCATTCTTGCGCGCCCATCCAACTGGGCAGGGCGATGCGCAGGGCGAGGCATTTGCGGAATTTGTCGAGTTATGCAACGTCCTTACGTTATCCCCGGTGGAGGCGGTTAGAGCAATCCTGGCGCCAAAGGTGTACCCGATGGGGGAAAGTGTGGCTCACGGAATGCAGAATGTGTTGCGCAGTGATCCCACACTTCGCTATGCGATCGCCGGACACACACATATGATGCGTCGTGACCCGGTCAACAATGGTTCACAGGTCTATCTCAATACAGCATCATGGACAAAACGCCAGGCGGTGCCGGCCTCGGACGAGATCACACCTGCGTTGGTGGACTGGCTGCGAGAGCCGGGCAACCAGGCAGATCCGCTGCACGATATCACACAGGCAGTCTTCGCGCTGGTACGTGCAGACGATGGTGGCTCCTCAGACGCCTGCCTGTGTGCATGGGAAGGCGGGGAACAAGGTTATTACCGGGTTTTGCCCGGAGGGAAAGAATAGAACGATGATGACAGAAGCACAAACTGCAACAAATAAACGGAAAAAGTTGATGGTGATTGATGGACATGCTATGATCCATCGCGCCTTTCATGCTGTCCCGGAAGACCTGACCACCAGCAAGGGTGAGGTGGTGAACGCGACCTTCGGCTTTACCTCGATTCTCATCAAAGGACTGACCGACATCAAACCTGATTATATCGCCATGACCTTTGATCGTCCCACACCGACATTTCGCCATGTCGCTTTTCCCCAATATAAGGCGCATCGTCCGACGCTGCCTGATATTATGCGCCCACAGTTTGGGCGTATTCGCGAGATCGTCGAGGCATTTGGCATTCCTATTTATGAAAAAGATGGGTACGAGGCCGACGACATCATAGGCACGCTCTCGGTCCAGGCAACGCAGCAGGGTGTCGATACGGTCATTCTGACAGGCGATATGGATACCTTACAGCTGGTCAATGAACACGTGCAGGTGCTGGTAGCCAAACGCGGCATCAGCGAGGTGGTGGAATACGACGAGGCGCAGGTAATGGGGCGCTACGGCCTGCCGCCTGAGAAACTGCCGGATTTCAAGGGGCTGGTGGGCGATACATCCGATAACATCCCCGGCGTACGCGGTATCGGTGAGAAGACCGCCAGCAAGCTGCTAAACGACTATGGCGACCTGGAAGGAGTGCTGGCGCATATCGACGACTTAACGCCGAAAGAACAACGGCTGCTGCGCGAGCATATGGACGAGGCGCGCCAATCGAAAGAGCTGGCAACGATCCGGCTCGATGCGCCGGTGCAGCTCGACCTGGAAGCCAGCCGCGTTGGCCAGGTCCGGCGGGAGCAGGCCGTCGCTCTGTTCCGCGAACTGGAATTTCGCACGCTGGTGGACAAGATACCCGGCAATACAAGCAGCACGGGTAGCGCGCCGCAGGTGACTGAAGAGAAGAAGAAACCAGAGCCGGTGCCGACGCAGGAAGAAGACCTGCTCGAAGCCCCGCCTGTTGGCATCGTCTCGATCATGACACCGCCAGCGCCGCCCTCTGCTGCCTCGATTAGCATGCCTCAAACGCACGCGGCACATACAGAAGAGCAGCGCCCACCCGTAAGCTTGGCAACCGAGACCGAGGAAGAGTTCATGCAGCCCAGTCTCTTCGGAGCCTTAGAGCCGATCGCAGAACCCGTGCGCAAGCTGCGCCTGCCATCGATTGCCCAGAGCAGCAGACCAGAAGAAGTAGACCTGCTGTTCATGGATCCGAAAGATGCGATGAAAACCAATACGCTGATCGTCAACAGTGAGGAAGCGTTACAGGTGCTGGTGAAAAGTATGCGCGATGCCGGCGCGTTCGCGCTAGACACCGAGTCGACCTCTGAGGACCCCTGGCACGCGGAACTGGTGGGCATTTCTGTTTCAATGGCTCCAGGTGAAGCTTATTATATTCCGGTTGGACACGTACAGACGCTCGATGGTCAGGAGGCGGGGAAGCAGTTGCCGCTGACATTCGTACTGGAAAGACTGAAATCCGTCCTGGAAGATGCCACTATCCACAAATATATGCACAACGCCAAGTACGACATGCTGCTGTTGTTACGAGCCGGTATCTCCATAAAGGGTCTGGCCTTTGATACGATGGTGGGGGCCTATCTGACCGAGCCGGGTCGGCGCGGACTGGGCTTGAAGGACCAGGTCTTCCAGCGCCTGGGACATGTAATGACGCCGATAGCGCAATTGATCGGCACGGGCAGCAAGATGATTAGCATGGCGCAGGTACCCGTACGCCTGGCAGCGGATTACGCTGGGGCCGATGCCGACATGACGCTGCGCCTGGTGAAACCAATTCGCGAGGAGTTGCGCCGCCATAGCTTGCTCGACCTGTTCTACAACATCGAAATGCCACTGCTACCGGTACTGATGCAGATGGAGATCCACGGCGTAGCCCTCGATGTTGACTTCCTGCGCGATTTGAATGAGAGGTTGAGCGAACAGATCGGCGCGCTTGAAAAAGAGATTTATGACTCTGTAGGGCACCGCTTTAACATCAACTCGACGAAACAACTCGGCGATATCCTCTTTGGCGAACTGAAGCTGCCAGCAGGGAAGAAGAACAAGACGGGTTATTCCGTGAGCGCGGATGTGATCGAGAGCTTGCGCGGCAGGCATCCTATGGTTGATCACCTGCTGGAATATCGCCAGTTGACCAAGCTCAAATCAACCTACGTGGATGGCCTGCTGGCGCTGATGGACCCGGTGACGGGGCGCGTGCACACGACCTTCAGCCAGACGACGGCTTCGAGCGGGCGGCTTTCGTCGAGCAATCCCAATCTGCAAAACATACCAATACGCACCGAGGTGGGCAGGCAGATCCGGCACGCCTTCATCGCTGATCCCAGCTACGTCTTGCTGACTGCCGATTATTCGCAATTCGAGCTGCGCATCCTGGCGCATATCACGCATGAGCCGCGCCTGATCGAGGCTTTCAGCCAGAATGAAGATATTCATACGATTACGGCGGCCTCGCTGTTCAACGTGCCTGTCGCGGAGGTAACGAAAGATCAACGCCGCCTGGCGAAGACGGTGGTCTACGCCGTGCTGTACGGCCAATCGGCGTTCGGGCTGGCGCAAATCACCGGTATGAGCAATAACGAGGCGGCTGAATTCATCCGGCGCTATCATGAGACGTTCCCCCATGTCAAAGGATACGTCGAAAGCACGCTCCACCAGGCGCGCAAGCAGGGCTACGTGAATACGCTATATGGGCGCAAACGCTTCTTCCCGGATATGCACGGGCTGCCCTTTTCCGAACGTCAGGCGCTCGAACGTGAAGCGATCAACATGCCCATCCAGGGTGGCAATGCCGACCTGATCAAAATCGCCATGATTCGCATCCAGCACGCCATCGAGCAAAAACACCTGAAGACGCGCATGATCTTGCAGGTGCATGACGAACTGGTCTTCGAGGTGCCTGTCGAGGAACTCGAAAAGGTGCGACACCTGGTCAAACGCGAGATGGAGGGCGTGGCAAAGCTGGATGTGCCGATCAAGGTCGAAATGAAGGTGGGGAAGAACTGGTACGAGGCGGAGACCATGGAATAATTGGTTCTCCATTGGATGATGTATAATGGAGGGACTTGATAGCCAGGACGCAAGGAGAACCATTGTGCAACTGTCCGATTTAATCAACAATCTGCCTCCCTACCATTTTGCTGACGCGAAGAAGAAAATAGCTGACCGCAGAGCCGAAGGCGTTGATGTGATCAGCCTCTCGATGGGTGATCCTGATTTGCCCGCGCCGCAGCCGGTAATTGATCGCCTGTGTAAGGCCCTGCAGGAGCCGGAGAACCATCGCTACCCGGAATATTTTGGCATGCGCGCCCTGCACGCAGCTTTCGCGACCTGGTTTAAACGCCGCTTTGATGTGAGCCTGATGCCGGAACGCGACATGCTGCCCCTGCTTGGCTCAAAAGAGGGGCTGGCATACGTAGGCGCATCTGTCTTGAACGCCGGTGATATTTCGTTGATACCCGACCCTTATTATCCCGTGTACGTCACCGCGAGCACAACCGTTGGCGCGGTTCCCTATATGCTGCCACTGCGAGAAGAGCATGGCTATCTTCCTGACCTGGAGAGCATTCCGGCTGACGTGCTGAGGAAAGCGCGCTTGCTGTGGCTGAACTACCCCAACAATCCCACGGCGGCGTGCGCCGACCTGGGATTGTTTGAGCGGGCCGTGGAGTTTGCGCATCGCTATAACCTGGTGATTGTTCACGATATGGCCTATGCCGAAGTCTATTTTGATGACTACCGGCCAATGAGTATCCTGCAAATTCCAGGGGCCAGCGAAGTGGCGGTTGAGCTGCATTCGTTGAGCAAGACATATAATATGGCGGGCTTCCGCGTGGGAATGCTCGTCGGCAATCCTGAACTGGTGAATGCTGTTGGGCGTTTGAAGAGCAACATCGACAGTGGCATGTTCCGGCCTATCCAGTATGCCGCAATCGAGGCGCTGCAATTGCCCGCATCCTGGTTGGAGCAGCGCAACGCCATCTATCGCCATCGCCGCGATTTACTGGTCGAGGGGTGCAACGCGATGGGCATGCGCGCAAACCAGACGAAAGCCGGGCTGTATATCTGGGCGGCTGTCCCGCAGGTTCCTAATGGGTTCACAGTACGAGATTTCACGAACTGGCTTTTTTATAAGACAGGAGTATTTTTGACGCCCGGGACAAACTTTGGCGATGCTGGAGAAGGCTACGTGCGTATCTCGATGACGGCCCCAGATGAGCGCATCGAGACAGCCCTGAAACGTATGAAAGAAGCCTTGCGATGATCTCCACGAGTTCAGCGAATCCCGCGACTACCAACGCCTGGAACCTCTCGCTTGGCCGGGATATCTGCGCCAATGTAGAGGCAGGGCTGAACCATGAATGGCTGGTGACGAATGGACTGGGTGGGTACGCTGCCGGTACCATCGTTGGAGCGACCACTCGGAGTTATCATGGTTTGCTGGTTGCCGCGCTGCGCCCCCCGGTTGAACGCAGCGTGCTGGTCTCCAAGATAGACGAAGAGGTTGAACTGACGACCGGGCGGAATGGGCGCGATGCCCCGCGCATCTACAAGCTCGGCGTCAACGAATACCAGGATGGCACCATTGATCCCCACGGCTACACGTACCTGGAAAGGTTCGCGCTGGATGGCGACATCGCCTGCTTCACCTATAAGCTGAGCGAGCATATTACGCTGGATAAGCGTATCTGGATGGAATACGGGCAGAATACCACTTACGTGCAATATACATTACGCCCCATCCTGAATGAAGATGCTGTAGGAGCCCGATTTATCGCGCCCTCGGTGACACTGCATCTCTTGCCATTCTGCCTCTCTCGCGACCATCACAGCTTCACGCGGGGTTCGGCTGACTGGCATTTTCAGGTGCTTGGATTACCAGGGCAGGGGCAAGCCCTCGCCCTGGTCCCAGAGAACGAGGGGAATAGTTGCCTCATACGCGCTTACGATGAAGCACCTGCCTATCAACTGATCGCCGGGCCATCCGCCAGCTTCTCCCTTACAGGCTGGTGGTACTGGCATGTCTTGCATCGACGAGAAGCCGAGCGTGGTCTACCCGGGGTGGAAGATGTCTACCAGCCCGGCATTTTTCACCTGCCACTCGCGACCAGTACGCCTGTAACGCTGGTACTGAGCGCGGAAGAGGCGCATTTCGGCGATTTTGGCGGCCCCAAACACGAGGAGGTTGTCGCACAGGCCTATAAACGCCACCAGCGCCGGGTGAAGCAACTGCTGGATATTGCTGACCGCTCAACAACCAATCTACGCCGGAAAGATCCGGTTTTCGCCCGTTTAGCGATTGCTGCTGACCAGTTTATTTTTGCTAGACCGGAAGCCTCTGCATCTACCCACCCTGCGACCAGCTTACGAGGACGCGACGTTGGCAAACCCTATGATAGCCAGTCTGCTAACGAACTGCGTTCTACGCTGCGCGTCAGGCAGGCTGCAAGGAACGTATCGCGTCCCTACGAGTTGACGCCGAATCGCAAAACCATTATTGCCGGGTATCCCTGGTTCACGGATTGGGGGCGGGATAGCATGATTTCCCTGCCGGGACTGCTGCTGTGCACCGGCAGGTACAGCGAGGCGCGTGGGTTGTTGAAAGCCTTCGCCTCGTATACGTATAATGGACTGATCCCTAATCGTTTCCCCGATAGCGGTGAAGCGCCAGAATATAACACCGCCGATGCCACGCTGTGGATGTTTCACGCGCTGGATGCGTACACCAACACGACACATGACTGGTCGCTGGTTAAGGAATTGTACTCTACCCTGAATGATATTATTGCGTGGCATGTACGCGGTACGCTCTATGGCATCGGTATGGACCCTGCCGATGGCTTGCTGCATGCTGGTGCGCCGGGCGTACAGCTCACCTGGATGGACGCGAAGGTGGACGATTGGGTAGTGACGCCGCGCCGTGGGAAAGCGGTGGAGATCAACGCGCTGTGGTATTGCGCGCTGTACTATATGGAGAGCTGGGCCAAACGGCTCTCCTACGACGCGCTCGAATATGGTCAACTCCTCACGCAGGTGCGCGAGCATTTCGCGCGGCGCTTCTGGTATGAAGAGGGTGGATACCTGTATGATGTCGTGGACGTGGAGGGGATCGCGGGACAAAACGATGCCTCGCTGCGCCCCAACCAGTTATTCGCAGCCTCGCTGACGCCTCACCTGCTGACCGAAGAACAGATGCGCAGTATGCTTTCACACGTGACCGACCAGTTACTCACACCGATGGGACTGCGCACATTAAGCCCGCAGGACCCGGCGTATCAGCGTCACTTTAATGGCAAGCGTGTGGAGCGCGATGGAGCCTATCATCAAGGTACTGTCTGGCCCTGGTTGATTGGCCCGTATGTGGATGTCCACCTGCGCCTGTATAACGATTGCCTGGCCCTGCTCCCATTGCTCTATCCACTGGTACGCCATCTCTGGGACGATTGCGTCGGTTCGATCTGCGAGGTCGCCGAGCCGGAGCCTCCATTCGCGCCTGCCGGTTGCTTCGCGCAAGCGTGGAGCGTCGCTGAACTATTGCGAGCGTGGCTGGCCGTAGCCGGGTAATCAGGCACAGAACAGGAGAGGCAAGTACGGCTATGCTCAACACAACTTCAATCAACGTAGTGAACGGTGCGAAGTTCTCCCAGAGCTTTACACGTCCGCTGTATGATTCGTACTGCTTTTCCAACATTCCAGAAATGATTATGTATTTGCTGACAGGTGAAGGTCGGAGTGCATTACCACAAGATGCACTTGCTAGTTTACCCCAGCGCTATAACAAAGTGATCCTGTTTTTTGTCGATGCCTTTGGATGGAGATTTTTTGAACGCTACGCGGACAAATACGCGTTGCTGAAGCTTTTCCTGGAGCAGGGCATCGTTTCAAAGCTGACCTCGCAATTTCCCTCGACCACTGCTGCGCACGTCACCTGCATACATACCGGTCTCAATGTCGGGCAAAGCGGCATCTATGAGTGGAACTATTATGAACCGCTCGTCGATGAGATGATTACTCCACTGCTGTTTGCCTATGCCGGTGATAAGACGCGCGATACGCTGAAGCGGGCAAAGGTACCCGCGGAGGCCTATTTCCCTCGACAGACGCTGTATTCGACGCTGCAAGCGCGGGGAGTAGCGTCCTATGTCTTCCAAAGCGCGGCGTTTACTCCGTCTACTCCATCGAATGTGCTCTTCAAGGGAGCCAGCGTTTTTCCGTATAAGCAGGTGTCGGATGCGCTGGCACGACTCTCCCACCTGCTACAGGCGCAGAATACATCTCCCGCATATTATTTTTTGTACTTCGATACGATTGACCTGGTTGGGCATATACACGGGCCGAATTCCAAAGAGTTCGAGCAGGCGGTGAATGCGTTTTTTACGACGGTCGAGCGTTCCCTCTTCACGCTCTTGCAAGGAAAGCGAGGCGATACCTTGTTCTTGATGACCGCCGATCATGGGCAGGTAGAGGTTGACGGAAGCCAGACGGTCTATCTCAATCAGCACATTCCAGGTATCGAAAGGTATTTGCGCACGAATCGGCATGGCAGACCGCTGGTTCCGGCAGGCTCGGCGCGCGATATGTTTCTATATGTGCGGCAGGAGCGCCTGGATGAAGCTATCGCGCTCTTACAAAGGCATCTGGAGGGGAGGGCTGAGGTGTATCGCACAGAGGAACTGGTGACACAGGGCTTTTTTGGTAGGGAGCCGCCATCCAGTACCTTTTTAGCGCGGGTGGGCAACGTGGTGATTTTGCCGTACCAGGGTGAGACGGTGTGGTGGTACGAATACGGAAAATTCGATATGCATTTTTCCGGCCATCACGGGGGACTGTTACCCGAAGAGATGGAGATTCCCTTGTGCGCTTTGCCATGCTGAAGGTGTTCTGTGGCTGGTTTTTCGGATTTTTGCTCAACGGCGCAGGACCATTGTGGGCCATCGGGTTCTGTTTCGCGTGTATGGCGCTCGGAGGGTTGATGGCACTGCGATTACGCGTGTAACATGAAAAACCTACGCATCCTGGTAGCGGATATGCACGATCCCGATAATCGCACCACCGATTACGGCTATCCACAGGCCGAGGACGACGGGTAGAACCGCCTGCTGGGCAAGGGTGAAGACCACGTTGCTCACCACCGAAAAGCCATCTCCAGGGTGGCACCAGGAGGGACATGCATAATAGCTGGGAAAGAGCACGAGCAACGTCCATAGCAGGCACGCCAGTATGGATAGTAAGGCATCAGACAGGCCATAGAACACACCCCAGGAGAGACCCCAGGAGAGCGTAGTGAAGACGACTCGGCGGAAGAAACGCGCCAGTAAAGGGCCAACCAGCAAGGCAGGCCACACAACTAAGAGCATACTGGCGGCTGCCGTCACATTCCCAACCTGCCACCCATATTCAACCGCTAATGCCAGGCAGACCAGGAAGTTGAGCAGCAGCCCATACCATCCCCATCTGTCGTTGTACTTGACCGAATGGATCGCTTCTGTGTTCACATCACTTATAAAGCCTTTGGGTTCGGTGATAGGAGTGATGGGTGAAACAGGCGCTGTTACCGGTGTAGGAGCTCGATTTATCGTGCCCGCGTCGTCTGGTTGGATGGCAGGACGAATAGGTGCCGGGCGCTCTTCTCCCTTCACAGCCTCGTGGACTCGTGGTTGAACAGCGGGTGCGGGCGCAATAAATCGGGCTTCTACGGCAGGCTCTTTTTGTCCTGGTTTAGGGTCTAGATGTATCGCTCCAGCGTTTGCCTTGTGTTCTGCTGCAGGGGCCTGATGTATCGCGCCCCTGTCGTTGGCAGGACGGATCGGTGCCGGGGTAGGACGTATAGATGCCGGGCGATTAGCCGCAATGCCGTTAAACTGAGACTGCCCTTTCGTTTTGCTGTTCCTCTTTCCGTGAGGAAACGAGCCGATTTCTTGCGTGATATCCTGCGATGCAAAGAACAGGTCGGAGGCAAAGGCTCCTACCGTCGTATAGCGATCATGCGGGTCTTTGGACAATGCGCGCTGCAGTACAGGGTCCATAGCCAGTGGCAAGTCTGAGCGTAGTTCCCGTATGGAGCGAGGCGCAACAAAACAATGCGCATTCGACCAGCTATGAGTCCCGGTACCCCCGCTTTTGCTCAAGGGAAGCTGACCTGTGAGCAGATAAAAACAGGAGACAGCCAGCGCGTACTGATCAGAATAGCGTCCGGGGTGCAGTTGCCAGACTTCGGGAGCCATATAGGCAGGCGAACCAGCCCAGGGCGCGTTCAGATGCGATACATCGGCATCAATGGGTGAGGCCACACTGAAATCGCACAGCAGGGCGTGCGAACCCATGTACAAGATATTCGCGGGTTTGACATCACGGTGTATCACGCCCCGAGCATGCGCGTAGTCCAGCGCCTCCGCAACCTCTTTTGCGATGGTGACGACACGCTCGAGCGACCAGGGGCGTTTGCCTTCGCGCTCAAAGATTTCTGCCAGCGAACCCTGCTCGGCATATGGCAATACGAGATACGGCAGGCACTGTAGGGACAATGGACCGTGGGGGGTAAAAGCAGGGGCCTTGTGATTGTCCTGCGTTGCCTGTTCCTCCTCCTGCGCCGCTCGTTTGTAGATCACACCATAGGAAAACACGACTCTGCGCTTACTGAGGGAAGACTGCTCCGCCAGGTAGACATCGGCGGCGCTCCCATTGCCAACATAGGAGACCAGCCGGTAGTCGCCGATCATGGCCCCCTCAACCAGGCTGCCACAAGCGGTACACCACAGCGCATCGTCACTATTTACATGATGTCCAGTACAGCAGTATGCCATGTATCTGCTCCAATAAAAGATGTGTTCGTGCCACAGAAAATCTTGGGAACAAATGGTTCTTACCTGGTAGACGCGCTATACGAGGAATTTTGGCGGTCGAAGTGGTGAGGAAGGCGATGTTCAAGGGCTACCCTCGCGGTAGCCCAATACGCATCAACCTAAGCCTGCAGATCAGGCAGAAGGCCGGGCGATCCGTAGGGGCGAGGGAGGATGACGTGGGGTTGGGAGGGCCTTTAGGGTCGCCCGCAGGGTGGGGGAGTACTCGTGTTCCTCCAAAATGTCAGCGCGATGAACAGGACGCGGGCGACCCTAAAGGCCCTCCCAACCCCACGTCCGCCGCCCTCGCCCCTACGGATGTTGATGGGCTTGTTCTTCGGTTGATGCCTCTTGGGCGGCCTTCTCGGTCGCCCTCGCTATCTATTCCATTATTCGTAACGTAACACTTCCAATGGACGCACACGCACGGAGCCGTAGGCGACCAGGGCTGAGGTGACCATCGCCAGCAGCGCGGCTCCGAGGATCAGTATCAGCACAATCCAGCCATTGACGCCGAAGGTGATATGGAAGACGAACCTGCCGAGCAGGTTCATTGCCAGGGTGACAATCAGCATAGCGAGCACCGCGCCTATTCCGCCGATCACCCCGTTCTCGATGAGCACTTCACTCAAGACGGTACCACTGGTGTAGCCGACCGACTTGAGGATGCCCAGCTCGCGCCGCCGCTCCAACATCGCCAGGGCTACGGCGTTGGCGATGATGATGATGCCCGCCAGCAGCGAGAGTCCCGCGATGGTGCTGAGCGTGAGCAGCATGTAGTTGAGGTACTGGTCAATAAAATCGCCGATGTTCGCCAGGTTGAATACAAAGGCCTTGGGGGCGATTGTACCAATGACAGACACAGCTTTGCCTACTTTATCGCTGTCAATCTTCATAAAGAAGACGGCTTGCTCAGCGCCAGCAGGGCTGAGCGCCTGCACTGTACCGGTAGTAGTAAGAATCGGTTCAAATGAGATGCTGACCGAACCAGAACGGTAGACGCCGACGACGTTGGCAGTGACAGTCTGCTTGCCATCCACGCTCGCCAGGGTAATAGTGCTGCCTGCGCGGATCTTGCCTTTGAGCGGGTCAAGATTGGCAAGCTGCCAGGCAATCAGAACATTGTTCTTTCCTGCATCACTGGCGTTCAGGTTGCGCCCGTCGGTGATGGTGAGGTTGGTGGTATCGGGTACCTGGTTGTGGGCAACATCATACCCTTCAACGCCGCTGAGAAGCCCCAATACGCCCTGGCGTCCCA
>WNGP01004570.1_pt1 | contig 18090 bp, 12 predicted proteins | sample 5407671 | NCBI WGS metagenome assembly WNGP01 (sample SAMN13153381, study PRJNA577476) | soil metagenome | isolation source: 40 cm soil or saprolite under Garry oak tree replicate 2 | place: USA:California | collected 2016-06-15 | reverse complement strand
CGCGGTCCAGATCTTTCTTGTAACCCCCGTCGATGAGGCTTTTTCGTTCCTTTTCATCGCGCGGCCACATCTTGCATTGCATGTCGCCGCCGAGACACTTGATGCCCGCTGCTGCGAGCACTGCTTCGGGCGAGCCGCCGATGCCCATGTAAAGATCGACATCGGACTCGGGCAGGGACGGCGCGATGGCGGCAGCGATGTCGCCGTCGCCGATCATGCGCAACGACGCCCCTGCCGCACGAATTTGTTCGACGATTTCCTTATGCCGCGGTCGGTCGAGCATCATCACAGCTACATCCTGGACGCGTTTGTCCACCGCGTGCGCGACGATTGCTAGCATCTCTGCGATTGGCATTTCAAGGTGAAGTGAGTCGCCGCGTTTCTTCATGTAATCGATGACGCGCGGCCCGTAAGCCAGTTTCGACATGTAAAAGGACGGCACATCCCGCAGCGCGACTTTCACGCCTTTCTCCGGACTCGCTGCCGCGATGCAACTGATCGAGTTTGGCGCGCCTTTGGAGATGTTGGTGGTCCCGTCGATTGGATCGATGGCGATATGAAACTCCGGCGAACCGGGAACCCATGTCCCGAGTTGTTCGCCTTTGAAAATACCGGGCGCTTCGTCCTTGATTCCTTCGCCAATAACTACTTCGCCGCAGATATTCATCAGATCGAACATCCCGCGCATGGCATCGCAGGCTGCCGCGTCTGCCGCTTCCTTGTCACCGCGCCCGAGCCAGCGGAGTGAATTCAGGGCAGCAGCTTCCGTCGCGCGGACAAAGTCCAACTCGATGATTCGCTCGATGTCCTGATAATCTCGTTTGGGCAATCGCAGGGCCACGGGGCGTTAATTTTCACGCAGGTCGCGCGCGATGACAAGAGATCAACGAGGGCTGGCTTTCCATCTTTGATCTTCACATCACCGGCTGCTGAGGGTTTCTTCCTTTGGCGAAGCGGCTACCCGAGGAAAACCATCTTCAAGAACGAGTGGGATCAGACGGGCAGATGAAGCTTGCGCCTTTTCGTTTAAACCGATTTCAAGTAATGCGCCGCGATTCCACGACTCGACCGTGGGAGCGCCGTCGAAAACGAGATTACCCAGCGAATACGCAATTGGGCAGCCATGATAAACGTCGAGCGCTTGAACGCAGTGCGGATGCGAGCCAACCACGAGATCCACTCCATGGTCGATCAGCCAGCGAGCGAGCTCGCGTTGTTCATCCGTGATCTTTTCACTGTTTTCAACTCCCCAATGAACCAGGCAAACCACCAAATTTGCGCGCAATCGAGCATTGGCGATCGCGGCATTGAGGCCAAGACGATTTGATGCCGTGGCGATTTGAGAGCCTGCAGCAGACTCAACGTCGCTGATCGCCAGGAGAGCGATTTTTTTCCCTTTGAGCACGGAGAAGAAACTCGGCGTGTAAGCGTTGCTGTCGGTTTTTCCAATTCCGATTGGCTGGACTTGCTCCCGGAACAAACGCGCGGCGCAGTCGTTCAAGGCCGCGGTCCCAAAATCGAGAGTGTGATTATTTGCCAGTCCCATCGCGCGGAATCCGGCGCGGCTGAGCAATTGCGCGGAGCGCTCCGGGGCGCGGAATGCGTACCGGCGTGAAGAGTTGCCTAGATTCGAGAGCGTGCATTCCAAGTTTGCTGCGGCGAGCGATGCGCCGCGTATCAATGGTGCGACGTCAGCAAACGGATCTGCTCCATTTTCAATCTTGGCTGCGCAACTGCGGCCCAGCATCACGTCGCCGCCAAAAACAAGGGTCGCCGACGGCTTTTCTGGCGGCACGCGAAAGAAATCGAAGCGATTTTTTCTCCGATCTTTCAGGAGTTTCCCGAGCGTTAAGATTTCGGGAGCGCCCCCGAGTTGGTGTGCGACAAGGTCGTTTTCATCGAGAATTCCGACCGGCTCTCGATCTTCCATGACTGCCGCAACATGCGTCCCGAGATGCACGATTGTGCCGCGCTGCAAATCCTCCGCGGTTATTTTTGCTGTGCCAGGCGTCGCTGATCGCGCGACAAGATCAAGGTCGTCGCGCAGGCGTTTTGGATCGGACCACGGGACGCGCTGACCCTGCCGGCGTAAGGCGTAAGCAACGAAGTTCGCGCAATCAGCCCCGAGATTCGTCTCCGGCCCCGTATCCAAATTTTCCGACAATTCGCCGCTGCCGAAAAGGTACGGCAGACCGAACTGCTCACTGATCGCGGCGCGGAAACCGCTGCCGATAAATCTCCGCAATTCCAGAACAGGGGTTTCGCGAATTTTTCCATCAACAACAACGCGGGCTCGCAAACGCAACGAGCCGCAGCGCCACTCGGGATCAAAGAAATTGTCCAGCTTGCTCATCGGCAGCGCACAATCGTAATGACCAATCGAGACTTCATACCATGCGGGACGTGGCGCCGCGTTTACGACGAAGCCAACCTGATCGGTCGACAAGTCGGTGATGTTACAGCGCAAATATTTCGGAGTTAGCGCGAACCATTCGACTTTTTCCGGCTTCGTAGTCCAAGGCTCGGTGATCAGTTCGATCTCGGTCGGCTCGCTCGCAGGAATGCGCCAGACGTTGTCGGTGGAAACCTGACGGTCCTTAATTTGGAGGTGCGATCGTGGGGCTTCGTCATTCCAAGTGCGCAAAAGTTGCTGCCAGCGAGCGGTGTCATGTCGCACGAGGATGCGTTGATGCTCTGACAAAATTCGCGCGCGAACGTCCTGCGGCGCCTGCGTCAGATCGAATGCCGGCACTTTCTCGCCTTTCACCATCAATTTCTTCGCGAGGTTTGAGTGATCGTTGGCGACGGTTAGGAACGGCTCGAAGTCGATTTGCGTAGTCGGCAATGAGAGCGCGGCAGTCAACGCCAGTTTGAGCAGCCGGTTCGCTTCGTCCTCGTTTCTTAAATATGGACGCGAAATGGCAAACGTGATGGCGCGAAGGTTTCGCTGTCCGATCACGAAATCCCAGATGCGGGAAAACGCTGTTTCTTGTTCTGCGGCTGAAACGCCGGCGAAATAGTCGAGATCCATTGTGACAATCAATGGTTCGTTTGGATTGAGCTGCTTCTGAAGCCTATCGAAATCGGAAACAACGTACGATTCGCGCAGCGATCCCGATTTCCGCGGCGCTGCTTCGATGTGACCGTCGAGTAACGCTGTTGCTTGTTGCGCGCGCTTGCGGATATCGGATGTCGAGAGTTTCTCAGCCGGTACCCAAATTACTTTCGCGATCGGCGCCGGCATGAGCGGCTCAATCCAGTTGAAGCATTGAACAGCGCCTGTGCGGCGCCAGCGATCGAGTAGAGCCTGTCGTTCCTGCGGGGATGCGACGTTTCGCAGCGCGTCGCGAATTTTATCGGAATCAAAAATGCCGGAAGCATCGCTGTGCGCATCGAAAAGGATGAAGGTGCACGGCTGATCGAGATCCACATTTTGGGCCAGCCAATAAAACGTCCCAGCGTGATTATCTTCGATGTAAATCGGCAGGACCTTTGCTGTTGCGCTGGCGGCGATCAGCAGCGCCACCGTGCAAAGCATCGCCGCTCGGCGGTTCATCGCGCTCCCTGAACTTCGGGTTTTTTAGTGAGCGGCGCTCGCAATTCAACGAGCGAGATGCAGGTGTCGCGAAATTGCGTGCCGCGATACACGCCTTTGATTACGAGCTTAATCTTGTTGACCGGCTTGGTGTAGTCCCGCACACGGATGAGGTAGGGCCTTTCGAAGTGCTCATCGGGAATGCTCTCCGTAAACGTGTGCTCGTCGTTTAGCGTGATTTCGAGCGCCGCGACGCGATTGTTTTTCAACCACGGTTCCTTGTCATCGTAATCGTAATATCCAGGCTGGATCAGGATGCCATAGAGCGGAAGCGGACGTTTCACGTTGAGCGTTATGCTCTCGCCGATCCCATCGCCCTCGACTCCCTCGGCCCAGGGCGATTGAACCTCTCGGGTTGGATCGCCCATTATGTTAACGACGTCGTAATTGTGTTTGCCCTGCGCTGCCAGCGTCGAGCTTGCCGTGGCATCGTAATCGGTGTGATCGAGAAAGTATTGATGCTCCCTGAGAATATATGAACCATGGTGGCTACGGTCTTCTTCGGAATATCCGGTCGGATACCTGTCGTATTTTGAATGCGCGGTGATGCGGATGTCGTCCGCCAGCGTTGGTTCAAGGTTTTCAAACGTCCATTCGTAATGGGTGTCGTTGATCTTTTGGAAGCGCTCCTTTGGTTTTTCGATGGAGACGTCTTCCGGCTCAGGGTGCACGATGTTGATCTCGATTTTTCCCTTGCCAATCGGCCCTTTCCAGGTCGCAGCCGGTGAAAGCGAATACGCGAAGGTCGCGTCGCTGATATGTGCGTCGTCCGAAACCGATTCGTCGTTTTCGGCGTACGGCGCATTGTAATGAATCGTAATCTCGCGCGTCTGATTTCGCTCGAAGGGAATGGCCGATTTCTTCCATGATTTGATGGTGGAAACATTTTGCTCCCAAAACTGCCCCGGCGTCGTCTCCTTGGCCTCCTCTTTCGGTCCCGATACATTTGTCGACGGCAATTTTTTTCCATCGACGGTGATTTCGTACTGGCGAATGTCGGCGCTCTTTGTGTCCGTATCCGCGTCCGGATTTTTCCCCCAACGTTCGACTGGAAAAAAGAAATCCTGTTGCACTTTGGGTCCCGTGTTGTGCATCCGGTAACGCACCTCCACCGCTGCGTAATCCGGATGCAGATCAATTTTTAGCGTTTCGTCCTCAATGGTGACGTCAGTTTTTCGATTTTGGTTCGTGGCGCTGGCGCTACCAGTTCCCGGAACGCCCGTCTGCCAGGCGCCGCCATTGGCCAGGAGTGTGCTGATTCCGACGACGAGCCACGCGGCCCCAAGCGATAGTTTTTTCATTTCCGCATGTTTTAACACATGCGTGCGCCGAATGGCGAAGCGAGAATCTCGGGAGGCTGTTTATTTTTCCGCTCCAGCGACGTGCTCCGTGTGCTCGTGTCCGCCATGGCTATGCAATGACGGGCGGATCCGCAGAAAAAATTGAAAGGCGTAGCCGAGACCGTCACCGTAATAGCGATCGAGACTGTCGGGTCGATCGTTGAAGGTAAATTGGGTACCGACGCCAATGTCGAGACCGTTGCCGTGCGATAGGTCCCGCACGTAACCAATGGTGTATCCACCGATGGGAAAAATGCGCGATTCGTCTGGTGGATCGAGAACCAGTTCGTGGCCGGATTTTTGAACCCGCTCCCACCGTAGATAAACGGTGTTGCGTCCGCACTGGTAATTTGATTCGATCAGGAACGATTGCGTTTTGCCCTCGCCGGTGGCGTTGTTTTGGCCCCACACAAACGTGTTCGACCAATTGCTGTCGTGACCGAGCGGCAGATTATAGATTGCCGATGCCGTCGTGCGATGGACGTTTATCTGAGGCTCGGTTTCTTCCGGGCTTTTGATGTAGCCATACGAAACTTGCAGCGCCAGATTTTGAGTCGGGTTCCAGGAAATCCTACCGCTGTAAGAATCGAAGCGTGGCTGATCGAAGTCGTAACGATTTTCATCCGGTTCGCGGCCGGTGAACACGCTGCCTTCGACTTTGATATTGCGCCAAACCAGACCGGCCGTGGCGACGCCGAACGTAATATGCGTCGAATCCTGCCAGTGATGTCCGATTGGCGCGTCGGGATCGTCCATCGCCGATGGGCGATGCATAAACGCCGGTGGACCGAGTGCCGGTTCACCCGGATAGCCGAAGTATATATAAGCGCTAAAATCGTGATCGAACTTTTGCGACAAGCTCAGCGAAAGTTCGTCGAACAAATCGTGCGGATGTTGGCGATCGTGCAGGGGCTGGTCGTTCCAGGATTCACCGGTTTGAAATAGGAGCGGATAACCACGTCCGCCTTCGGTGAGCGGATCGAGGCTCATCATCAAGCGCGCGCCGATCTGGGTGCTGTCCCCGAGCGGGTGCGAATACATTCCCATGAACCAGTTGGGCGCATCGATACGATCATCGCCGCGCCGTGTGCTTACGTTGGTATATCGGGGAAAAATCGCGCCGTGCAGCATTAGCATGTCCTCGCCCAACATGAACATCTTGCCGTACATCGGCGACGAATCCGGCAGCCAACTCGTGCCGGACCCTTCGCGGCTCATGGGATCAGCAAGGTCGATAGTGGAACGCATTTCCATGTGCATTTCATGGCTCTCGTGTGAAGGCGGATGTATCCCGGTTGCGGTATTATCATGATGCGGCATCGCCGTTCCGTTTGAATCGTGCGTCTGATATGACTGATGCTGCGGATGCCGCGAATGATCGGACGTTGAGTGTTGGGCGCCTGCTCGCGATTTATCGGCGTTGTGCGTTGGGCGTTTTTTCTCATCATCCCCTGGCACGAGTTTCATCCCGCATTTTGGACAGTTGCCGGGATGATCTGTCACGACTTCCGGGTGCATCGGACAGGTGTATTTCTGTTTCTTCTCATGCTGCTGCTCGACGTCTGGGCGATTGGGGTCAATCGCCCCTACCTGTGCAGCGGCGCTGAAGGTTATTGCGCTCGCGATTAAAATTGAAAGAGGTTTTGTCATTTCTGGTTGTAGGGCAGGCGCCTCGCCTGCCGGCTGGAAGAACGGCAACCGGAGCGGTTGCCCTACAAACAGAACGCAGATGGTCGCGTTCTAGACGAAAACCGGCGGAGCGTGAGCGAGAAGACTCCGCTGCAAGATCAGCTCAGCGAATGAGCGCACGCCTGGCGGCCCTGTGTCCAGAGACCGGGGCACCAGCGCCATCTGCGAATACGCAATGGCAAGCGCGCGCTCACCACCGTAATCATCGGCGTCGGACAAGTTTGTGTCGTCGCGAGCCCAGGCCTTTGCCGGAACAGAAGCGACTGCGCGCAAAATTTTGCAGCACTGCGTTCCGGTCGACGGCTTTTCTTGTTTCGCAGGTTTGGAATGAAACGGGCACTCGCGTGACGCCGTGTCGCTCGTTGCCAGCGAGGCGAAAACACAATGATTTGAAATCGCAAACCACGAGCAGATCGCAACCACGACGATTGCGCCATGCACGCTGGATTTCATATTTGCCTTAATCGCGCATGTAGCGTGACCGCTCAAGAATTTTCTTCCGGCGGATCGATAATCGGCGCGACCGAGGCGGAACCAATTTCGTCGGCCGGTATAGTCTCGATTGGTTTCTCGCTGGGCTCCCCGAACTGGGGCTGCTCCACGCGAGTCGCCAGTAGCATCGCAGTGAACAACAATACGGCGGCCAGATAGTACGGCGCGCCCGGAATATGAAACGAATGTTTCGGATTAATAAACCAGGCGAATATTCCTGAGAACAGGAACGGGCCGATGACAAACGCGATGGAACGCAGACTCTGAATTGCTCCCTGCAGTTCGCCCTGTTCGCGTTCGCTGACGCGATGAGTCATCATTCCCTGCGCTGCGGGGAAGGAGATATTCCATAATGAGATTACTGGAATGGAGGCCATGTACACGAGCCCGGTTCTCGCCAGACCGGCAATGACCATGCCGAGCGCGCCAAAAAACTGGCCGATATACAGGGTGCGTCGTTCACCGAGCCATGCCACGATTCGTCCGGTGAGTCCGCCGGATATGGCCGCCGTGAAAACGCCCACGATTGCGAGCGAAACGCCAATCGTGGTTTGGCTCCACGCGAAACGATAAATCGCGTACAGTGCCCAGATGACGAAGACTTCGTGCGAGACGTAGGCAAGAAATTGCAGCGTTGCCAGTTTGGAAAGTTCCGGATGCGAACGCAGCAAGGCGAGCGAGCCTATCGGGTTCGCCCGTCGGAAGGTGAATTGTTTTCGATGTTCAGGCCGCAATGATTCCGGCACGAACAGGTAACCATAAAGCCAGTTCGCCAGACTAAATCCGGCAGCGACCCAGAATGGCAGGCGGACATTGATATCGCCCAGAGGCCCGCCAACGCCTGGACCAAGAATAAAACCGAGACCGAACGCCACACCGATCATGCCAAAAGCGCCTGCGCGTTTCTCTTTCGGAACGACGTCGGCGATGTAAGCCATCGCAGTTGGGATGCTCGAAGTCGTAATTCCCGAAATGATGCGGCCCAGAAAGAGCCAGCCGATCGTAGGCGAAAGCGCCATCACGATGTAATCGAGACCAAGACCAAGGTTTGACAGCAAGATCACTGGCCGTCGTCCGTAACGGTCCGACAAAACACCGAGAACCGGCGAAAAGAAAAATTGCATCAGCGCGAAGACCGTGCCGAAAACGCCGTTCCAATTTGCGGCCGAATTCATATCGCCATGCAAGAAATCGAGAATCAATTTCGGCAGAACGGGCGCAATCAACCCGAGCGCGAGCATGTCGAGCATGACCGTGACGAAGATGAATGCGATGGCGGCTGGACGTGCTTTCATTTTTCCGAGACCGACAACTGTAGAAGCGGCTGTGTCAGCCGCAAAATTCAAACGATGCCGGCGAGAAAGGTGGTTCGGCTTCTCTGAAGACGATCCCAAAAGCAGTCGAAGAAGGCGCAAATATTAGACGGCAAATCCGCATGTTCTATCAACGCGTTGAGGACAACACGTTCTACCCTGGCTATTTTGCACGATGCTGCCGCTCTCTTATCGCTCGCCAAAGACCGAAGTGCGCGAAAGTAAAATTCACGGACGCGGTTTGTTTGCGACTGCCGACATCGCCAAAGACGAGATCGTGGCAGTGAAAGGGGGCCGCATTGTCGATCGAAAAACTTTACGCGAAAAAATCGCGCCACGGCTTGGCTCCGTCGAAATTCAGATCGACAACGATTTGTTCATCGCGCCGGTAACCGACGAAGAACGCGAGCTATCGATGTTGTATTCGAATCACTCGTGCGATGCGAATCTCGGAATGCGCGGCGGGATCACGTTCGTTGCGATGCGTGATATCCGCGCCGGCGAAGAACTCACGCATGATTGGGCGACGACGGACGACGATGATTGCTCCGTTGAATGCAAATGTGGCGCGCCCAATTGCTGTAAAATTGTGACTGGCAAAGACTGGCAGCGCCCGGAATTGCAGAAGCGCTATGCGGGGTATTTCTCAACTTATCTCGCGCGCAAAATCGCCATTCGTTGCCAGTGACTTACTCGTTTCCGTGCCGCATCGGCTTTCTGGGGTGCCTGGCGTTTGTCCTTTACGCGCTGCTGCTGCTGTTCTTTCATTACCCCCCTCGAACTGCTCCGTCGCGGTTCTGATTCCTTTGATATGAAGAAGTTTTTGTTAAATTTCGTTGTCGCTGGAGCCGCTGTGGCCGGAATGGCAGGCTGCGCCCAGATAAAGAAGCCGGCGGCGCAGGTCAAGGCGGCTGCGGTGGGTTCGCGTTTCGATCAAGTTGGGTGGGTTTCGCTGTATGCTGGTGAGCCGTGCACGCCGCAAATTATGTTCGATTTTCACGGCACCCGACCAACGGTCTGGCTGGCCGCACCCAGGCGTGAAACGGAAATCCTTACCGTCGCCGCTAACAAAAACCAGCGCGTTCACATTTTGGGGAGATGGCGACATGGCGGACAATCGACCTGCAGCTACGTTCAAGTAACCAGCGCGGAGTTAACCAGATGAACTCCAGCCGAATCGAGCCTGCGGACGCCTCCGGCGACTTGCTATTCGCGCACTCACCCGCACGTCGCCCAAATCCGCTCGAGACGCCGAATCAGTATCGATAATGCTCTGATTTGAACGGGCCTTCGACTGGAACGCCGAGGTACTCGGCCTGCTTTTCAGAAAGCTTGGTGAGCTTCACACCGATCTTTTCCAAGTGCAGGCGTGCAACTTCTTCGTCCAGTTTCTTCGGCAGAACGTAAACGCCAACCTTGTAAGTGTCGCGATTTTTCCAGAGATCCAGCTGGGCCAGAACTTGGTTGGAGAATGAGTTCGACATGACGAAGCTCGGGTGACCGGTGGCGCATCCGAGGTTCACCAGCCGGCCTTCTGCCAGAAGGAAAATCTCGTGACCATCCGGGAAGGTGTACTTGTCCACCCGGGGCTTAATGTTCGTTCTCTTCACGCCTTTGGCTGTGTTGAGTGCATCGACCTGGATCTCATTATCGAAGTGGCCGATGTTGGCGACGATCGCCTGATCTTTCATCCGTTGCATGTGATCGAGCGTGATCACGTCGATGTTGCCGCTCGCGGTGATGTAAACGTCGCCGCGGCCGAGCGTCTCTTCGATGGTCGTAACTTCATAGCCTTCCATTGCGGCCTGAAGCGCATTGATGGGATCAATCTCGGCGATGACGACGCGCGCACCCTGACCGCGCAGCGATTGCGCGCAGCCCTTGCCCACATCGCCGTAACCACAAACTACGGCGATCTTGCCGGAGAGCATCACATCCAGCGCGCGATTCAATCCATCGACCAACGAGTGCCGGCAGCCATAAAGATTATCGAACTTCGACTTGGTGACGGAATCGTTGACGTTGATCGCTGGAACCAGGAGCCGGTTTTCCTGAGCCATTTTATAAAGACGATGCACGCCCGTGGTGGTCTCTTCGGAAACACCGCGCCAATCCTTGACGATTTCATGCCATCGATAGGGATTCTCACGATGAATCTCGACCAGCAAATCCTTGATTACCTGTTCTTCCTTGTTTTCCGATTTTGTTTTTGCCCAATCGCTTCCTTCTTCGAGCTCGTAGCCTTTGTGAATGAGCAGGGTAGCGTCCCCGCCATCATCGACCACCAGTTGTGGGCCTTTGCCTTCCGGATGTGAAATCGCCCGATACGTGCACCGCCAGTAATCCTCCAGCGATTCGCCTTTCCACGCGAACACGGAGATACCGCGCTTGGCGATCGCTGCTGCGGCGTGATCTTGCGTTGAGAAAATATTGCAGCTCGCCCAGCGCACGCTTGCGCCAAGGTCGGTCAGCGTTTCAATCAACACCGCGGTCTGGATCGTCATGTGCAGCGAGCCCGTGATACGCACGCCAGAGAGCGGTTTCTGTGGCGCGTATTTTTCGCGGATCGCCATCAGACCCGGCATTTCCTTCTCCGCAATGGAGATTTCTTTTCTTCCGAAATCGGCCAATGAAATGTCGGCGATTTGGTAATCTTTCGTCTGGTTCGGTGCTTCAGCGAGTTGAGACATAGTTTTAAGTGTTAAGCTTTAAGTTTTCTGCGCCGGGCGCGCTTCTGAGCGCTAACGCGCTGCAGCCCGTAGCTCGTCGGCCTTATTCGTTTTTTCCCAGGTGATGTCCGGATCATCGATCTTGCCAAAGTGGCCATAGTTGGTCGTTTTTGAATAGATCGGTCGAAGTAAATCGAGTTGCTGAATAATCTCAGCGGGTTTGAAGTTGAACGTTGCCAGCACAGCGAGTTCGATCGCCGCTTCATCAACGGCATTTGTGCCAAACGTATCGACGTGCACGCTCAGCGGTTTGGGATGTCCGATTGCGTACGCAAATTGCACTTCGCATTTTTTTGCCAGCCCCGCGGCGACCACAGTCTTTGCCACCCAGCGTCCGCGATCGACTTTGCTCGGATCTTTCCCCGAAAAAGCGCCGCCACCATGGCGGCCCATTCCGCCGTAGGAATCGACAATAATTTTGCGGCCAGTAAGCCCGGTGTCGCCCTGCGGGCCGCCGATCACGAAATTGCCGGTCGGATTCACCAGAAACTGCGTGTCGGTGCTTAACATTTCAGCAGGCAAAACTTTTTTGATGACTTCCTCGATGATAAAGCTGCGAATTTCCGAATGCTTTACGTCTCGGCTGTGCTGCGTGGAAACGACGACGCACGAAATTCCAATCGGCTTCCCATTTTCGTAAATCACGGAGACCTGCGATTTGGCGTCCGGCCGGAGCCAACCCACTTTTCCACTCTTACGAATGCGAGTGAGCTCGCGGCCTAACCGATGCGCAAACATGATCGGCGCGGGCATCAATTCCGGCGTCTCGTCGCAGGCATAGCCGAACATCAAGCCCTGGTCGCCGGCGCCTTGTTCGGCAGTCTCCTTGCCGTCAGCAGCACAGGCATCCACGCCCTGCGCAATGTCGGGCGACTGCTTGGTGATGATGTTGGAGACGAAAATTTTATCCGCATGAAAAACGTCGTCATCATTCACGTAACCAATCTCGCGCACGGTATCGCGAACGATCTGCACGTAATCGAGTTTTGCCTTGGTGGTAATTTCGCCTCCAACGATTACGACGTTGCTCTTGGCATAGGTCTCACACGCCACGCGACTGTGGCGATCTTGCGCGAGACAGGCATCGAGGACGGTATCAGAAATCGTGTCGCAAACTTTATCGGGATGGCCTTCGGTGACGGATTCGGATGAAAAGATGTAACGGCGAGACATGGTTTTAAGAAGGTGATTCGTTAAAAAAGCTACAACGTTAAAATTGGACTAGCCCAAGGACGCGTTCCGCCGTTGTAACGATTCGACGTTTCTAACGATGTCACGCTGCCACAAGACATATTGACCAATCATGATGCGTAGATATATCGTTGCCTACTCCCATGGCGTCAAACATTAATTTATTGCGGCTTCTGGCCGACCCGACCCGGGTGCGTCTGTTGCTTCTTTTGGAGCAGGAAGAACTCTCGGTGGCCGAGTTGCAGCAGATTCTGGGGATGGGCCAATCGCGCATTTCCAGTCATCTCGCCCAATTAAAGCGGGCGGGTGTCGTTTCCGATCGCCGCGTGGGTAAAAATGTGTATTACGGCGCGAACCATCACGGGCGGAATTCACAGCGAGAGCGCGTTGAAGAAATTACCCGTTTGCTCGCCCGCGAACTGCCGGAAACATCACGCGATCGGACCAGTCTGAAGCTTGTTCTGCACAAGCGTCAGGACAAAGCGCGCAAATACTTCGACGAGTTGGCTGGCAAGTTTGGGCGGAGCTATGTGCCGGGCCGCTCGTGGAAAGCGCTGGCGCATACCCTCATTACCCTGCTTCCGCCGTTGACAGTAGCCGACTTGGGCGCAGGCGAGGGGACGCTTTCGCAATTGCTGGCCAAAAACGCCCGTAAAGTTATCGCCATCGATAATTCGCCGAAGATGGTTGAGTTCGGGGGACACCTGGCGAAGAAGCACGGAATCAAGAACCTCGAATACCGGCTTGGCGACATTGAAGATCCGCCAATTGCGAAAAACAGCGTCGATCTGGCGATTTTGAGTCAGGCTTTACATCATGCCATTCATCCCCAGCAAGCTGTCGCTGCCGCCCACGGGATTCTGAAACGCGGCGGCCGGCTGGCGATCCTTGATCTCTTGAGCCACCGGTTCGAACGAGCCCGAGACTTATATGCAGATCATTGGCTTGGGTTCAGTGAAGTGCAGTTGCACCAATTCCTGGAAAAGAGCGGCTTCCGGCAAATTGAAGTGAGCGTCGTATCGCGGGAAAAGCAAGGCCCGCACTTTCAAACCGTCCTGGCTACCGGCATTAAGTGAACGCCGAGGCCAGTTCGGGTGTCAGTATTGTGGCCGTTGGTTTATGGTCTCTACCGACAAATCTGTAGCCATGACCAGCTTCTTCGAAGAGGCAAAACGGCGCAAGGTGTACCGGGTCGCGGCAGCCTACATCATCGCCGCTGGCGGGATCATACAACTGGCCTCTGCCGCGTTTCCAGCGTGGGAATTGCCAAACTGGGCGCTGCGTCTGGTGATCGTGCTGCTACTGATCGGCTTTCCAATAGCGCTGATCCTTGCCTGGGCGTACGACATCACCGCGCAGGGCGTTCGCGCGACGCCAACCGCAGCGGGGCCCAGGTCGCATCGTCGCCGAAACATAGTCATGCTTGTACTGACCGGAGTGGCCGTTTCCGCCGCCGCCGGGTTCTTTCTCCTGCCGCGCGTCTCAGCCCACAAGTGCGACAAGTCGATCGCGGTGTTGCCGTTTGAAAATCTGAGCGACGAAAAAGAGAACGCGTATTTCGCGGACGGCATTCAGGATGACGTGCTCACCAATTTATCGAAGATTGGCGACCTGAAAGTGATCTCACGCACCTCAGTGATGCCGTATCGCGGGAAGGGATCCAACGTTCGTGAAATCGGGAAGGCTCTGGGAGTTGGTGCCATTCTGGAAGGCAGTGTTCGCCGCATGGGCAATCGCGTCCGCGTGAACGTGCAATTGATCAACGCCGACACCGACGAGCACATGTGGGCGGAAGATTATGATCGCGATTTAACCGATGTGTTTGCCATTCAAACGGACCTGGCCCAACAAATCGTGCGCGAATTGCAGGCGAAGCTGTCGCCAATGGAGAAAGCGCAAATCGAGCGCAGGCCGACCCAGAATGGCGAAGCCTATCTGGCATTTGTCCAAGCACACGATTTGTCCACTCGACCGGACAAATTTCGCGGCGATATAGAAAACGCAGAACAGCTTTTTGAAAGAGCGACGAAACTCGATCCGAACTTTGCAGAGGCGTTCGCGGGATTGACGTGGATCGACAACTGGATGTATCACACCTTCGATCCAACTGCTGTGCGAAAGGAAAAGGCGCGTGCCGCAGCTGAGGAGGCCCTTCGTTTGCAGCCGAACTTGCCCGAGGCCCATCTCGCGCTCGGCTTTTATTATTACTATTGCGAGCGCGATTATCAGAATGCTCTGAGAGAGTTTGCGATTGCGAAACTAAGTTTGCCAAACTCAGCGGAAGTTTACATGGCGATTGGATCCATTGAGCGACGCCAAGGAAAATGGGCGCAGTCCACCGGCAATTTCGAGAAAGCGGTATCCCTTAGTCCGAGGGACTCGTTTATTCTCGTAAATCTTGCCGACAATTATCGCGCCAACAAGAACTTCGAGACCGCGGACAAAATTTTGGGTCGTGCCATCGAAGCTGCGCCCAACTCGCTTAGCGCGCGCGCGGCAAAGGCAATGCTTCCGCTGGATTGGAAAGGCGACCTGAGCATGATGGAGAAAGACTTGGCAGATACGCCGCCAGGGGTCGATCCGGAGGGTCTCGTCACGTTCGGTCGGGTGCAACTCATGATGTTGCAACGAAAATTCCCGGAGGCTCTCGCTGTTCTAAAGCAGTTGTCACCAGATCTTTCTCACGATTCTAAGCCAAGAGAATTTTTAGAGGGCGCAATTTATACTTTTTTGAATGATAGGGAAAAGGCGCGCTCTGCCTTCGAACATGCGCGGCCGATTGCAGAACAATCTCTGCGCGAAGCTCCGAACGACGCTTTCCGGCATGCGCTGCTCGGTCAGATTCTCGCCGGGCTCGGTGAGAAGGAAGCCGCCATCTCCGAAGGCAAACGCGCGGTCAACCTTCTGCCCGAATCCCAGGATGCTCTCGAGGGACCAAAAGCTACGCTTGAGCTCGCCAAAATTTATACATGGACAGGTGAAACCGATCAGGCGCTTTTCCTTCTCGACCACTCGCTGAGTACGCCCAGTGGAATCACAGTTTCTTCTCTGAAACTTGATCCGGTCTGGGACCCGCTGCGAAGTGATCCGCGCTTTCAGGCTTTGATCGACAAGCACGACGCAAAAGTTTAGCGTCTGCTTCTGTTTCTTACCGTCGTCTACCGCCATCATTCCGAACGGCGCGAGAAAATTCACAAGCGAATAGCCGCCATGTGATCTCTTGTTATGAGTAGCGGCTTCTTCGAGGAAGTGAAACGGCGCAAGGTTTACCGCGTGGCGGCGGCTTATATCATCGCTGCTGGCGGCATCATACAGCTGGCGTCGGCCGCATTTCCGGCGTGGGAATTGCCAAACTGGTCGCTGCGTTTGGTGATCACCCTTTTGCTGCTCGGCTTTCCAATCGCGCTGATCCTTGCCTGGGCGTTCGACATCACCGCGCAGGGCATTCGCGCGACACCAACCCCGGCGATGCCCGGATCGCATCGTCGCCGCAACATAATCATGCTTGTGGCAACAGGTGTGATCATCTCCGCCGCCGCCGGGTTCTTTCTGCTGCCTCGCGTCTCGGCGCACAAGGTGGACAAGTCGATCGCGGTGTTACCGTTTGAAAATCTGAGCGATGAAAAAGAGAACGCCTACTTTGCGGACGGCATTCAAGATGACGTGCTCACCAACTTGTCGAAGATTGGTGATTTAAAGGTGATTTCGCGCACATCGGTCATGCCTTATCGAGGGAAGGCATCCAACCTTCGTGAAATCGGCAAGACGCTCGGAGTCGGTAACATTCTGGAAGGCAGCGTTCGCCGCGTCGGTAATCGGGTGCGCGTCAACGTGCAATTGATTAATGCAGAAAACGACGAGCACATTTGGGCTGAAGATTACGATCGCGAGCTGACAGATGTGTTCGCGATTCAGACCGATCTGGCCCAAAAGATCGCGACTGAACTGCGGGCAAAGTTATCGCCAAGCGAAAAAGCGCAGATGGAACACAGGCCCACCGAAAACGGCGAGGCCTATCTGGCTTTCGTGCAGGCACACAACCTTTCCGGTGCCCTTGAGGACTTCGAAAAGTTGAAACAAAGTGAGCAGCTTTACCAGCGCGCCATCGAACTCGATCCAAACTTTGCTCTCGCCATTGCGCGCTATTCGCAGTTGGAAAGCTTGATCCTGCATCTTTTCGAACGGACGCCGGAACGTCGCGAAAAAGCTCAGACCCTGGCCGAAAGGGCTCTGCAATTGCAGCCCGATCTGCCCGAAGCGCACCTGGCTCGCGGATTTTCGTATTACTACGGCGACAACAATTACGACGCAGCGCTGAAAGAATTTGAGATTGCGCAAAGGGGATTGCCTAACGAATCGGAAGTTTATCTTGCAATCGGTGCGATCCAGCGACGTCAGGGAAAATGGACCGAATCGACCGCCAATCTCGAAAAAGCAACGAGTCTAAATCCGAAGGACATCTGGGCGCTGCAAAATCTCACCTTCAATTACCAGATGCTGCGGGACTGGGATTCGGCTAACAAAACCATTGATCGCGCCCTTGCATCGGATCCTACCGCCTTGGGACCTTTGGAGGTTAAGTGCCAGTTGGCCGTCGCAGAAAAGGGCGATTTCAGCGTCGCAGAGAAAGCATTTGATGCGGTGAAAGCTGTGCCAATGAGCGCAGACCAGAAGCTCAAGACCGCCGCTTCCCGGGCAGATGTGTTTGTCCTCGAACGCAAGTACAGGGACGGATTGCAGGTCGCCGAAAGTCTGCCGGACGATCAGCTCGCAGCTTTTCCTGGAGCTCTGTTCGGCAAATATTATTCCATCGGTTTTGCACGAAAAGCTTTGCATGACGATGCGGGCGCGCGAGAGGCTTTCCTGAGAGCAAAGAACGCAGCCGAAGGGCAGCTGAAACGAAGTCCCGACATCGAAAAGACCCATATTCAGCTGGCAAAAGTGCTGGCGCAACTTGGCGAAAAGGACGCCGCACTGGCCGAGGCGCAGCGTGCGACTGAATTACTCCCGGAGAGCAAAGATGCGTTTGGTGGCCCGGAGATCACCGTTGGGGTGGCTGAGATTTACACAATTCTTGGCGACAACGAGCGTGCAATTCAAATCCTGGATGGATTGTTGAGCCGGCCCAGTGCTGTCACAGTGCAAGGCCTGAAAATAAATCCGATTTGGGATTCATTGCGCGGGGACCCTCGCTTTCAGGCCCTAATGCTGAAGTACGGCGGTAAAGCCTAGGTGGGGACGCCGCCCGCAATTTGACAAACGGCATCTGACACATGCGACTTAGGTGCGCCGTTTTCTTTCTTGTCCTTGCTGCAACCGCACAGGCTGACTGGACGATTCTCTCGAGCGCGTCGGAGCCGGGACGCAGTGGAGTAGTGCACAGACATGTTGTCCTGGAAAACGGCGCTCGCAGCGAACGCATCACTGTGGACCTTGCAATCTTTTCTACTAAATCTTGCACGTTACGCGTCCTTCAAAATGAGGATGATGCGGATAGTCTCGCTGACATGATGAGAAATGAAAAATGTCTCGCTGGAGTGAATGGCGGCTATTTCGACGAAAAGTTTGCTCCAATCGGTTTGCGAATGGCGAATGGGCAAATGATCGCTCCGCTGCAGCGCGCACGGTTAATCACCGGGGTGCTTGTCGCTTCATCGCGCGGGGTGCAAATCGTGCGCTCCCGTGAATTTTCGCGGCGCGCCGGGGTAACCGCAGCAGTTCAGTGCGGACCGTTTCTTGTT
>WNGP01002656.1_pt1 | contig 18097 bp, 18 predicted proteins | sample 5407671 | NCBI WGS metagenome assembly WNGP01 (sample SAMN13153381, study PRJNA577476) | soil metagenome | isolation source: 40 cm soil or saprolite under Garry oak tree replicate 2 | place: USA:California | collected 2016-06-15 | reverse complement strand
GAGAACTCGTGAGGAAGGCACACGGGAAGCGCTTGAATCAAAACTGCCGCTCTCAAGTTCTTCTCGTATTTGACGGTACAGTTGTTGGTAAAGCGGCTCAGACGACGCGCGATCCAGGCGCACCATTTCGAACGACATGACTAAACGACGCCGGCGCTGCTTTGGGACCGATGAAACTGTGCGCCCGTAGATCGCACCATTCATTTTCACGATGCGACTTTCGCATCCAGAGAATGCTTTCTCAAGATGAGATGCTGCACAATTCTTCGATGCTGCGCAGCTCAAAGGTCTTTGTTCCCGCGACAAGCGAAACTGGTCACCCTTCTTAGCGCGATCTGGTCATTGGTAGCCTCTCTCCAATGGAGAACCTGACTAACCAACAAAAACAAATATGAAAAATACTTTTGTCGGGCCGACAGCTTTCACAGGCGTCCAATTTCCCGTCGGTCTCGCTTTTGACCCTTCGAGCGATCTTCTTGTGGCCGAACTAAAAGCAGCAGCCCCAGGCGATATTCTGAAATTCCCAACGAACGGCAGCCAAACCGTCTTCACTTCTGGCATTGGGCAGCCCCAGGGTAATGGTGGTCCGGAGTTCCTAGCGTTCCGCCGTGGCCCGGCACTGCTATAACAAGGGGCTTTACCAGCCGTAGCTTATCTCTTTGACTCATGATCTTCCCAGCTCATTCGCCCTCGCGGGCTATCCCGTCCATCTCGCAGATTCCCAATCTGCTCGATTCTCGTTAGGCCACAGTTTGAATATGCAGCAAACGGGTCGATGAACTGGAATACCAACCGAGGAAGGGCCATTCGCATCGCAAGCGTGGGTCATGCCGCCTTTGCTGCGACCATGATCACTTTCGGAATCTTGGGTCTGATCAAACGCGATTTTGCCGTGTTATGGCAGCCGGTACCCAAAAGTGTGCCCGCACGCGAGGTACTGATCTATCTCTGCGCTCTCATTCCCCTGGCGTGCGGCATAGGCCTGCTCTGGCAACGCGCAGCCGCCGCAGCCGCCCGCGTACTGCTCGCCTATCTCCTGCTTTGGTTGCTGGTATTGAGAGTGCCCCTCATTTTCGTTTCGCCCACCGTTGGCGTCTGGTGGGCAAGCTGCAAGACCGCGACGATGACGGCAGCAGCCTGGGTGCTCTATGACTGGTTCGCTACCGACTGGGACAGAAGGCACCTCAGCTTCGCCACCGGCGACAATGGCATGCGCATCGCGAGGGTGCTCTACGGCTTGGCTTTGATTCCTTTTGGCCTGGCTCATTTCATCTATCTCCAGCTGACTGCAGACCTGGTGCCTGGCTGGTTGCCAGCGCATGTGGCCTGGGCGTATTTCACGGGCTCTACCTTCATCGCGGCGGGCTTAGCAGTGCTTATCGGTGTCTATGCAAGAATGGCGGCCACACTCTCGGCGCTGCAGATGGGTCTGTTCACGCTGGTGGTGTGGGTACCGGTTGTGGCCGGGGGCGCCAACGCCTCCCAACGGACTGAGTTCGTCGTTTCGTGGGCACTGACCACCGGCGGCTGGGTGGTGGCGGAGTCCTACCACCGCATGCCTGGCTCGCATTTGCCAAGCTAAGGACACGACTTTGTCGAAAATGAGACTTAACCAATCGCTGGAACTAACCGTTGGCTGGGCACTCAGCGCTTCGGCTAGCCGAAAGCTTTACTGATTGTTCACAACCTGGCTTGCTCGTTTGTAGCTGTGCGCTAACCTTCTCCAGGCCCTCAGTAAGCGCTTTAGTTTGCCTTTGTTGGGGCTTCGACTCCGCATTGACCGCATTCAAGGGAGTAGTCCGGAACAGCGGCAGTCTCATCGGGTGTTCTTTGTATCGATGGGTCAAGCAATTCTATCAAACGAGCCTCGTACGAATCACACATCGGATACGCTTCTGTAGATCAATCAAACCGTAGAGGCGATCTTCAAGGTACGCCGCATGGGAAATTCATCCCGTGATGAAGCTACAGATTGAGAACTGAATTTAGCGTCGCCGCTTTGGCATGAAGGCCAACATGGCAGCAGCATAAGCTCGGAAAGCTGTGAATCTCAGGTCGGGATGAAACGGGGCGAGGAATGTGGCGACGGTAGTCTGACCGTCTCGTATGGCATCCCTTGCCAACTCGACCAGCTCATCCGGAATAGCTTCCTTTCCAGAGCGTCGTTTTCTTTCATGGGTAGAGGGGCGCCTTCGTTTTCCCTTAACGGGTCGACCGAAGGCACGAGAGTGCTTATCCATTCGGGCCTTATGGCGTGCTTTGGGCCACAATTGCAAGCCCAAATTTCGCAGTCCTTCTACTCTCGCCAATTCGATTACGGAATCGCTCCGAATTTGCCAGTGAACTAGATGTAAGCGTCAAATTTGGGTTCGTCCGTATTCAAAGACTCAGTCCAGCGGTGGTCTCGCTGGGTCCACTTCCTATCGAGGCAGTGAGTAATTCCATCAGGCGCGCCTCGTAAGAATCACACAACGGCGACTCACCATTTGGCTGGATCCATTCGGGATGTTGGACCCGCAGATCATTGTGGATCTGTCGCAGTAGCGCTGAGTAAGTATGGATTTTGTGGCGCATCGTCGGTGACTCGGTTGAAGGATTTAAGTGTGTCGCGGAACAGTTCTTCCAAAGCCTCGCCGGAATAGCCAACCGGCACCGGCACCAAGGAGCACGCGCCAATAATTCCCAAAGAGCGAGCGTCCGTGCTCGGGAGTCAACTCGGTCGTTTTGCGGCGCTGGCGTTGCAACAACGCGGCTAGCAGTCCACTTTGCGTAAGGGTCGGGGTTGAGGTCATAACGTAGTTTTTTTTGTTTTTCATAAAGGCCCCTTTGAAAGTTTGACAACGCTCCCGGCGGATTCCGACATGGGACTTTAGTTCTATGCCTTTAGAGGGATGCCAGTTATGATTTTGGCCACAAACGTAGTTCGCTTTTCAGTGTACGATGACTTGGTTGCGTCTATTTAAATGTCATTGCCATCGCGTCAGCCAACAAAAGAATTGGCCATATGATGACGGCCGCAATCACGGCGAAGGCGACGAACTCAGATAAGTAATTGGCCTGGGCTCTGTAGGCGTATCGATCACTGAAGAAACGAGAAGCGCGAACGTGCAGTGAAGTGGTAATTTTCATGGCAGCAATTGACAACCATTTGTCTTGGGTTGCTGCACCGTAAAAGTAACTCTGTTGTCACTTTCCGCAGGCCGACGATCACACGTCGGGTAACCTACTTTGAGAATTTGATCTGGCCGTATAAAATCAGCGCATGCGCACTGTTTTATATCCAATTTTTCTTCTTCTATCACTGACATGCATTGCGAACAGCGCACCGGTTTCGGAGGCTGATCTCAAGAATCTTCTCGCCGGCATTCGGCAGAACCGGATCAGACAGGCCGATTTTCAGGAACAAAGAGTGATTCACCTGATGAAGAACCCAATCCTGAGCTCGGGAAAAGTTTGGTTCCAGCCGCCTAACAAATTCCGGCGCGAAGTGAAAGGCAGCTCGCCCAGCCTGACCGTGAGTGACGGCCGTCAGCTCTGGATTTATTACCCGAACTTTAAATCGGCGGAGCGTTATCCACTGGGCAAAGGATCACCTCTTGATTCCACAGTGGCAGCGATCAATTCGTCATTGAACCTGGAGGACGTCGAAAATAATTTCCAGATCGCTGCGGCAAAGACTGGTAACGGATATGAGCTTCGACTGCTACCGCGCGCGCCGTCGATGAAACGCGTGTTTCAAAAGCTTGAACTACGAATCAACGATCAGTTGCGGGTCGAACGTACCGACATGCTGTTGCCGAACGGCGACCGGATCGTAACCACGTATTCAAATCAGACACGCGAGCCTGTTCCTACATCAATGTTCGAATTTACGCCGCCGTCCGGCACGGAAATCTCGACGCCGCTTGGGCAATGATGGCAGGAAAGGACGAGCTGCAAAAAAAGGCGTCGGTAAACTTTGCGCGAAACTCGTCGCCGGGATCTTCAATCCACAGTAACGGCAATCGGAGCAGAAGGGATTCCGTTCGCGACCACAACAAGTTGGCTGGGTCCCCGCTCTTCGGTTGTCGGCACATCGAAATGAGTAGACACCAAGTTGCTGGAAGCAACGGCCATGCTGCTGTGGTCGTGCGTCCGGCTATAAAACACGTGACCGGTTCTATTATTCTTTATGCGCACCAGGGGAAAGTTGGTCGAGGATTGCTGATCGTCTCCGTAAGCAGCTCCTTCCGACATACCGTTGAAAAGATACCCCGAGATGAGGTACGACCCGCCGGGCACAACGTGGGTAGGGGCAGATTGGATCCTCGGCGCCCATGCCGGGATGTAGGTTCCCGAAGGGTTGTAAACTGAGACGAAGAAAAAGTCGGTGAAGAGAATCTGGCCGGTGGGGAGGACGACGAAGTTGCCATAAAACGACGAGTCGCTCGATGCGTGAGGCGCCGGAGAAACTTCCGTCAGGCTCGATCCATCCCACTCGAAGAACCTCGATCCGGTCCTAAAGATTCCTGGGCTAGCCATCATCAGAACCTTTCCGTTAGGCTCCAGCGCGGCGGGACCATCGGCGATGTCCAGTGAGTCCGGGAAATCCGGACCCGGTGTCCAGACACCGGTATTCGAGTTGTAGATTGCGTTGTGACCCGCACCGCAACGGTTCGCTCCAGTGTAGAACACGGTCCCATCGGGCCGCAGGACTGCGGGTCCGATTTCGTACGAAGCGTGGTTCCTGCCGCCACACATTGCGGCAGAGTCCCAGAGCTGCACAATCGTACTGCCAGCGCTAGACCACGCGCCCGTCGCGGGGTCGTAGATTTCGGAGTTCATGCCTCTAGCGTCGTACGAAAAGACGTAGCAATCCACCGTCAGCACCTGTCTGTTGGGCAACAGTGTCCACCCTTCCTCATCATTAACAGTGAACTTCCCTGCGCCCGTCGGTGTCCACGTCAAGGTCGTCGGGTTCAGCAGGGCTGCTTCAGTCGTGCAGCAATTGGCCTGCATGAACGTACCGTCGGCGCGAACGACGGCTTGGGCATCACCAATCGTGGACCAACCCGCTGGAGGATTTACCATCGTCCAAGTATCAGCTAGGGGGTCATAGATCGCGCCCAAATTGCTCCAGACAGGTTGCAGGAAGTTGTATTCCCCACCCTCGATGATGACCCGGCCGTCAGGGAGTACGGCTGACGAGTGATAAAGCGGGCTGTATCCCGCTGGTGTTGAGGCCAACTGGGTCCACGTCCCATTCACGTAGCTGCCGAACGCATCGGGGGTCAGTTTCCACCAATCCTGGCAGCCGTCATCTTGCAGCATAACAGTGCCGTCGGTGAGTAAAATCGGGTTGCCAGGGCCGCAATCAGTATAGTCAAGAACCGGAGGTTGGTTTGTCAGTAATTGCCATGGCGAGTTGGGAGCGAGAGCGGGAGTTGCGGCGAGGGCAACAGGTGCGGCGCCGGCGCCCTTTTTCGGCGGGATCGGCGGGTGGGGCATCGGTTTGGGTAATGCCTGCGCGTCTGCACGGCCGGCCGTCGGCGCGAACGCCGCGAAGAGAGCCATTGTCGCCGCGGCGAAGATTAGTACGACTGTAACTGCAATACGCAGATGTGAGAGGACGGCATTTCGACTGAACCAGAAAGAAGTTTTCATATATTTTCCAATGAAGAGTTGAATTTTAGTGACGGGAGTTTGGAACTGCCCCCAAATAATCAAGACGAAAATGTCGAGGCCTTTGGTCGCTTTTTTATGCTTTTTTTATCGGGGCGAGGAGAGCTCTAATGTTCTGAAAAAGCTTGGCGACTGGATAAATCTTTGGATAAATAGGCGGACGAAAGTTTAACTCGATCAAAAGGAATACCCATGCTCTGGACTATAATTGTCATCCTGGTCATCCTCTGGCTTCTTGGCTTCATCGGTCACATTGGCGGCGGTTTGATCCATCTTCTCCTCGTAATTGCCGTCGTCATCCTGATCATTAACCTGATTCAAGGCAGACGAGGGCTATAGGTTTACGTAGGCAGGAATAAGCTGTCCAACTGTTCGTTGATCACGCCGGAAATCGTCGTGTCAACGAAACCCTTGTTAGGCTTGAAAGAGAAGTGCACGGCGTTGTCGAACCAGGTCCACGGCTACAGCGAAGCGAATTTACACCTCCGCCCGGCACTGAAGTCTCGACGCCGCTTGGGAAATGACGGCGCTTTCGTCTTGCACGCAAAAGGTGATAGGCGATTCCACAAGTAAGGGCCAAGGTGCAGACGATGCTGCCTTCGGGACCTTGGATTCCACCGGTCAGATAATCGAGCCCAACAGGGGTAAGTTTCACAAAGAGAGCCGGCAGGTGGGTGTCTAGTGCTGTCACGCGCAGTTCGAACCTAACAGCCAGCAGCCAATTCCATCCGCTGTGCCAACCCATGACACCCCAGACATTGCCGGTGCGGATGACCCAGCAACAGGCGAACACTGCAAAGAGAAACACGTTCGTCACAAAGATCCAATTCGCACGGGAATCGAAGTGTAGAAGTTCGAAGACCAACTACGAGAGCACGACTGCTAAGACGAAACCGAACTTGGCGGTGATGGCGGAAAGCATCCAACCACGGAAGAGAAGGTCCTCCACGCTGGACTGCAGCGCGAAACAAATCAGAAGGATGGCGATACTTCCTAGCGAGACGAATGAGTGAAAAGCACGCCCGAAAGCGACCACGTGAAAACCGCCTGCAATCCAGATTCCTGCGACGATCGCCATCACCATCGCCACGCCTGCGAGGTGGCCGGACAGAAATGTTCGGATGCGATGTGTACCTCCCAATCCGATCGCCGCCAGCGGGCGCCGTTCCACGAGGCAAACCCAGCCCAGAACCACAATGCCGAGCGCTACAAAGGGAAATAGCAGAAAGCAGATGAATCCGATCAACCCAATGGGATTCTCCTTGTCATCGACCAGGCCCGGATACTGGAGAACCGTCGTTAGGCTAATTACAGTCGACGCCACAAAGGCGATCCCGAGAAAAGGTACCAGAGCGCCCCAAGGTTGCCAACCCTTTGCTGGTTCTACTGCAGGAAGGCTTCGTGCAGACATTTAGCATTTATGATGCGATTCAGTTGTCATTGGATTCAGAAAAGAAGACAATTCGTGGTCTTGAGATGGGGCTGTTGGCTTCATCAAATTGGTTAGGCGGCGGTTAGATCACTCTGCGCACGAGTGCGTAGCGCTCGGCAACGTCGCGCAAAACATACAGTCTCAAGGGGCTTAAGCCGAAAATAAGCCGTCCAGCTGTTCGTTGATCACGTTCCGGATTTGGTCTTCGGAAACAAACGTAGTAACCAACCCCGGCAAGTCGGAGTCCATAACAACGGAGTTGTCATTTACGCGGATGACGCCGGAAATTGTGGCTCCGAAGAAACTCTTCTTGGCTTTGAAAGAGAAGCGCATGACGTCATCAGACCAACTCTTGGAGGCTTCTTTAATCGCAACATCGCCCGGAAACTGGCGGCGCATTAAATCGTCAAGAAAGGAGTCGATCTTGTGGATTGCTTCTTGTTTGCCGACGTTATGTCTTCGCTCGATATGCATAGCTGAGTCGCCTGGTTAGGTGCCAGTCGCATCACGGTTTTTCGGTCGCTTAGGTGGCAGATGATCCTCACTTCGAGCCGTCGATGATCTGCTGCGCGTTCTTAATAGCGGACTCGTCCGGCGATTTGTTTTTCCTCAGGATATCGATGGTCTTTTGCGCCGAGGCAGTGGCTTCTTTCTTGTTGCCAAGCTTCGCCTGAATCTGCGCCTTCTTGTAGTGCATGAAGTAGGCATCCGGGTTCTTCTCCAGCGCCTGGTCGATCCATTTCGCCGCCTGGTTCATGTCCTTGTCGTTGTCGTAGTAAAAGGCGGCGGCCTGATAGGCGGTGCGCGGGTCGAGCGGAGTTGCTGCGCTAGCAACTGCATCGAGTTGCTTGCTTACCTGCTCGACATCATCTGTGGTCAACTTCACCGGCACGCGCGTTTTATCCCAAAGGAAATTAAGCGTTGCGGAAGCGCCTTTTACATCAGCTAGCCCTATGGTGAACGTCTCGATTGTGACCGGAAGGGGTTCCGGCTTTGCCGTGAGACGGGCGGCATCGCTCTCCTGCTTATAATCGGCCGTGCTCTGCGCCTTCGCATCCTTCGAAACGATGATGGTCCACTCGTTCGCTGTCGGAATCGTGAAGAGTGCGTACTCACCGGCCGGGATCTCCTTGCCGCCCAGCGTTACCGCGTTGCTAAACTTAATTTTGGTGACCGCGTTGGCGCCCGTGCGCCAGAGCTTACCGTAAGGCACCAGGCCACCAAAAATCTCGCGGTCGTTCTTGTTTGGGCGCGAATAATCCACTTCGACATCGGTCAGCCCGACACGCTGTTTTACCACCGAGTGCTGGCTGACAGCGGGGAACTCTATTTTTTTCTCCTCCGCCGCCCGCAGATTGGCGGGTAGGAGCGGTTGCGCCACGAAGGGAAGTGGGAACAACAGGAGAAGCGAAGGAAGACGTAAGGATTGGTTCATAATATGCGGGATATTTAGGATGTGCTGATTTAAGCGGAGAAGATACCGTAGGGTCGCAGGAGTCAAATCGGCTTGGCCCAGCCTTAGCCTCTATCTTTTCGATCGGATTCTTTATATCTGTGCGCGCTCGTTGCAACGCAGCCCAATTCCAACTGGCTTTACTCAATTTTTCGGCGATGAAGAGGGCGCCAGCGGTGACACTTTGTAGATGTGATCGAGCACCTTCACCCAAAGAGTATTGGCGGTCTGCTGGTCGTCGAGTGATACAGGCAGATTGGTCCACACGATGAGCGTCATGTCGTTGGCCGGGTCGTAGCTGATTTTCGAGTTATAACCAGCGGTCTCGCCGCCGTGAAAATAAATCGTGTTCGGTCCCCAGCTAACTTGGGCGATGCCGTACCCGTACTTTTGGCCTTCGGGCTTGCTCGGGTCCTCGGGTTGCAAGCTGTCGAGCCAGCGGCGCTGGTAGGCGGGGTCGAGCACGCGGCCCGCAACTAGTGCCTTAACCCAGGTGGCGACATCGTCGGCAGTGGAAATGACACCGCCGGCGGCCGCGGCGAAGGAATGGTTCACTTCGGTATAGTCCTTGGGCAGGAGGGTGCCAGCTCGTGCTGCAGCCTGAACCTCGGGGGTGTAAGGCGGTTCGCCCACCAATGCGACCGAGGAACTGCCATACAGATAGCCGTGCGAGTAGAGTTCGGGGATGGTGTTCACGGTGCTGGCGGGAAGCAGGGTGTGTTGCAATCCCAGCGGGCCGAACAATCGATCCTGCATCGTCTGCGCCAGCGGCTTGCCGTCGACTTTTTCAGCGACGACACCGAGAAGCGCATAGTTGGTGTTGACGTACTCGTACTTTGCACCCGGCGGGAAATTGGGTGGGTGCGCGAATGCAATTGCCAGTAACTCGGCGGGAGTCCAAACCTTGGCTGGGTCTGTGTCTATGGTCGCCGAGATTACGGGGTCATTGGTATAATTGTAGAGGCCGCTACGCATTTCCAGAAGCTCGGCGATGGTGATGTTGTCGCCGTTGGGCACTCCGGTGACGTACTTCGAGACTGGATCGTCGAGACTGAGTTTGCTCTCCTGGGCCAGTTGCATGATCACCGCGGCCGTCATCGTCTTGGTATTGGAGGCGATCCTGAAGTAGGTGTCGGCGCGGGGTGGGCTTGCCGCGCCTAGTAACGTGGTGCCGTAGGTAATCGTGAAGTCGCCCTGGGGTGTGCGCAAGAGAACCACGGCGCCGGGGATCAGGAGCTCCTTCGCGGTCGTGTCTACCATGGTCTCTAGCGCAGCCTTGTCGATGGGCTTAAGTGCCGACGAGCCGGCCGTGGAACCAGGCCGCGAGCACGCTGCGATTAGGAGAGCAACACCGACCAGCAAGCTCGCGCGGGCGCGAATGGGAAATTCAAACGTAATTTTGCCGATGATCACTGTAGCTGGCGTATCTCAAAATATCTAAGAGAGATTTGTAAGACCTAACGAGAATCAGATAGCATCTTGCAATCGATTTCTTGCTCCATAGAGAGAATAATGCGTTAAAACGCTGCACAGTGGCAAGCCGCGTTTTGCCACTCATTACAAAAAACGAAATGAACTCACCACTTTTCAAATCATCAGTGTCCGGACAATGCCACTGCTGTTGAGTGCATCGCTTGTACGCCAATGAAATAGTGCGGTCGCAACAGAAAGAACAAGGTTGAAGAAACGCTGGCGCTCCAAACTTGATCAAGCAAGACAGAGATTCCGTCTCACTTCTAGGGAAAAACGAGTGGTCGCGTTTGTTCTCGCGGCGTTAGTGCTCGGTTTTGTTACAAAGTGTTATCGCGACGCCCATCCCTCCCCTCCTTCAGCGGCGAAAGCAACATCCAGCGGGGCACGACCCTGAGGCAGCCGCCGGGGTCACCCCGGTTATAGCTTGCATATCTTGTTTGCGAATCGCGGCGTTCCCGCAGATGATTCCAGGGTGACCGACCACGTTGAGGCGTTCACAAAGCAGATTTGTGAAGTTATTGTAGGCAAGAACCAGGCGGTTAAACTCGCTGTCGCTTGTTTGCTCGGGCGCGGTCACCTTTTGATCGAAGACATCCCGGGTGTTGGCAAGACAACACTCTCCCAGGCGTTGGCCCGCTCGCTGGCTCTCGCATTTCAGCGCATCCAATTTACCAGTGACCTGTTGCCGGCGGATATTCTCGGCAATTCAATCTTCGATCGGAGCGAGCAACGCTTCGTGTTTCATCGCGGTCCGCTTTTCTCGCAGATGGTGCTGATCGACGAGGTTAATCGCGCCACGGCAAAAACACAAAGCGCGCTGCTGGAAGCAATGGAAGAACACCGCATTTCCATCGACGGCGTGACCTACGAGTTGCCCGAGCCGTTCTTTGTGATCGCGACGCAGAATCCGCAACATGCGGTCGGCACCTTTCCGTTGCCCGAATCGCAGCTCGATCGGTTCTTGATGCGGATCGAACTGGGCGTGCCGGATCGGGCCAGCGAACGCGCAATGCTTCTGGGCATGGATCGCCGCGACATGCTCAAGGAATTGAAGCCGGTAATGAACCCGCGAACGTTGGTCGAGATTCAGGATAATGTGCGAAAGGTGCACGCGTCCCCTGCCCTGCTCGATTACCTGCAGGATCTGCTCGACGCATCGCGGCAACGTCACAGCACCGGATTGTCACCGCGCGCAGGCCTGGCGCTAATGCACGCTTCCCAGGCGTGGGCACTGATGCACGGACGCGACATGGTTCTTCCCGAGGACATTCAAGCTGTGGGGATCGCGGTCATGGGACATCGCCTGGGACACGATATCGAACAACCCGGCCAGAGCGGGCGCACGCTTGCTGATAATCTGCTTCACAGCGTGCCGGTCCCGTGAAAGCAAAAAAGCTTCCGCTTATTTATCCGACTGCAGCTTTTGCCGGACTGCTTTTCGTGCTGGGTGCGATGTGGTATGCGGCGTCGAGCCAGAATAACACCGCGGTTTACCTGCTCTTTTTCGCCTTAACGGCGGTTTTTCTGGTTTCGATTCCGCACACTCTGATCAATCTCGCAGGTGTAACGGTAACACTCGAATCCGTGCAGCCCGCGTTCGTCGGGCAAGAGGTTTCTCTGCCGCTCGAGATCATGAACGACTCCCGCGCAACCCGCCATGGAATTGAGTTGGCCCTGCCGGACTCGGACAGAGAGCGCCGACGCATCGATCATATTCCAGCCCACAAGGCGGCCCGTATAACGTTGCGTTTTCCTGCGTGGCAGCGTGGCCAACATCAGGTAGGAACATTACGCCTAACGAGTGCTTACCCGCTCGGTTTCATTCGTTTCTTGCAAAATTTTTCCTTTTCTCAAACCTACATTGTCTATCCCAAGCCGGCGGGCGAGGTACGGCTTCCATCAAGCTTCGTACGGTCGCACGCCGGACGACCGCTAACGGAGTTAGGTGAAGGCGATGATTTCGCGGGTACACGCGCGTACGTTCACGGCGAATCTCAGCGTCATATCGATTGGAGAGCGGTCGCTCGCGGGCAGCCGCTGGTGACGAAACAATTCACGGCTGAGGCGGAAGGCGTCGTCTATCTCGATTTTTCTGCTCTTCGCTCCGCTGATGTGGAGGAAAAGCTCTCGCAACTTGCCCTTTGGGTGATTGAAGCAGAACGCGCGCGGCGTCCTTATGCTCTCCGTCTTCCGGGCACTGAAATTCTGCCGGCCGTTGGACAAGCGCATTTTCATCAGTGCCTGCGGGCACTCAGTTTGTTCGAGCCCAGTGAGCGCGGAGGGCCGACTCTAACGGGGACCTGGACTCAGGAGCATGAGCATGAGTGAGAATAAAAGGGATAGGAGCATTCCACGGCGACCGTTGCTCTGGCTGGCTGCCGCATTGCTCTTCACGCTGCCTCCCATGCTCGGTTCTCTGGTGAGCTGGGTTCCGTGTGTTTTCCTGCTCGCGCTCGCAATGAAATTCTGGATGGAGCCAAGGGGTTACCGCCTTCGCTTAGCAACCTTGAAGCTGCTGCTCGCGGCCGCGGCGCTCCTCGCGATCTTCGTCAGTTATGGATCCATGAAAGGCGTTGAACCGCCCATATCGCTTCTCGTCGTGCTCATGTCGCTCAAGATCCTGGAAGCGCACACGGCCCGCGAGTTCCAAGTGATGGTTTTAATGGGATGGGTGCTTTGTCTTTGTGGTTTTTTTCTTTCGCAGGACCTAGTGATTGCGCTTTCCATCCTGACCGCATTCGCGTTGTTGCTTGTGGCGTTGATCCAATTTTATCGCGGATCTTCACCCGGCGCTTTCTGGCCACCTGTGGGCACGACGGTCAAACTTCTTCTTCAAGCGGTCCCGCTAATCGTCCTCTTTTTCATCTTGTTTCCCCGGATAAATACTGATCTGCGGTTTGATTTTCGTGCCGTCGGTTCGTTAAGCACCGGCTTCTCCGACCATCTTTCTCCGGGCAGCATCGCAGCGCTTGCAACTTCTTCGGATATTGCCTTTCGCGCGGAATTTCCAGGCAGCACCGCAGCGCCGCCTGGTTCGATGTATTGGCGTGGCGCAGTCATGTGGCATTGCGACGGCATGGAATGGCGCGCGCCGTACGTCCCGGTCTTAATTTCTCCTTCAGTCAGGCAAATTCCCAGGGGAAATACAATTCGCCAGCGAATTACGCTGGCCCCGCACGGCGCACGCTGGATGTTTGCGCTCGATCGGCCCTTTGAAGTTCCGCCCGGCGCGATCCTTGCGCGTGGCCATTACCTCTGGAGCATTCAGACAATTCGAAAGGCGCGCCGATATGAAGTCGTTTCGTCTGTCGGGATGGCTGGAAAAGAATTGACGCCCGCCGAACGGCGGGAAGCACTCGATGTCCCGCCATCGATTGGTCCGGCTGTACGTGAGTTGGCACAATCCTGGATAACGCAGAACTCCAATCCACGCGGGGTAGTGAATACAGCGCTGCAGTTTTTCGGGACGCAAGGTTTTAGCTATTCGTTGTCGCCTGGCGAGTACGGAAGGAACGGTCTGGAACAATTTCTCTTTCATCGACGGGTTGGCTTTTGCGAACACTACGCCGCCAGCTTTGCTACTTTGATGCGCCTTGCAGGAATTCCTGCCCGGGTGGTTGTCGGATATTTGGGCGGCGAGTATAACGATCTGGGCCATTTCTTTCTCGTGCGACAAGCAGACGCGCATGCGTGGTGCGAAGTGTGGCTTCCAGAGACCGGGTGGACGCGAGTGGATCCAACTAGCGCAGTTGCACCCGGACGAGCGAGTCTCGATCTGAACTCATTTTTGGAAAGAGGCATGGCCTCGGGCCAAATAGAAGTTCGCCGAAGCGGATTCGTGATCCGATTAGCCCGGTCAGCGCTGTTCACTGACATTCGTCTTGCCTGGGAAACACTCAGTTACGAGTGGGACACCCGGATTCTCGCCTACGACGCTGATGTACAGGATGTAATGCTGAATTCCATCGGACTCGCGAACCGCGGCCCGTTCGTGCTCATCATCGAAATCCTGATTGTCGCAATCGCACTGCTCGTAATCTATTTCGCCTGGATGCAATTGCGCACGCGTTCACGCGCGGACCGGGTCAAAGCGTTGTATGAGCGTTTTTGCCGAAAAGCGGCCCGTCTGGGTGTTCGGCGCGATCCATGGGAAGGTCCATCAGATTTCTCAAGCCGCGCCGCGCTTTTGCTGCCTAGCGAATCGGAGCGCATTCGAGAAATCTCGAATACGTACATAGCGCTACGGTATGCGCCTGAGCCTGCAGGCGTAGCTCTCGACAAGTTCGCGAGAGAAGTGGGTGCGTTTGCCGTACGGCGCTAGGGCCGGCGCGGACTCGCTACAAATACTTTACAGGAATTGGATCCTCTGCGCTCTCCTGCTGCCAATAGATATTTACGATCCACCAGCGATTGCCATCGTAAAACAACTGTATGGTGTTGATTCCACGCATGAATGGTTCGGGGTCGTCCGCGTTATGACGCGATTCATATGTGCTCCACACGTGAGCGATGTGTCCGAATTGTTCGGTGCGCCGGGCAATTTCTTTTTCGAAAAATCCGTTCTCGGCAAAATACGGTTCCACGCGGGCGATGAAACCATCTACGTCTAACATTTGCGGCGAGAGACCGTCGTTCGCGCCAGGCTTAGCAGTCGGAATCAGGCGCGCACCCGGGTAAAACAACGATCGTTCTCGATCCCAATCACGCTGCTCGCCGGCCGCGCCCGAAATCCCGTCGTAAGTGGCGGCGATAATGGCGTCGATGGAGGCGACATCATTGGGATTGGCGTCAGGCATATCTAAAAACACTGGGCTGCTGCTCGCGAATCCTTTCGGAGTTGAACGGTCTACGTTTTCTTCGCTGTGTCCAGCACCTTCATCGCGGCATTGTGGCCAGGTCCCGACCTGTTCTTTGCGTTGAGCAAAAGGAAACGTCGGCGCGTTCTGAAAAATGTTACCCTGGAACATCCCGAGCGCGTCTTCGATATCAACGGGGCTTTTGCTTTCGATGCAGAGGCTGCCGTCACGCGCCACAGCCAGGCAATCCTCCAGAGGCTCGTCCAGCCACTGATTAATGCTCTCGACGAATTTTTTCTCCGCATGCTTTCGCATGGTCCTGTTATCGCGCACGAACAAGTTCCATGGCGCATCCAACCCGAACAACGTCATCGTATGGAAACCTTTTTCACGCAGCTCGGGCGCAAGAATGCTGTCGTCGGTCAATGTATGGCAATAAACTTCACACGGTGTCTTGTTCGGTAGCCGCCCGCTACGTGCCTGATCGTAGCTGACATTCATTTGCTCGTAGCCTTCGTCGCTGTGAAAGGTCCCGCACCATGCCTGATCCGATTGATACCTTTTCGCCTTTAATTTCGGCAATCGCCTCAGGAGCATGTTGATCTTGAACACCGACCCTTCGTCTGTGGCATCCGGTTGGTATAACTGGCCGATATACTTTGCCAACACGTTGCGCCCAAAGTTTACCAGAAGGTATCGCGCCTCGACGGTTTGTTGTTCTCCGTCCTTGTAAAATTCAACTGTACGCCCCTTCCCGGTCAGGCTGAGCGCGCGAAGGTCGACATTTGTCAATATTTCCGCGCCGGCGTTGCGCGCTGCCTGCTCCAGTTCCCCCGCTACAGCGCCCATGCCGCCGACAGGCACCTTCCATTCGCCTGTCTTGTTACCGACCAAGTGATAAATGAAACAACGATTCTGCAAGAACGACGAATCGTGTGGATGCGTCAGAACACCAATCTTTGCATCTGTGAAGACGAGACCGCGCACCAAGTCGTTCTGTAAATACCGCTCGATCGCAAATCCGAGCGGTTCCTCGACTAAACTACGCCACGCTTCCCGGGAAACATCATCGGCGTCAAAACGACGCCGGAGCTCCCCCTTTGCAATCAACGGCTCCAGCATCGTGTCCCACACCTTCTCGGCAAAAACTCGCGAAAGATTGTAAAACGCTTTCATTTGCTCGAATTCCGTCTTGTTCCCAGTCAGCTCTAGCATCGATTGACGGCTTGTTTCTTCGTCCACGTTGCTCAAGAGCAAACCGTCGTGCTGTCCGTGATTTAGATACGGCGTAAACGACCCCGTCGCGCGCCGGCGCAATTCAAGGCTCAATCCGAGGTCCCGGATGATTTTTTCCGGAAACAAACTGACGAGGTACGAATATCGCGACAGTTGAGCATCGTAATCGGGAAAGACTTTCTGCGAAGTCGTAGCGCCGCCGATGTAATTGTTCTTTTCCAGGAGCAGAACACTCAGGCCTGCGCGCCCAAGGTAGCTCGCTGCTACAAGACCGTTGTGCCCGGCTCCCAGGATCACGACATCATATTGCGACTTCATTCGGGGATCGAGTGTGCCGTTCTACCGTTGCTTGCCACGCCGAAGCCTTGGCGAAGGCGGGTGCCCGTCGCCGAGAATTACCACATCGTACTGCGATTTCATGGTCGCATGGTTACATCAAACATCGCAAAGCAAATATCAAACATTTCCGCGCGGGGAAGACTCATGCGTAGGTACGAGACAGCGAAAACGTCTTCGTTTCGCTATCGGTGGCAGAAATATGGTGATAAATGTCATTGCTGCCATCTATTCATGGCGAGAACTTGGGTGCCATGAATGCACGAACACACACCATGAATTGGAGAGGATTACTCAAAACAGCACCGGAATTCGGCTTACTGGTTGCAATTACGCTTACGGTCCTGGGTCAACTTTCGGGTTCAAATCCGGCCAAAGCTCCCAGCGGGCATGAGAATGACCAACCAGCGGTCAAAACAAACCCGCTCAAGCCGCCGGCTCAGGGCAGCATCCCTGTTGCGTTTCTTATTTCGGAAGGCGCACAAGTGATCGATTTCGCCGGGCCGTGGGAAGTTTTTCAAGACGCCATGATTCCCGGACGGGCGGACCAACCATTCCGTCTTTATACCGTATCCGAAGCGACGTCGCCTATTCATACAAGCGGCGGGATGAAGATTGTCCCCGATTACACCTTTGAAAATGCTCCCGCGCCGAAGGTAATCGTTATCCCGGCCCAAAGTCGGCCAGGCGAGGCAACGCTGGAATGGATTCGTAAGTCGACAAAGACCACCGATGTGACCATGTCAGTTTGCACTGGCGCATTTGTGCTTGCGAGAACCGGACTGTTGTCAGGCAAAGCTGCGACTACTTATCACGGTGCGTTTGTTCGTTTCGCCAATGAATTTCCGGATATCCAGCTCAAACGTGGAGCCAGGTTTGTCGAAGACGGAAACCTTGCTACGGCGGGTGGGCTTTCCTCCGGAATCGATCTCGCACTACGCGTCGTTGAACGCTATTTCGGCCGCGAGGTCGCAGAGAAGACGGCCTATAACATGGAATATCAGGGGCAAGGCTGGATGAATTCCGAATCGAATCAGGTTTACGCCGCCGCGCCTGTTTCCACGGCTGAACATCCCGTCTGTGTGGTGTGCGGAATGGACGTCGATCCGGCGACAGCTCCAAAATCGGCCTTTAAAGGAGTGACCTACTATTTCTGTTCCGACGGCGACAAGAAAACATTCGATGCCGCGCCGGATAAATTTGTGAATACCGACAGGAAAGGCTTGTGACGCTTGACGAGCGACAGGTGACAAGTCGACATCACAAGTGCGACACGATTTTCCCCTCTCCTCCTCGATCGAGGAGAGGATGAAGGTGAGGAGTCGATGACTGAAAATCCACCTCGCGCAACGCGCCGAATCATTTTCGTGGCTGCGCCCGGCACCGAGATCCTCGACCTGGTTGGGCCGTTGCAAGTCTTTGCTCGAGCGTCGGAAATCTTCGTCAGGCAAAATCCAGACGCATCACCAATCTATTCTATCGAAATCGTGACCACTTCCCCTCACCGCTCGTTTGTCGCGAACTGCGGTGTGCGAATCACGGCGCACAAGACTTTTCGCGAGCTGCGTGGAAACATCGACACCCTGCTGGTAGCGGGCGGCAGCGCGATTGAGAACGACGAAGTAAGCGCCGAAGTGATCCGATGGTTGAAAACCATCGCTGGACGAGTTCGGCGAATCGGGTCCGTCTGCACCGGAGCCATGCTGCTGG
>WNGP01001707.1_pt1 | contig 18103 bp, 8 predicted proteins | sample 5407671 | NCBI WGS metagenome assembly WNGP01 (sample SAMN13153381, study PRJNA577476) | soil metagenome | isolation source: 40 cm soil or saprolite under Garry oak tree replicate 2 | place: USA:California | collected 2016-06-15 | reverse complement strand
TGGGTGTCGTACACGAGCACGATCGATTGAAGGCGCCCGGTGCTCGGGTCGAAGTTGAATACGTCCGCGCAGTCGAAGGCCACGCGCGAGCCGTCTTTCAGCCGCCAGTCGTAGAGGTAATAGGCGACCGCGCGCAGGTGCCCCTCGGCACTCACCAGCACGTCGTGCACGGTGAGCCGGGTTCCCTTCGATGACTCGGCGACTTTCTTGATGAACTGCCGCACCGGCAGCCGCCCGAGGAAGGGCGACTCGACCCAACCGTCGGGAATGAACAGCGAGGCGGCCTTGTCCGCATCCCCCGCCTCGAGCGCCTTCAGATACTCGTGCACCGTGCGCTGCATGGTTCTTCTCCGCAACCATCGCCGGGAGGGCGCATCCGGAACGCCTAACCCTGAAGCGTCCCCGCACGGCGGTCAAGTCCAGCCCTCTTCGCCCCTGCGCTGACTTCGCTTGCACGCTTGAGACAGGCCGCCTTGGAGGCAACGTGCCATACAATTATTTTAACTGTTCTATCAAGCACTTGTCTGATTAACCTCAGATCGTTTCCGAGCGACGGTCGCCGCCGTCCTCACGCCTCGGCGCCTGCCCGCGTCGGCTCGCCGCAACGGTCTCCGCCTTTTGGGAGGGGCACGTCACCGCGATGGCACGGCAGAATACCCAGTCGGCCGGAAGCGGACCGGAGAAGCTGTATAAAGGAACGCGCCGGCCCTGGCCTTACTTAGTTTTCGCACACGGCGCCTCGGGAGAGCCGCGCATGCAGACGCGCACAGAAGAAAAGAAGCCGAGCACGACCAAGCGCATGATCGTGATGATCGTCGGAGTGCTCCTGCTGATCGGCGTGATCGCAGGCATCAAGGTGCTGTCGATCATGCGCATGATCGCCGCGAGCAAGCCGCCACCACCCGCGGTGGTCAGCACCTCGAAGGCCAACTATCAGGACTGGCAGCCGGAGCTGCGCGCGGTGGGCACGCTGCGCGCGGTGCGCGGCGCGGATCTTGCGCTCGATGTTGCGGGTCTCGTGACGCGCGTCAACGTGAGGTCGGGTGACGAGGTCAGGGAGGGCCAGCTGCTGCTGCAGCTGCGTGACAGCGAGGACATCGCCCTGCTGCACCAGCTCGAGGCCGCCGCCGCGCTCGCCGACGTCACCTTCGCCCGCGCCCGCGACGAGCTGGCGGTTCAGGTGATCAGCAAGGCCGATTACGACCAGAGCGCTGCGGATCTCAAGGTCAAGCACGCCGCGGTGACGCAGCAGGAAGTCAACGTGGCGAAGAAGGCGCTGCGCGCGCCCTTCTCCGGACGTGCCGGCATCGTCACCATCAACCCGGGCACCTACCTCAACTCCGGCACCACGGTCGTAACGGTGCAGCAGCTCGACCCCATCTACGTCGATTTCCATCTGCCGCAGAAGGATCTCGCCCAGCTCCGCACCGGCCAGAAGGTCACCCTCAAGCTCGATGCGTTCCCGGGCAGGACTTTCCCGGGCACCGTCAACGCGATCAGCCCGAAGGTCGACACCGATACGCGCAACGTGCAGGCAGAGGCGAAAGTGGCAAATCCGGATCGCGTGCTGACGCCCGGTATGTTTACCAGTGTCAGCGTCGACGCCGGCACGCAGCAGCGCTATCTGACCCTGCCGCAGACTGCCGTCGTCTACAACCCGTACGGTGAGACGGTGTTCGAAGTGCTCACCAAGGCGGAGGCCGACAGGCGGCAGGCGGCGGCCATCGCAGGCGATGACCCACCCAAGGATGCGAAGCCGGGGAAAAAGGCCGCCAAGGGGCCGCCACCACTGCCGTCGGACACGCTCGTGGTGCAGCAGACCTTCGTGACCACCGGGGCGACGCGCGGGGACCAGGTCGCGATCCTCAAGGGCATCGAGGAGGGGGCCGAGGTCGTCACCAGCGGTCAGATCAAGCTCAAGAACGGCGCCCCGATCCGGATCGACAACAGTGTGCAGCCGGCCGACAGCCCGAATCCGACGCCCCAGGAACACTGAAGCTGCAGTTTTCCCATGAACTTCACCGATACCTTCGTCAATAAACCGGTCCTGGCGATCGTCGTCAGCCTGTTGATCCTGGTCCTCGGGTTACGCGCGCTCCTCGACATCTCGGTGCGCCAGTATCCGAAGACCGAGAATGCAGTGGTCACGGTCACCACCGCCTATTACGGCGCCGACGCGCAGACGGTCGCCGGTTTCATCACCCAGCCGCTCGAGCAGGCGATCGCGCAGGCACAGGGCATCGATTATCTCTCCTCCAGCAGCAGCACGGGGCAGTCGACCATCACGGCCACGCTGCGCCTCAATTACGACGCCAATCGCGCGCTCACGCAGATCCAGACTCAGGTGACCTCGGTGCGCAATCAGCTGCCGCCGCAGGCGCAGCAGCCGGTGCTGAACATCCAGGTCGGCGAGACGATCGATGCCATGTACATGGGCTTCCGGAGCGACGTGCTGCCGTCGAACAGCGTCACCGACTATCTGGCGCGCATCGTCAAGCCGAAGCTCGACGCCGTGCAGGGGGTGCAGGCCGCGGAGATCCTCGGCGGCCGCCAGTTCGCCCTGCGAGCCTGGCTCGACCCCGCGCGGCTCGCAGCCCACGGCGTCACCGCCGCCGACGTCTATCGGGCCCTCGGCGCCAATAACTATCTCGCCGCCGTCGGCACGACCAAGGGACAGGCGGTCAGCGTCGACCTCACGGCCGGCACCGATCTGCACTCAGTCGAGGAGTTCAGAAAGCTCGCGGTGAAGCAGAACAACGGCGCGATCGTGCGCCTCGAGGACGTCGCCACCGTAGTGCTGGGGGCCGAGGACTACGACTTCAACGTCGCCTTCAGCGGCAAGATGGCGGTGTTCATCGGCATCAAGGTTGCGCCGGATGCGAACATCCTCGACGTGGCGCAGCGGGTGCGCGACACCATGCCCGAAATCGTGTCGCAGCTGCCGACGGGGCTGTCCGGCGAGATCGTCTACGACAGCACCGCGTTCGTCACCGCCTCGATCCACGAGGTCGAGAAGACGCTCATTCAGGCACTGCTGATCGTCACCGTGGTGATCTACCTGTTCCTGGGAACGCTGCGCGCCGTGGTCATTCCAGTCATCGCCATGCCGCTGTCGCTCATCGGCACGTTCTTCATCATGCTGGCGCTCGGCTACTCCATGAACCTGCTGACGCTGCTCGCGCTGGTGCTCGCCATCGGACTGGTGGTCGACGACGCCATCATCGTGGTCGAGAACGTGGACCGGCACATGAAGGAGGAAGGCAAGCCGCCGCTTGAGGCCGCCCTCCTCGCCGCGCGCGAGCTCGGCGGCCCGATCCTCGCCATGACCGTGGTGCTGGTCGCCGTGTACGTGCCGATCGGATTCCAGAAGGGGCTGACCGGCGCCCTGTTCACCGAGTTCGCGTTCACGCTCGCGGGCGCGGTCACCGTCTCCGCCGTCGTCGCGCTCACCCTCTCGCCCATGATGTGCTCGCGCTTCTTCAGCAGCGAGCAGGAAAGCGGACGCTTCGTGCACCTGATCGACCGTGTGTTCGACCAGGTGAAGCGCGGCTATCAGCGCGTGCTGCAGAGCCTGCTGCAGACCTGGAGCGTGATCGTGGTCATGGGGGTGCTGCTGTTCGGCGCGACGCTGCTGCTCGGCATGACTTCCAAGTCCGAGCTCACACCGGACGAAGACCAGGGGTTCCTCTTCTATCAGCTCAAGGCCGCACCCTACGCGACCGCACAACAGATGCTCGGCTACTCGGAGCAGATGTTCGCCATCGGCAGGACGGTGCCGGAATACGAGATGATGTTCCAGATCGTCACCCCCGGTCAGGGCTTCGGCGGCATGCTGTTCAAGCCCTGGGATCAGCGCAAGCGCAGCGCCGCCCAGCTGCAGCAGGTGCTGCAGCAGAAGTGGAACGCGGTCGCCGGCGGCCAGATCTTCGTGTTCTCGCTGCCGGCGCTGCCGGGGGCGGCGGGCGCGCCGATCCAGGTGGTCGTCAACACCACCGAGCCCTTTCAGAACCTCAACGAGGTGGCGCAGGCGGTGCTGGCGAAGGCCCGCGACAGCGGCAAGTTCTGGTTCATCGACACCGATCTCAAGATCGACAAGCCGCAGTCGACCGTGGTGGTCGATCGCGATCTGATCTCCACTCTTGGTCTCACGCAGCAGGATGTCGGCAGCGCGCTCGGCGACGCCCTCGGCGGCGGCTATGTCAACTACTTCTCGATCGCCGGGCGCTCCTACAAAGTGATCCCGCAGGTGCTGCAGGCCGATCGCCTGAATCCGAATCAGGTGCTCGACTACTACGTGCGCGCGCCGGACGGCGCGGTGCTGTCGGCCGCGACGCTCGCCAGCCTCAAGCACGGCACCGTGCCGCAGTCGATCAACCGCTTTCAGCAGCTGAACTCCGCGACCATCACCGGCGCCAGCGGCATGTCGCAGGGCGAGGCGCTGCAGTTCCTGCGCAATACGCTCGCCGAGGTCGCCCCGAGCGGCTATCAGCTCGACTATTCGGGCCAGTCGCGGCAGTTCGTGCAGGAATCCGGCGGCTTCGCCACCACGCTGATGTTCGCGGTCATCATCGTGTTCCTCGCGCTCGCGGCGCAGTTCAACAGCCTGCGCGACCCGATCGTCATCCTGGTGTCGGTGCCCCTGGCGCTGTTCGGGGCGCTGATCTTCGTCAACCTGATCTCGAGCCTCAACATCTACACCCAGGTCGGCCTGGTCACGCTCATGGGCCTGATCTCCAAGCACGGTATCCTCATCGTGCAGTTCGCCAACGAATCCCAGCGCGCCGGCTTAGCCAAGCGCGACGCGATCGTGCACGGGGCCGCGGTGCGGCTGCGGCCGATCCTGATGACGACCGCGGCGATGGTGCTCGGGGTGATTCCGCTCGTCATCGCTTCCGGCGCGGGCGCGGCGGGGCGTTTTGCGATGGGGCTGGTGATCGCGACCGGTCTCTCGATCGGCACCTTGTTCACGCTGTTCGTCGTGCCGGCCTTCTACATGCTGCTCGCGGCGGATCACCACGCCGAGCAGGCGAGGCGCGTCGATGCCGGCTAGCCGGGGTGCAGCTGGACCGCGCGCTGCGTGGGATTGATGACGCGCACGGCCTGTCCGGCCGTCAGCCGCTCGCCGCCGCGGATCACCAATCGATCTCCGGGCGAGAGGGGACCGCTCACCTCCACCGCATCCTCCATGCCGACGCCCGGCGTCACGTCGAGCTGCTCGACCGTGTCGGCGCGCGTGACGCGCAGCACGTAGGAGCGATTCTGCCGGATGACGAGGGCGTCACGCGGCACGGTGACCGCGGTGCGCGCGGCGCTCGAGGGCAGGCTGACTTCGACCGGGGTCCCGACCAGCCATTGCGGATCCGCGAGCGCGACGCGCACCTCGAACTGGCGCGAGCGATCGTCGCCCACGGGGACCACGGTGCGCACCCGGCCCCCGCGCTCGACGCCGTGCTCGCGCACCGTGACCTGCTGTCCGGGGCGGACATTGGCGGCGAGCGCGAGCGCGGCGGTGGCGCGCGCCTCGATGTCCGTGGTGTTGACGAGCCGCACGGTCGCGGCGCCGATCTGCACGTACTCGCCGCGCTGTATGAAGCGCTCGGTCACGACCCCGGGGAATGGAGCGCGGATTACCGATTGACTCGTCTCGTACTGCGCCTGTTCGAGCTGCGCCTCCGCGCGGGCGACGTCCTCGGTCGACACCTCGCGCTGCGCGCGCGCGTCCTCGAGCTGGCTGGCGCTCAGCGCCTGAGTTGCGGCCAGGCGATTGAAGCGCTCGAGCTGCGAGCTCGCGACCTCGCGCTGGGCACGCACACGCGCAACCTGCGCACGCAGATCCTCGGCCCGCAACCGCGGCATCGTGTCGTCGAGCCTCGCGATCGGGTCGCCCTCCCGGACGCGCGTACCCACCTCGGCAATCCACATCACCCGGCCCCCGATCACGCTCGCAATGCGGGCGTCGGCGCGGCTCACGATCGAGCCCGGGATCCAGCTGTTGACCGTCACCGGGCGGACGCTCACCGTGCCGACCTCGACCACCACGCGCTGCGCGCTCGGCGGCGGGCCGTCGGCGGCGTGCGCCCCGGTGAGCGCCGATGCGGCGGCGATCCCCGCGAGCGCGGCTCTCGAGGGGTGGCCCACTAGCCGCGCCCGGGACGCGCTCACGACCTCACCAGCGAGGCGTCCGGCGCGGCGGCGGCTTCAGTGCGGCCACGCGCGCGCAGCAGCCGCATCAGCGCCGGTATCAGCACCAGACTGAACACCAGACTGATCACCACGCCGCCGATGTTGACGGCGGCCAGTCCCCGGTAGATGACGCTGCCGGGTCCGGGATTCACCGCCATCGGCAACGCTCCCAGCGCCCCGGTGAGCGTGCTGGCGAGAATGGCGCGCAGGCGCTGCTGGAGCCCCGCGCGAATCCCCTCATCGAGCGTCGCGCCCTCGGCCTCGGCGCTGCGGACCGCGGCCACGAGCAGTATCGCGTGGTTGATGATGACGCCGATCATCATCACGAAGCCGATCATCGAGAGCAGATCGAGCGCCTGGAATTTCACGAGGTCGAGCAGCCGCAGCCCGAACACTCCGCCGACCAGAGCGAGCGGCACGCTCAGCAGCACGATGACGCTGTCGCGCACCGAGCGGAACAGGACCGTCATCAGGAGCAGCAGCACGATGAGGGCCAGCGCGAACACGCGGCTCATCGCCGCGAGCGTCTGACTCAGGCTGTCGGCGCTACCGGCGAGGCGCATCGAGCCGTCGGGCGGCATGTGGGCGCGCAGCGGCGGGAGTACCTTTGCATCGATCGTGCTCAGCACTGTCTCGAGCGACAGCGACGCCGGGGGATCCACGGTGAGCGTCACGGTGCGCCGGTGATTGAGGCGGCGAATTGCAGGCGGCCCGAGCACCGTCGAGAGCTGCACCAGATCCCCGAGTCGCACGACGAGTCCCGCCGGCGTCATCAGCGGCGCGTTCGACAGGTCCTCGGGCGTCGTGCCCTCGCTCGAGCGCAGGATGATCGGCAGCCGCGACTTGCCGTCGAAATACTCTCCGAGCCACGCCCCCTCGCCCACGGCACGCACCACGGTCCCGAGCGTCGCCCGGTCCCAGCCCACCTCCGCGATCCGCCGGTCGTCGGGCACCGCGTGCAACTCGAGCGCCACGTCGTCGGGGTTGGGGAAGCTCTGCACGGCGGCGCCGGGGAACAGCTTCTCGAGCAGCGAGCGGCCCTCGAGTGCCACGCGGTTGAGCCTTGCGGTGTCCTCGCTTTGCAGGTGAATGCCGACCGAGCGGGCCGAGCCCCCGATGCCGCCGAACAGGTCTCCCTCGACCGTGAATACCCGCGTATCCGGCAGGCCGACGACGATCTTGTCCCGCACCAGCCGCTCGAGCTCGCCGATGCGGCGCTCCTCGATCACGCGCGCGCCGATCGTGCCGCCTCCCGGCCAGGTGAGGATGTACCAGTTCTTGAGTCGCGGCTCCTGCCTGCCCTCCATGTAGGGTCGCATCCGCTCCAGCATCGTCGGCAGGAGCTCCCGATTGACGGCCTGCGGGCTCATGCCCGGCGGAAAGTCGAAGAACGCATCGATGGCCGCGCGCTTGACCGGCGGCAGGTAATCGAGCGGCGGCAGCATCCACCACGTGAGCAGCAGTGGGAAGACCAGGAGCCCTGCGATCCACGAGAGCTGCCTGGCGCGCGTGTCGGTCACCCGCAGCACCCATTCGGTGAGCCAGGGCCAGCCCTGACCGTAGCCGCTCCGACGCAGCGGGCGGTCGAGCGCGAAGCTCAGGGCCACGGGCAACAGGGTGAGCGCCGCCACGACCGAGATCGCCACGGCGATCGAGATGGTGAGCGCCAGATCGCCGAACAGCTGGCCCTCGACGTCCTTCAGAAACAATACCGGCACGAACACCGCGACCGTCGTGGCGGTGGAGGCGAGCAGCGCGCCGGCGACCTGGCGGGCCCCGGTCCTCGTCGCCTCATCCAGCGGCATCCCGCCCTCGCGCAGGCGCACCACGTTGCCGGAGACCACGATCGCTCCCTCGACCACCATGCCCACCGCGAACGCGAGCCCGGCGAGCGAAATGACGTTCAGGCTCCGGCCGCAGAGATCGAGCACGACGAAGGTTGCGCACAGGCACACCGGGATGGTGGCGGCGATCAGCAGCGTGACGCGCCACTCGCGCATGAACCACCACACCACGAGCAGTGCGAGCAGCGCCCCGACCACCAGGTTCTCCGTGAGCAGCCGCACCGCGCGCCGAATGAAGAGCGAGGCGTCGAAGGACTGCTCGATGCCGAGCCCATGGGCCGTGAGCGGCCCGGCGCGCAGCTCTGCGACCGCGGCCTTGACGGCGTCGAGCGTCGCCAGCACGTTGGCGCCGTTGGCCCGCAGCACCCGGATGCCGATCGCCGGGTTGCCGTTCTGGTAGGCGAAGAACTGCCGCGTCGGCGGCCCGACATCGATCGTGGCCAGGTCGGCGAGGCGCACCGGGCGGCCCTCGCGCCACGCGAGCACCAGCGCTCCGAGCTGCTCGGGCGAGAAGCGTCCGGTGAAGCGCAGCGTATATTGGCGCCGGCCGACGTCGAGCTGGCCGCCGGACACGTTGGTCGCGCTCGCGGCGCGGCTGGCCACGTCCGGGACACTGATCCCAAGTCCCGCGGCGCGCGCCAGGTCGAGCGTGATGCGCACGTTGTCGGGCGGCCCCGCGTTCACCTCGACGGCCGCGACTCCCGGAATCGCTTCGAGCCGCGAGCGTACGGTGTCCTCGATGAAGCGCCGCTGCGCCTCGATCGGACCTGAGCTGCCCGGCAGCAGCTGCACGAAGAACCAGGACAGCGTCTCGTTGGTGTTGCCGTCACCGCCGAGCGAGACGCTCGGGCGGTCGGCATCCCGCGGCAGCGGCGGCAGTCGGTTGATGCGCCCGATCACCTCGACGAGCGCATTCTTCATGTCCGTTCCGAGCGCGAAGCGCAGCTTCACCTGCGCCTGGCCGGGGAAGGCGTTGCCCTCGATCTCCTCGACGCCGGCCATGCCCTGTAAGACGCTCTCGAGCGGCTCGAGGAGCTCCGACTCGACTTCCTCGGGAGACGCGGTGCGCCAGCCCGCCTGGATCGAGAGCTCGGGCTTGTTGATGTCCGGGAAGAGCTGCAGCGGCAGGCGGCTCAGGCTCAAGAGGCCGACCAGGCCGAGGAACACCGCAATGACGATGACCCCGATCGGACTGCGGCTCGACCACTTCAGGCTGTCCACGGCGAACGCACCCCCGCGAGCCTGGGATGCTAGCGCCGTCCGGGCGGTTTAAGCGGCCGCACGCGCCGAAGCGTTGACCTGATGCGACACGGCGAGGCGTGCCGGGCGGGAAGCGTCTAGGCGCGCGGCGGCCGATAGGCGAGCTTGCTGTAGGTGCGGTCCAGCGGGGAGTCGGGCGCGGGGCCGGTCTTCAGCTGCGACTCGCGCAGCAGCGCGGCAAACTGGGTCGCCGGCACCGCGGGGCTGAAGCAGAAGCCCTGGTACTGATCGCAGCCGAGGGATCGGAGCACGTTGAGCTGCTCGCTGGTCTCGACGCCCTCGGCCACCACCTTGAGGCGCAGGCTATGCGCGAGCGAGACGATCGCTCTCACGATCGAGGCGTCGTCGGCCCGCGATATCAGCTCGGCGATGAACCCCCGGTCGATCTTCAGCTTGTCGATCGGGAAGCGTCGCAGGTAGCTCATGCTGGAATAGCCGGTGCCGAAGTCGTCGACCGATACCACCACGCCCATGCGGCTCAACTGCTCGAGAATCGTCACGGATTCTTCCGGGTCGCTCATCAGCGCGCTCTCGGTGATCTCGACCTCGAGAAAGCGCGGCTCGAGCTGTGCGGCCTGCAGCGCCTCGCGGATCATCTGCAGGAGGTTCCCGTGCCGGAACTGGAACGCCGACAGATTGACCGCTACGCGCAGCGGCGGTAGCCCCTCGAGCTGCCAGGCGCGCGCCTGCCGGCAGCTCTCGCGCACCACCCACTCGCCGATCGCGTCGATCAGCCCGCACGACTCCGCCAGCGGGATGAATTCCCCCGGCGGCACGAGGCCCCGCTGCGGATGCCGCCAGCGTGCCAGCGCCTCGACGCCGTGAATGAGGCCGGTCTTGGTGTCGACCTTCGGCTGGTAGTGCAGCTCGAGCTGCTTGAGCGAGAGCGCCTGGTGCAGGTCGCTCTCCAGCTTCACCCGCTCCTGGGTCGCGGAATTCATGCCTTCCGCGTAGCACTGAATGTTGTTCCGGCCGCGCTGCTTGGCGCAGTACATGGCGGCGTCGGCGTTGGCGATGAGCGCCTCCGCGCTCTTGCCGTCGGCCGGAAACATGGCGATGCCGATGCTCGCGGAGGTGTGCAGGTCGACGCCGTCGAGACGGATCGGGAGCTCGAGCGCCTTGACGGCGCGCCGCGCGACGTGCTCCGCGTCCTCGCGCTTCGCCAGGCGGTCCATGATGAACAGAAACTCGTCCCCGCCGAGGCGCCCCACCGTGTCGGTGCCGCGCGCGACGCCCGCCAGGCGGTGCGCCACTTCCTTGATGAGCGCATCCCCGGCGCGGTGTCCCAGCGAGTCGTTGATGACCTTGAAGCGGTCGAGATCGAACATGGCGACCCCGAAGCTGTGTCCGTCCTGCTCGGCGTGGGCCACCGCCTGCGACAGGCGATCGTCCAGCAACACGCGGTTCGGCAGGCCGGTGAGGGCGTCGTGGCTCGCGAGGTGACGGAGCTGCTTATTGGCGGCCTCCAGTCCCTGGGTGCGGGCCTCCACGACGCGCTCCAGATGCTCGACCTGACGGCGCAGCGTCCGCTCGTTGTCCCACTTGCGCGTCAGCGCGTTGGCACACTGCAGCACCTCGATGGGCTCGAACGGCTTCTTGATGACCAGCAGCTTGTCGGAATGGTCGAGACGCGCGACCACCTCGGTCCAGTCGTAATCGGAGTGCGCCGAGCAGATGACGACCTGCACGTGCGGATCGAGCTCCCACAGGCGGAGAATCGTCTCCAGGCCGTCCCAGCCGGGCGGCATGCGCATGTCGATGAACGCCATCGAGTAGGGGCGCTCCTCCTCGAGCGCGTGCCTGACCCGCGCCACGCCTTCCTGCCCCTGGAGGGCGGTGTCGATCTCGAATGCCGGGCGCGCGACGCCTGGGGCCGCTTCACCGAGCAGCAGCCGCTCGGCCGCCAGGAGCTCCGCGCTGCTCTCGGTATTGCCGCCGAGGATCTTGCGGAAGTCCTCGTGGATGGCCGCGTTGTCGTCGACGACGAGCACCCGGCGGCTGATCAGCAGGGGGTGGCTAGGCATGTGCGCCCCCGGGTGGTCCAAGGGGCAGCTCGACGACGAAAGTGGCGCCGCAACCCAAGCCCGGGCTCTCGACGCGCAGCACGCCGCCCATCTCCTGGGCGGCGAGCGCGCCGCTGTGCAGCCCGAAGCCGTGCCCGGTCTTCTTGGTGGTGAAGCCGTGAGTGAAGATGCGGCTCATGTGCTCGGCGGCGATGCCGACGCCGTTGTCGGCGACCGCGACGCGCACTCCGGTCGCGCACCGCCCGACGCTGAGCGTCACCCGCCCCTCGCGCTCGCCCGCAGCGTCGCAGGCGTCCTTGGCGTTGCGCAGCAGGTTGACGAGGATCTGCAGCACCTTGTGCTTGTCGACGGTGATCTGCGGCACGTCCGCGAACCGGCGCACCACTTCGATGGCGTGACGCTCGAAGGCGCTGGCGTTGATCCGCAGGCTCTCCTCGACGAGGCGTCCGACGTCGATAGGCTCGGCTGCGCCACCGAGCTTGGCGTAGCGCTGCTGCATGCTCACGATGTCCTTGATGTGGTCGATGTTGCCCCTGAGGGCATCGAGCTCCTGCAGCGCGTTACTGTTGTCGGCGCTCAGGTGACGCGACAGCTCCGCCAGGTACACCGGCAGCACCTTGCCCCGCGCGTCGTGCGCCACGAAGCTCCCGAGATCGCCCTGGTGCTCCTCGAGGAGCGCCACGACCCGGGTGAGCCCCGCCGCGCGCGATCGCTTCAGGCTGTCCGCCACCAGGTTCGCCGAGACGTTGACGCTGTTCAGCACGTTGCCGACGTTGTGCAGCACGCTCGTGGCCACGTCGGCCATGCCTGCCTGTCTCGAGGCGTCGCGCAACTGCTGCTGCAGGATGTCCTCGCGACGCTGGGCCGCGACACGCTCGGTGACGTCGAGATCGATGCCCACCATGCGCACCCCCTCGCCGGCCGGGTCGCCGACCACCGCAGCGACGGATTCCAGGTGAGCGATGCTCCCGTCCGGGCGTACGGCGCGGTACTGGGTGCGGAGCGGTTTGCGCTCCCGCATGGCGGCGGTCATCGCCGCACGCGCGCCGTCGCGGTCCGCGGGGTGAATCAGCTCGAGCCAGCCGCTCAACGTCGGCTGGAAGTTCCCCGCCGACACCCCGTACAGCTCATTCATGGTGTCGCTCCACCATACCGTGCCGCCGCTCTCGTCCATCTCGTAGACACCCGCGCGCGCCGCGCGCGTCGCCATCCCGAAACGGATCGAGACGGTCTCGAGCTCGGCGCGCCGCCGCCGCTCGATGGCGGCGTCCGCCTCCAGCTGCCGCCGCAGCCGCCGCCGCGTCGCGAGCACGAAGACGACCGTGAGCACCCCGCTGATGAGGAGCGCCAGGCTCACCTCCTGCTTCTGCACGCGCGCCGACTCGACCGCGTCCTGCACGACCGCGGCGTCGCGCCGCTCGAAGCTCTCGTCGATGGCGCGGGTCTCGTGGTCGGCGCGCGCGATCTGCGGACGCAGCGCCATCAGCCGCTCGAGCGTGGCGCCGCGCGCCACCTGCGCCGCCAGATCCGCGACCTGCCCCGGCGTATCGCCGAGAGCTGCCGCCTCGCCGCGCTCGGCGAGCCGGGCGAGGAGCGCTGCGGTGGTGTTCAGGGCCTCCGCGGACTGCCGCCCGAGCGCTCCCGTGTCCACCGCATCCGCGGCGCCGTTGGTGAAGGTGCGATAGTTGGCGCGCGCCTCGTTGGCGAGCGTGCGCAGCGGGCGCGACTGCTCGAGCGCGGCGGCGCGGCGGGCGTCTGCCGCCATCTGCGCGAGCAGCACGAAAGCAATGGGCACGGCCACCGCAAGGAACTGCAGCGCGATCAGGCGGTCCGTCGAGCGCCGCATCGCGTCCTCCCGCAGACGGGCCCCGCTCGCACCCGCAAATGACTGGTATGACCGACAAAAAGCATGAGGCTCCTGAATGTGAGGCAGGTCACGTCCTGCGCGCGCACCCGAGGCAGGATCGCCGGCTTCCACGCATGGTGAAGCGATAACATGTCGCCTGGGGCAGGAACCGGGAGACGGGTCACGCTTTGCCAAGCTACAAAGGCCGACATCCGTGCGGCGTGACCGCCTCGGCAAAAATGGGTGACGCGGGCAATCGGCTCCGGCCCGTATGCGCCGCCCCGGGCGCCCTGCGCCGCATCCTGTGTCTGCTGGCTGGCACGGCGCTCGCCGCGCCCGCCGTGCGGGCCGGAGGCTTCGACTTCGCAGCGCTGCTCACTCTCCTCAGGAGTCAGGATATCGGCAGTGTCGAGGAGCTGCTGGCGGCGCTCCCGGCCCCGCAGCGCAGCCGCTACGCGCTCATGTTCGAGAGCCGCAGTCTCCAGGGGGCGACGCCGGAAAATCCGCGCGTCATTCTCTTCGGACCGGATGCCCGTATCATCCTGACTTTCAACGGCAGCCCCGCGCAGCGGGGCTTCCGGGTCGTCGAGACGATGGAGTTCGACGACGGGGAGAAGGAGTTCCGGCTGCGCGAGCTGGTGTTTCCCGACCCTGCGGCCGGCGCCGCCCAGGTCCAGGTGTCCGAGGTGAATCCGCCGCACTGCGCCCGCTGTCACGGGGCGCCTCCCCGGCCCGTGTGGGACAGCTTTCCGCTCTGGCCCGGCGCCTATGGCGAGCGCTATGGCGCCAGGCTCTCGACGCGCGAGCGCACGGGGCTCGCGGCGTTCCTCGCGCGCCAGCCGACGCACGCGCGTTATCGTCAGCTCCTCGCGGTACAGCGCTTTGCCGATCCCGGGACCTTCCGCCCGGGTGCGCGCAGCCAGTACGCCGCCGTCGCGCAGGAGCCCCCGAACGCCGAGCTCGGGATTGCGCTCGCGAGGCTCCAGTCGCAGTCCATCGCGCGAGAGCTGGCGCGGCGGCCGGCCTTCGCCTCTTATCAGTACGCGTTGCTCGGTGTCGCGGACGCCTCCTGCGGGGGCCTCGCGGAGTTCTATCCGCGCTCGCTCTGGAGCGAGGCGCGGGCTGCTCTCGAGCGCTTCGCCCGCGACACCGCGGCCGCCAACGCCCGCGAGGCGCAGCTCAAGTCGGCGCGCGCCGCCGACGGCGGCCTACCGCGCACCGCGCGCGCCGCATCGAGCGATGATGCCCTGGTGCCGCTGCGCTTCGTCGCCGAATCGGCGCTCGGGGTGGACACGCGCGGCTGGACGCTGGCGCTCGAGAAGGGCACCTACGATTTCACGCTGCCTCCGCCGGCCGCACAGCCGCTGCGCGAGGGACTGCTGGCGGAGGTCGCCGCGCGCGACGCGGGCGTCCAGGACCTGAGCCCCTATTCGACCTCTTCCGACGGTGATCGCTACTGCAGTTACCTCAAGCGCCGCAGCCGCGCGGCCCTCGGCGCTTCGACGGAGGAGTTGTCCGCCCTGGGGAGCGAAGTCGCGGAAGCTCCGTCCACCGCGCCCGGCGGCCCGACGGCTGCGCCCGGCGCTCCGGCCGGCACGAGCCTCAGCCCCGCGGGCCGTCCGGCGGCGCTGCAGCTGTGCATCAACTGCCACGAGACGGGGGTCGCACCCCCGCTGCCGTTTTCGGATCCCGCTGAGCTCACGCGGCAGCTGCGCCGCCGGCCCGCGGCGCACGGCACTCTGCTCGACGAGATCCGGTTTCGCCTCTCCGCCGCAGCCGGCACGCATCACATGCCGCTCGGCGTGAATCTCTCGGAGGCCGACCGCGAGACCCTCGAGCGCTATTTCAACACGCTCGCGACCGCGGAAGACTAATCTGATTGGTGGGTGCTGACGGTCTCGAACCGCCGACCTTCACCTTGTAAGGGCGGACCGGCGCGGCAGCTACGAATCTTGCCGACTGCACTGCGGGCGGAACCGATTGACGAAGACCGAAGAGGAAGAGACCATCATCATGAGCCGCTCCGGCAGATCCATTTATCCGGCAAGGAATTTCGTCCTAACACGCGAAGGCGCCCCTTATGGTCTGGTTCGTTGTCCTTGGCGGTTCCATTGCACCGGGGTCGGCCACCGCCTCGAAATGTGTCGATCCGCATATGAACGAAGCCAATGAGTCAACAACAAGCCGCTCACGCGCAACCACAGGCGCGATCAGCCACGAAGGCACGGGCGACCTTCGATACAGTCAACGAGTGCGCCGCCTGGGAGCCCGATGGGAGCATCCCGCAATTTTCCTTGCTCTGCTTGTTCCGTTGTCTCTCGCTGCGCAGGTGGCACAAGAGTTCTCTGAAGTCCATATCGGCGCTTTCGATGCGGACGCGTGGAACGGAATCGTATTCGAGTCCAAAGCATATGGGCAACGAGTGCCCTTTGCCATTCGCATCGGTTCGAAGACCGGCACCTTTCTCGACGGAAATCGCATCTTTGATGCGGTTAGCCTGGTTGGACCTCACGCGCCAGATGGATCCTACGCACTTCTCGGTTGGCGACACCGTCCCCGCGCGGCAACCATCACTCTTGAGTGGTCCCGTATTGACGAGACAACAGTGGTGGGGAGACTCAAGGCTCCGGAAGACGTGCAACTCGTGCTGGAGGCCTATAGTCCGGGCTCCGGCGATTTCGCGGGGACCTACAGCGTCCGCCCAGAAGAGGGTCAGATCAATGGGGAGCATTTCATAGACGGCGTATTCGGCGCGGCTGCCCACTTCGTTGTGGCTGTTGATCGCCCCGTGGTCGGCGCCGGGCTATTTGCCGAGGTAAACCAGCTGCAAAAAATGATGGATGCCGGCCAATTAGCAAGCCCCTCGAAGCAGAACAAAGCCGACGCAGTTGGCGGTCAATTCGCACTTGAAAGCCATCAGTCGCATGGAGCGGCGGGTCTGCAATTTGCAGCGTCAGCCAGGCCTGGCGCTCATTTCGTGGCCAAGATCGGCGGGAATCCCGCGGAGATGTCGGAACACGTTCATCGACTGCTGGCCTCAGGGCAGATCGATTCGATTCTTGATCGCAAGGCGGAATCTTATGCCGGCCGTCGACCTCACATCACCGGGCTCTTTGCTGGCGCGCCAGAAGCCATCGGCAATTCCATGTTCTGGAACAGCTTGTACGTTCCGTCACTCGGCCTGGAGTTTCCCAGCATCAGTCGTAATTGGGCTCACGGCTTTGGCGGATGGGTTGTTGGTGAATGGGATTGTTTTTTTGGCTCGCTTCTGACCAATGTCGAGGATTCGCAGCAGACATCTGCTGGTGTGCGGGCCATTCTCCTGGCTCAATCTCCCAACGGAGTTGTCCCCAATGTCGATGCCGCTAACGGTATCAGCCCGGATCGGTCGCAGCCTCCGGTCGGCGCCTACATCGTATTGAAGAACTATGAGCGAAACCCCGACATTGAGCAGTTGCGATGGGCCTACCCCAGACTGAAGAAGTGGCACGAATGGTGGCTGGCGAACCGCGGCGATGGACAACCCTGGAGAGATGGAAACCACGATGGTTTGCTTGAGTGGGGCAGTGACCGGGGCGCGACCTTTTCCGTCGGCGGGCGTGGCTTCCTCGTCCAGGCCAAATGGGAGAGCGGGATGGACGACAGCCCGATGTACGACGACGTTACCTACAATCCGAAGACCTACACAATGGACCTCGATGATGTCGGCCTCAACTCTTTGTATGCCCTGGATGCCGAATGTTTGGGCAAAATCGCCGCCATTCTCGGCTACGAGGATGACAACCGGGGTTTCGTGGCCGAGTACGACAGAGTCAAAAGCCTGGTGCGCCAGCTCCTTTGGAACGAGCGGGATGGCATTTTCGAGAACCGGTATTGGGATGGCCGTTTCTCGAAGAGACTCTCACCCACGAACTTCTATCCGCTACTCGCCGGTATCGCGACGACCGAACAGGCAAAACGCATGGTGCGTGAGCATTTACTCAATGCCGAGGAGTTCTGGGGCAAGTACGTCATTCCAACGATTTCTCGGAACGACCCGGCATTTCAGGATCAATACTACTGGCGAGGCGACATCTGGGGGCCTACGAACTACCTCGTCTATCAGGCAATCAATCGCTACGGCGAAGACGAGGTAGCGCTGGAGTTTGCCGAGAAGAGCTATGACCTGTTCATGGAGGACTGGCAAGCCCATCAGCGAACCAACGAGCAATACTATGCCTGGGGAGGCAGCGCAGGAGGAGACGTTCACTACACGTGGGGCGCCCTCTTGTGCCTCATCGGGACGCAACAGTTCATCGACGAGAATCCCTGGGACGGGCTTCGCTTTGGAGCACTACAACCCCCGCGCGAAGGTCAACTCCTCGGTGTCATGTGGAAGGAGCATCGCTATGATGTGACGATCGGCCCCGCTCTCACGTCGGTCAGGCGGGACGGTCAAACTCGTTTCGACGCCGATGCCGGTGTAGTTGTACGCAACTACAGCGTTACGCCTGATGGCCTGTCGTTCTCGATAAAGACGGCTCGCACTACCCGGATAGAGACCATGGAGGCAAAGTCAGGTGCCGTTTCACTGATGGTTGATGGTGGTCCCGCGCGCCACCTCCCCGTACGCGATGGAGTCGTTACATTTACGGTTGCCGCCGGGAGCCACGGCATTTCGGAAACCTGGGGTGATCGGTAAAGGCAGAGCCCTATGATTCACGATCTTTCTGTTGAACATCACCCCATCAGTGCGCTTTTTCCTGATGTGAATCATCGAACGCTGGCGGCGTACCAGCTGCACCCCGAGCAGGTCGACTTCTTTCACGAATATGGCTACTTGAGCGGAGTCCGCATTCTCTCGGACGAGCAGGTCGAGGCGCTCGGTCAGGAGCTGGCCCGGCTGCTGGATGCGTCACCAGAAGAACGAGCATTGTTTTACGAATACAACTCGAACGAGTCAGCCG
>WNGP01001706.1_pt1 | contig 18109 bp, 17 predicted proteins | sample 5407671 | NCBI WGS metagenome assembly WNGP01 (sample SAMN13153381, study PRJNA577476) | soil metagenome | isolation source: 40 cm soil or saprolite under Garry oak tree replicate 2 | place: USA:California | collected 2016-06-15 | reverse complement strand
GAAACGAAGATGCGCGAGATCGTCACGCTGACAAACGGTCTGGGCGCGGATCTGATCCTGCAAACGGGAGACATGATCGACATCTCCCAATCCTTCATTCCGGACTATGTGCGCGCGTTCCGCGATCTCAGCGCGCCACTCGGCGTCGTCACGGTCCTCGGCAACCATGATCGCTACACGGGCCAGGACGCCGTGATTCGGGGCGTGAAGGATGCGGGGCAGGTGTTCGTGAAGAACGGCGCCCATGTGATCGAGCGCGGCGGGGCAGCGCTCGCACTCGTCGGGATCGACGACCCGCGGAACTGGCGCGCCGACGACCCCCAGGACGATGATCTGGAGCAGGCGCTGCGGCTCACGCCGCCTTCGAAGGACGCGTTTCGGATCCTGCTCGCCCACCGCCCGGGCGCCTTCGACGGCGCCGCGCCCCGTGCGATTCCCCTCACCCTCGCCGGCCACATTCACGGCGGCCAGTTCTATCTGCCGGTGGTCGGCTGGTCACCCGGACGGCTGATCACGAAGTACGTGATGGGGCACTTCGTGCAGGGGAATAGTCAGCTCTACGTGAGCCGGGGGATTGGTGTGGTCGGTGTGCCGCTGCGCGTGTTTGTGCCGCCCGAAATCGCGTTGTTCGAGTTGAGGCGAGCGTAAGCGCGTAGTCGATGGGCCCCGCGTAGCACTGTGCGGTTTTGTGCGGAGCGGGGCCCATCGGCTACGCGCTTATGGCTTTCCATGCCGCATCGATTACCAGCCGCACCCCCGTATCAGCCGGTTTCCACTCACCGGCCACGACCTTCTCCACTGCGTGACTGAGCGTCGCGAGCCAGACGCCCGCCCAGATCTCGACCGCCCCCGTCCGCACCGTCCCCTGAGCCTTGCCTTCAGCCACAATCCGCTCCAGCGCCAAGCGGAACTCGCGCGCGGTCTTGCGGCTCTCGTCGTCGAGTACGGGATCGAGCCGCTCGAGCAACCCCAGCTTGACGACGGCGGTGTCGCGGGCGGCACCCTCGATCAACCCATGCGCCACCGCCGTCAGCTGCGCCTTGGCCGCCCTGGCATCGGGATCGTGCGCCGTCTCGTGCACGACTTTCGCGGCCCAGCGCTGTGCGGCGCGGTAGAGCTCATTCACGAGCTGCTGCTTGCTCGCGAAGTGGCGGTAAATCGTCCCCTCGGCGATGCCTGCCTTCTTGGCGATCTGGGCCGTTGTGGTGTCGTGGTACCCGCGCGCGGCGAAGAGCTCGAGCGCCGTTCTGATCAAGCGTTGCCGCGTCAGTTCTGTTGCGGTCACGGCTGCGAATCTACTAGCTTTCCGCCCGCATTAACCCCCACATCCATTCTCTGGAGGCTGGCCCTAGATGCGCATGCTCGTGCTGGGCGCTGGGCTGCAGGGTTCTGCCTGCGCGTATGATCTGCTCCAGCGCCCTGAGGTGGAGCGCGTCACGCTGGCCGACCTCCATCCCAGACGGGCGGCACCGTTCCTCATAAAGAGGAAGGACAAGCGGCTCGTCACGGCGCGCCTGGACGCGAAGAGCGGGCCACGGCTCCGGAAACTGATGCGCGGCCATGACGCCGTGATGAACGCGCTGCCGTATTACTTCAACTATCCGGTCGCCAAGGCCGCGGTCACGATGGGCCTCCACTGTGCGGACCTGGGCGGCAATACCGAAATCGTGCAGAAGCAGAAGACGCTCCACGCCGCCGCTCAGAAAAAGCACGTCTCCGTCATTCCCGACTGCGGGCTCGCTCCGGGGATGGTCAACATCATCGCGGCCGAGGGCATCCGGCAGGTCGGCGACGCCGACAGCGTGAAGATCTTTGTCGGCGGCCTGCCGCAGCACCCCGAGCCGCCGCTCAACTATCAGATCGTCTATTCGCTCGAGGGCGCGCTCGATTACTACACGACGCCCTCATGGGTCCTGCGCGAAGGCCGTCCCCTCCAGGTCGATGCGTTGTCGGAGCTCGAAGCGGTCGAGTTTCCGAGCCCCGTGGGAACGCTCGAGGCATTTCACACGGGCGGTGGCATCTCCACGATGCCGTGGGCGTATCGCGGCAAAGTGCGGACGATGGAGTACAAGACGCTGCGCTACCCGGGCCATGTGGCGATCATGCGCCCGATTCGCGAGCTGGGACTGCTGGCGCTGGAGCCGGTCAAGGTGAAGGGCACAGAGATCGTGCCGCGCGACGCCTTCATCGCGACCGTGTCGCCGCTGCTTTCGAAGGCCGGCGGCCGCGACCTCGTCGCGTTGCGCGTGGAGGTGGTCGGGAAAAGCGGCCGCCGCGCCGCCTGGCAGCTGCTCGATTACTTCGACGCGGCGACGGGCATCAGCGCCATGATGCGCACGACGGGCTACTCGCTCGCGATCACTGGTGTGATGCAGGTGGACGGCCGGGTCACCTCGGCTGGTGTCTACACGCCGGACGAAGCGGTCCCGTTCCACGCCTATGTCGATGAGTTGAAGCGGCGGGGTGTGGAGATTCGCGCCGTAACGGCCTAGTAGCTCCACGTCGCGGCGAAGCTGAACTGCGCGCCCTCGGTGCCTTTTCCGCCGAAGACGGTCAGGAGTGTGTTTCGCAGCATGGCCACCGCGACGCCGCCGCCGAGTGCGGAGTGGAGGCCCTGACGGGTGAGCCGCACCGATTCTCCCGGCCCGAAGACACGCCCCGCATCATAAAAGGCGAACAGCTTCACCTCGAGCAGGCGCGGCGCCCACATCACGCCGTAGCGAGCCTCGAGCCCACCGATGAGCTTGCCTGGTCCCACAAAGCGGCCGTCGTAGTACCCACGCAGTGAGCGGTACCCTCCCAGCGCGACGACCGGACCTTCACTCGTTTCCATGGTCAGCTGCGCGCCGATCGGCGGGTTGCCGGTCATCTGCTCAGCCGCGATTCGCCCGGTGACGATCAGCCGCTCGAGCGGATGGGCGTAGCCGCGGAGAGCGCCGGTCGTGCGGGTATAGCCGTGTCCGCGGCTCACCAGCGCTTCGGCGAATACGCCGCGGTGTGGGTCCACCTCGAGGTCGCGGGAGTCGAAGACGACCCCGGCGCGCCCCACCGCATCGTTGAACGGCAGGTCATCTGGCCCGATGACGCCGGCGATGCGATCGCGCTGGAACACGCTTTCGCCCGGCAGCTCGCGGAAATCGGTATGCTCGAGCGAGCCGCCGACCAGAACGCGCAACGGCCCGACGATTCGGCGCTGCACCGCCAGCCGCGCGCCGTGGGTCCGGCGACTCACGCGGTAGAAGTAGGAGTGCCCCGGCCCGGTGGTGCTGTCGCGATCGTAGGTCGTGCCGTTGCCCTGGCCGAAATAGCCGAGGCGGTTCGCGCGGGTCAGGCTCAGGGTGAGTCCCAGGCGCCAGCCGTCCCAGTAGGCGGGCGCCTGGGCATCGAGGCTGAAGGCGTAACTGCCCTTGGTGCTCGCCCCGGCGTCGAGCGCGACTCTCGCGAATGTCGGCTCGGGGCGCTCGGAGAATCCCATTGGGCTCGACCAGTCGTAATGGCCGGCCAGCCAGAACCCATCGACGGTGCTGTAATAGATGAGTGGGTAGAGGTGATCGACCCAGGTGTGGTTCGCAGCCGGCTCGGTCTGCGCGGCGAGTGGCGACGCCACCGCCAGCGCGACCAGCAAAACGGTCAGGCGCGTGGGAATAGGTAGGCCGTGTCGCGGATCTTGGCGTCCGTGCCATCGTGGACCGCGAAGTGATTGGGATAGAGTGACGCGGCGCCGAACTCGCCTCGCTTGGTGAGGGCGTAGAAGACGAGATCGAACTTCGGCTTGCCCTGGGGATCGAGGAGCCGCGCCTCCGACTCGGCGACGACGCGCTTCAGGGTTTCGAGACACGCATCGGTCGGCTTCATGCCGCGCCGCAGGTGCTCGACCGTCAGGAACGCGCCACACACCTTGATGTTCGCTTCGCCCAGTCCGGTCGATCCCGCGGCCCCGATGTCGTTGTCGCAGTACTGGCCGGCCCCGATGATCGGCGAATCGCCGACGCGCCCGGGGATTTTCCAGGAGAGGCCGGCCGTCGTCGTGACCGACGAGAGGTCGCCCTGCGGCGTCACGGCATCGCAGTTGATCGTCCCCGTCTTGGTCACGACCAGGTGATCGGAGTCGGGGACGTCGAGGTAGTTGTCGGTGGGGCTCAGGTTGGCGCGCCAGCGCAGCCACGCCTCGCGCGAGTGTTCGGTGAGGAGGTCTTCTTCCTTGAACCCGAACGACAGCGCGAACCGCTTGGCCCCCTCGCCGACCAGGAAGATGTGCGTCGTGTATTTGAGGATCAGCTTGGCGACTTCGGACGGCGTCTTGATGTTTTCGAGCGCGCCGACCGCACCCGCGCGCTTCGTGGGGCCGTGCATGCAAGAGGCATCGAGCTGCACGACGCCTTCCGCGTTCGGCAGCCCGCCATAGCCGACAGAATCGTCGTTGGGGTCGAGCTCCTGGATCTTCACGCCCTCGACCACGGAGTCGAGCGTGTCGGCGCCCTGCATCAACATGTCGAACGCCTTTTGCACGGCGCGCAGTCCGTTGGCGCTCGCGATCGCGACCGGCTTCGCCGCCCAGCGGGACTCGGGCGGCAGCGGGCGCGGCGGGCGCATCGGATGCGGGATCCCCATCACGGCACTCGCCGCCATACCGCCGGCGGTGGAGCGCAGGAACTCGCGACGCGACCAGGTCTCGGAGGGCATGCACGGTTTTAGCCACTCGTCTTGCGGCTGTCAACTTGCTATCGTTCCCACCCCGTGGAGCTTTCGCTCGTGGTCCCCGCATACAACGAACGGGACAACCTCGCGCCGCTACTTGCCGAGATCGCGGCCGCGCTGAGCGGCCGGCGCTACGAGGTGATCGTCGTGGATGACGGCTCGACCGACGGCACACTCGAGGCGCTCAAGACCCTGCGGCGGCAGTATCCAGAGCTGCGCATCCTCGCATTCGAGCGCAACGCCGGTCAGACTGCGGCGTTCGCCGCCGGCTTCCGCGCCGCGGCGGCCCCCATCGTCGTCACCCTCGACGCCGACTTACAAAACGATCCAGCCGACATCCCCAGACTCGTCGAGACGTTGCAGCGCAGCGGGGTCACCGCCGTGGCCGGCTATCGCGCCAATCGCCGCGATACCTCGTGGAAGCGCCTGCAGAGCCGGATCGCCAACGGGGTTCGCAACCGGCTCAACGGGGAAGTGATTCGCGATACCGGCTGTTCGCTCAAGGCGTTTCGCACGGACGCGGTGCGGGACTTGCCACTCTTCTCCGGAATGCATCGCTTTCTCCCGACCCTCATCAAGATGCAGGGCGGTAGCGTGAGCGAGGTGCCGGTCGGTCACCGGCCGCGGCAACATGGCGTGACGAAATACGGCATGTGGAATCGTGTGTGGCGGTCGCTGGTGGACGCATTCGCGGTGCGCTGGATGCAGCGCCGCGCGCTGCGCTACCGCGTCCGCGAGGAGGTCTGATGGCTGATACCCACGAACAATGGCTCGCCCAGATCGACGCCGAGCTCGACGGCGAGCTGCCGCTCGCCGAGCGTGCCGCGCTCGCCAAGCATCTCGCGACCTGCTCGCACTGCGCGGGCGCCCGCGCGAGCCATCTCGAGGTGCGCGTCGCGCTGGCGCGGTCGGCGGGCAATCCGCATGCGTTCGTCGTGCCACGACCGTCGATCCGCGCCGGGACGCTGGCGCTCTGGGTCGCCGCCGCCCTGGCCAGCGGTCTCATCGGCGGATGGTTGGCGAGCCAGCGCTGGGGCGGGCCAGGTGGGGGCAGCGCACTCGAGGAGACGCGTGGGACTATCGTCGTTCAGTAGCGTCCTCCTCGTGCTGGCAGCGCTCCAGGGGCCGGGCACGCGGCTCACCTACCGCATTCGCGTCATCGCGCCTGACGCCGGCGCGCAGCACGTCCTCGCGAGCGGCGCCGTCAGCGGCCCGATCGACACCGACATGCGCTTGACGCTCCGGACCGACACGGCCGAAGTCGAGGCGTTGTTTCAGGTGACGGCGGTCGGCGACACCGTAAGTCTCGGCGGGGAGTTCTTCACGCGGCGGCGCGTCGGCAGCTCGCGGCGCGACTTGCCGATCTGGGAAGAGGACACCTACCGCCGCCTGATCCAGGTCACGTGGGCGGATACGGCGCGGGTCTACCCCTTCGGTTCACGCGCCAAGAGCGGCGCGCTCTGGGTGGAGTTGGTGCTCGAGCGGGAGTTTGCCGGCGGTGAAGCGCGTCCGGCGGAGTCGTTCGACGTCGCTGATGCGACGCTCGACTTTCGCCTCGAAGCGGTCGTGCGCCCGCGGCGGGCCCGCGTGATCCTGAACCTGGTGCGCGGCGATACCGTCAGCGCGCCGCGGCCGGTTGACCTGGTGCCGGAGCAGCCGCCGCGCGTCATGCAGCTCGTGCTGCGGGGCCGCGCGACGACCCTGTTCGTCGGTCTCACGCGTCCCGAGCCCGCCCGCGCGCCGCGCGACCGCGGGCTCGGTCGCGAAGCCGACGTCGTCTGCCTGCGGGTCGCCGCTCCCGCCGCGCCCCCCGGGGAAATACTCGGCACGATCTGCGGGCGGCTGAACAACATCGCGCGCCAGCTCCCGCTGCCGAGCGGCGACACCCTCACCGCGACGTTCGCCTGGCCCGGCCCGCGCTGATGGCGCCGCGCAAGAAGCGCCTCGATCCGTCGATCTTCCATCTGCCCGTCGACAAGATGCGGGAAGGCTATTACTCCGACAAATACTTCGTGCGCGCGCGTGATCTGGTGCGCAAGGATCGCCACCGGCCGCGCGTGACGATGCAGGTGTTCGGCAAATCGCACGCCTACCTCGGCGGGATCGACGAAGCGATCGCCATTCTGAAACTGTGCGCGGAGCGCTGGGACGAGCTCGTCGTCCACGCGCTCTACGATGGCGAAGAGATTGAGCCCTGGGAGACAGTGCTCCTGGTCGAGGGGCCCTACGATGCGTTTGCCGTGCTCGAAACGCTCTACCTCGGCGTACTCGCGCGCCGCACCCGTGTGGGAACGAACACACACGAAGTGGTGCAGGTCGCGAAACCCAAGGAAGTGATGTTCTTCCCCGCGCGCCACGATCACTGGCTGGTGCAGACCGGCGACGGCTACGCCGCGCACATCGCCGGCGCGATCGGCGTATCGACCGACGCGCAGGCGTCGTGGTGGGGATCGGAGGGCATCGGCACCGTGCCCCACGCGCTGATTGCCGCGTACAACGGGGACACCGTCCTGGCCTCCCGCAAGTTCGCCGATCTGTCGGACCCCGCGATTCGCCTGATCACACTCGTGGATTTCGACAACGACTGCGTGGGGACGTCCCTCGCGGTCGCGCGCGCGCTCGGCGACCGCCTCTATGGCGTCCGGCTCGATACGTCGGAAACGCTGGTGGACAAATCGGTCATCCCGCAGATGGGGACGTTCAAGCCCACCGGCGTCAACCCGCAGCTGGTGCGGAACGTGCGGCAGGCGCTGGACGCCGAGGGCTTCCCCCACGTCAAGATCGTGGTCTCGGGCGGCTTTACAGTGGAGAAGATCCGTCTGTTTGAGGAGCAGAAGATTCCCGTCGACGTCTACGGCGTGGGGTCGAGCCTGTTCCAGGGGCGGTTCGATTTCACGGCCGATGTCGTGATGCTGGAAGGGAAGCCGTGCGCCAAGGTGGGCCGATCCTACCGGCCGAATCCGAGGTTGGAACGGGTGACGTAATGGTGTTCACAGGCTGAAGCCTGCGCTCGGCACTGCATTGTCCTTAAGGACAACGTTTGCCGAGCACACCCTTCAGGGTGTGAATCCCGGACTTGCATTGCCCTCGGAGCCTGCATAATTTTCCGTCCAAATGAATAATCATGCATCCATCCCGGTCGGCGTGCTGGGCGCATCCGGCTATGTAGGCCAGGAGCTGCTGCGGCTGCTCAACGGTCACCCCGGCGCGACGGTCGCGTTTGCGACCGCCGAGTCAGCGGCGGGGGAGTGGGTCGACGGGCACCAGCTCATCAAGGCGGACGACGCGCCGTGGCAGCAGGCCGAGATCATTTTGTCGGCGTTGCCACACGGCGTGTCTGCCCGCTACGTCCATGAAGCGCGCGCCGGCGGCAAACGGGCCGTCGATCTCTCGGCGGACTTCCGGCTGTCGCCCGACGCCGTATACGGATTGACCGAATTCACACGGCCGCGGCTCGCCGACGCAGATCTCGTCGCCAATCCGGGGTGCTATCCGACGGCGGCGCTGCTCGCGCTGATCCCGCTGGCGCAGCTTGGGCTCATCGATCCCGCGCGCGAAATCATCATCGATGCAGCCTCCGGTGTCACCGGTGCGGGGCGAAATCCCAAACGCGAGCTTCTGTTCGGAGAAGTCACCGAGGACTACCGCGCCTACGCGATCGGCAACACCCACCGCCACCTCGCCGAGCTGAAACAGTCGCTGTCGCGTGAAGGTGGATTCACCGGTGACCTGGTCTTCACGCCGCATTTGCTGCCGGTGAAGCGCGGGATCCTCGAGACGATTCACGTGCCACTCACGCGGGTGGTCGATCAATCGACCGCCGAGGGGCTGTACAGCGCGACCTACGACGCCGAGCCGTGCGTGCAGGTGATGCATGGCGCGCTCCCGTCGCTCAAGGACGTCGTGTACCGGAACCGCGTCGCAATCGGCGTGGCGGAAGTTGCCGGCGTCAGCCGGCCGCGTCTCACTGTCATCGCGGCGATCGACAACCTGGTGAAGGGTGCTGCCGGGCAGGCGATCCAGAACATGAACGTGATGCTCGGGCTCCCGGAAACGGCGGGACTCGCGTGCTGAACGTGCGCGTCGTGAAGATCGGCGGCAACGAGCTCGACCGCCCCGAATGGGTCGCCACATGCGCTCGTGCGCTGAGTACGATCGGCCCGGTCGTGGTCGTGCATGGCGGCGGGCAGGCCGTGAGCGCCTGGTCACGCCGGCTGGGGTTGCCGGTCGAGCAGCGAGACGGTCTGCGTGTGACCACACCGGAGATCGCTCAGCTGGTCGAGATGGTGCTGGGTGGCCCAATGAACCGGCTCCTGGTGACGGCGCTGCGGGCGGCCGGTCTCGATGCGATTGGCCTGTCAGGCGTGGACGGCGGCCTGCTGGGTGCGCAGCCGCTCCATAACGGAACAGCGCTGGGGGAGGTCGGCGAGATCGTCAGCGTACGGGCGTCGCTGCTCCAGAGCCTCCTGCTGGCGGGACTGACCCCTGTGGTGGCCCCGGTAGCTCCGTCGCTCGCCCCCCCGGTGCGGCCGCTCAACGTCAACGCCGACCAGGCGGCGGCCGCGATTGCCGCTGCCTTGAGTGCGCAGGAGCTGCTCTTCGTTTCAGACGTGCCAGGGGTGGCCATCGCTGGCGTCGCCCAACCCACCCTTGCGGCGGCCGAAATCGAGACGATGATTGAGGGAGGCGTTGCGACGGGCGGTATGGCCGCCAAGTTGCGCGCCGCCGCGCAAGCGCTCGGGGCGGGTGTTCGGGCCGTACGGATCGGCGATCTCGACATGTTCGCGCACGCCACCGCCGGCACCCGCCTCCTTGCGGCTCCCGCCTCGGCAGTTCAATCCGCGTGACGCTTCCTCTGACCACCACCGACGCCACAGCGCTGCTGGGCGTCTACGCGCGCGTCGGTCCGCTGTTCGTCGCCGGCGAGGGGTCGGAGCTCATCGCCGAAGACGGCACCCGCTACCTCGACTTCGTCGCCGGCATTGCCGTCAACGCCCTGGGCTACAACAGCCCGGTGATTCGCGAAGCGGTGCTGCGGGCACTCGACTCGGGACTGATCCACGTCTCGAACCTTTATCGCACCGAGCCCGGCGAACGGCTCGCCGCCGAGCTGGCGAAGTCATTCGGCGGGGAGGGCGGCCAGGTCTTCTTCTGTAACTCAGGCGCCGAAGCCAACGAGGGTGCGTTCAAGTTCGCGCGCAAATGGTCCAAGCGGACCGAGATCGTTGCATTCACCGGGTCGTTCCACGGCCGGCTCTTCGCTTCGCTCGCCGCAACCGATCGGCCCGACTACCGCCGCCCCTTCGAGCCGCTGCTCGCGGGCGTGCAGATCCTTCCGCTCGGCGACGTCGAGGCCGCGATGCGTGCGATCACCGCGGGGCGGACCGCGGCCGTCATCATCGAGCCGGTGCAGGGCGAAGGCGGCGTGCGCCCGGTACCCGATGAGTTTCTTGTCTTCCTGCGGCAGCTCTGCACCGAGACTGGAACCGCGTTGATCTTCGATGAAGTGCAGTGCGGTCTGGGCCGTACCGGGACATTGTTTGCCTCGGAGGCGTCGGGCGTCGTGCCGGACATGTGCACGCTGGCGAAGCCGCTTGGGGGTGGATTGCCGATGGGCGCGATCCTCGTGAGCGACAGGATCGCGGGAGCACTCGCGCCGGGCGATCACGCCACGACGTTCGGCGGCGGCCCGTTCGTGGCCACGGTGGCGCTCGACGTCGTGCGGACGATCGCCGATCCCGATTTCCTCGCGGACGTGCGCGCAAAGGGGGAGTTGCTCGGCGCGCGGTTGCAGTCGCTGAGCACCGCCAGCCGGCGTGTGAAGGAAGCGCGAGGCCGCGGTCTGATGTGGGGGCTCGAGCTCAACGAAGGGGCGGCGCCGATCGCGGCCGCGGCACGCGAGCGCCATCTGCTGGTGCTCACGGCCGGCCCGACGGTGATTCGCATTGTTCCGCCGCTCACCGTGACGCGGGAAGACCTCGAGCGCGGCGCCACCATCCTCGCTGAGGTGCTTGCGTGACCAGCCTCTCTGTCGGGACCGCGACGAAGCTTCGCCCCGCCACGCTCGCCGATGTGGCGGCCATGGAGGTGCTCATGGCACCGTTCGTGGCGACCGGCGATCTCCTGCCGCGCTCGAATTACGACCTGTGCCGGCACATCAAGGAGTACGTCGTCGCCGAGACGCCGAACGGCAGCCTGCTGGGGACGGGCAGCCTCAAGGTCTACAGCACCGGGCTCGCGGAAATCGCCGGGCTGGCCGTGCGCGACGATCAGCAGGGGCGGGGTGTGGGGAAGGCGCTCGTCGAGGCGCTGCTCGTAGACGCACGCGCGCTGGGCCTGACGGAGGTGTTCGGCCTGACGCGCAAACCCCTGTTCTTCATGCGCCTAGGATTCCGCGTGGCAGAGAAGGAGCAGTTCCCGCTCAAGGTCTGGGCCGACTGCGCGCGATGCCCGCGCCAGCATGCCTGCGATGAGGTGGCCGTAGCGCTGACGCTGTAGATTCCCCTGGTATGTTGGTGCAGCTGCGGCTCCCGCTCCCCATCGTATTGGCATTGGTGTCATCCGTCGTTGGCCCTGCGTCCACGCAGCGCCGTCCGGGCCTCGACACGCTCCCATCGCTCGTCCCGGGACAACGCGTCCGCGTCTGTGCCTGGGAGTACGGGCCACATGTACGGCCGCGTGCGTTCCTCGTCGACGAACACCAGGTTTGCGTCGCGGGCGAGCTCGTGACGTACGAGCCGCCGGCGATGCTCCGTGTCCGTCGCACTGGATTGCTGGCACCGGTCGCCTTGGATCGCGAGCGCACGTTCACCTGGGACCAGATCTCCCACATCGATCGGCCTAACGGCCGCAACGTCGTGGGCGGCGCGGTATACGGATTCTCGACCGCGCTGGCCACCGCGCTGCTGGTGGGACTGGGCGAGAAAGCATTCGGAGCCTGCGGCAACCCCGGAGAGAATAAGTGCCAGTCCGTGCTGGTGCGCACCGCGCGCTACTCGATCGTGGCGGTTCCCGTAGGCGCCCTGGCGGGGTATTTCTTCACCCGCTGGAAGCGCGTTTACTGAGCATCGGTTGACACCCCCCGCGCTCCCCGGAGAGATTCCCCGGTTGCCGCCCCGCCCCCCCTACCCTGAGGAGTGCATTGGATGGCCGTAGCATCCCCTCGCGTCATTTTCTGGGACGTAGACACGCAGTATGACTTCATGAAGGCGGACGGCAAGCTCTACGTGCCGGATGCCGAGCAGCTCATACCCAACCTCCGCAAGCTGACTGACTACGCGCACGGCCACGGCATCCGCATCGTGGCAAGCGCGGACGACCACGTCCGCGAGCACCCCGAGATCTCCGCGACGCCCGATTGGAAAACCACCTTTCCGCCCCACTGTCTGCGGGGCACGCCGGGGCAGCGGAAGATTGCGGAGACGGCGTTGCGCGATCCACTCGTGATCGAGCCCGAGCCGCAGGATCCAGCGGCGCTCGCGGCTAACGTTCGAAATCATCGCGGTGACATTCTCTTCCATAAGCATCGTTTCGACGTCTTCTCCAATCCCAATGTCTTGCCCGTCCTCGATGCCCTCGAGCCTCATGACATCGTGCTCTACGGTGTGGCGCTCGACGTCTGCGACAAGTACGCGATCGAAGGCCTGCTCCAGCATCGGCCTCAAGTGCGCCTCTTCGCGGTCGTGGACGCGATGAAGCCGATCGACCGGGATGTCGCCGAGCACCTGCTCAAGGAATGGGGTGAGGAAGGCGTACGGCTCGTAAAGACGAGCGAGGTGGCGGTGGGAGGGCTCGTCGAGGAGCTCGTGCGAGCCAGCGCATGACATCGACCACATCGGTACCGACGCACGCGGTTCCCGTTCCCACGTTCGGCAAGTTTTTCCTGCCCGGTCCAACGGACGTTCACCCCGAAGTGCTCGAGGCGATGATCCGCCCGATGATCGGGCATCGCTCCGGGGCGATGGAGAAGCTGCTCCAGAACGTCGCCCCCAAACTCGGCGCCGTGGCCCGTACCGCGCGGCCGGTGTTCGTCGGGACCAATTCCGCCACCGGGTTCATGGAGATGGCGGTCCGCAACGGCGTGCGCCGGCGGGCGTTGTCGCTCGTCAACGGCGCGTTTAGCGAGCGGTTCGCTGGGATCGTGGGCGCGTGCGGCAAGGAGTGCATCCGGCTCGACGTGCCGCTCGGCGCGGCGGTCGAGCCCGAAATGCTGCGCGATGCGCTGAAGCGCACACCCGTGGATGCCGTGACCTGCGTGCATTCCGAGACGTCGACCGGCGTGCTCCAGGACGTGGCAGGCTACGCCGAAGTGGTCAAGGAATTCGACGACGTCCTGCTCCTCGTCGACGCGGTGACGTCGATGTGCGGCTCGCCCGTGGAAACCGACGCCTGGAAGCTCGACTTCGTCTTTACCGGCTCCCAGAAAGCGCTGGCCCTGCCGCCGGGCCTGGCGCTCGGCGTGGCGTCGGAGCGCATGGTCAATCGCGCCAAGACCCTCGAGGAACGCGGCGCCTACTTCGACCTGATCAGCTTCCTGACGGCGACGACCAAATTCCAGCCAACGAACACGCCGGCGATTTCACTGCTCTACGCGCTCGAAGTCCAGCTCGGCCGGATCGAGCGCGAGGGCGGTATCGAAGCGCGCTGGAAGCGCCATGATGCGATGCGCCGGCGCGTCGAAGCGTGGAGTGCCGAGCACGGCGTGACGTTCCTCCCCCGCGAGGGCCGCCACAGTTGGACCGTCTCCTGCCTGCGGCTGCCGGAAGGGAAGCACTCCAAGGACGTCGTGGTAGCGTTGAAACAACAGGGCTGGACGATCGGGGCGGGCTATGGCGCGCTCAAGGACTCGACGATCCGCATCGGGCACATGGGCGATCTCCCTGTTGCGGCGCTGGATGAGCTGCTGCCGCTGATCGGCCGGGCATTGGCATGACGTGGCGCGTCGTCGTGGCCGATCGGGTGGCAAAAAGCGGCCTCGACGTACTCTCCGGAACGCCCGATATCGAAGTCGTCGATGTCGCAGGGAAACCCGCGGAGCTCGATAAGGCGATCGCCAGCGCGCACGCGCTCATCGTGCGCAGCGAAACCCGCGTCACTGCCAGCCTGATGGCCCACGCCCCGCATCTCCGCGTGGTCGCGCGAGCGGGGACCGGCGTGGACACGATCGACGTGCCCGCTGCGACGCGCCGCGGCATCGCCGTGATGAATACGCCCGGCGCCAATACCGTCAGCGCCGGTGAGCATGCGATGGGATTGCTGCTCGCCCTCGTACGCCGCATCTCCGATGCGGCGGCGGCGATGAAACGCGGTGAGTGGGACCGCAAACGGTTCGAAGGCACCGAGCTTCGCGGGAAGATCATGGGCGTGATCGGCCTGGGCCGCATCGGCGGGCATGTTGCGCAGTTGGCGCGGGCGTTCGGGATGCAGGTCGTCGGCCACGATCCCTTTCTGCCACCCGAGCGCGCCGGCGAAATGCACGTGCGCCTGCTGCCGGTCGACCAACTGCTTCGGACCGCGGACGTCGTCACCCTCCACGTTGCTTTGACCGACCAGACGCACCATCTGATCGATGCGAATCGCTTGAAGCTCATGAAGCCCACGGCGGTGCTGATCAACACGGCGCGCGGTGAGCTGGTCGACGAGACGGCGCTGGCGGATGCGATACGGGAGAAGCGAATCGGTGGGGCCGCCATCGACGTGTTTGCCCAGGAACCGCTCCCGGCCGATTCCCCCTTGCGCGGGCTCGATCGCGTGATTCTGACGCCCCATCTCGCCGCTTCGACGGCCGAGGCGCAGGAGCGGGTCGCCACGGAGATCTGCGTCGCGGTTCGGGAAGCGCTGGTGGCCGGCGATCTCTCGACGGCGCTCAACGTGCCGGGGATGGGCGGCGACTTGCTGCGCCGGCTCGCGCCGCTGCTCGATCTCGCGCGACGGCTCGGCCGTCTGGCGCTCGCGCTCGCGGACGGTCCGGTGAAGTCCGTCGAAGTCGCCTACGGTGGCAAGGAAGAAGGCGCGCAGCGCCCCGTGCTCGTTGCGGCCCTCGAAGGGTTGTTGACCGCCATGAACGCCGGCCCGGTCAGCCTGGTCAACGCGCAGGTGCTGGCCGAGGAGAAGGGCATTCAGCTCGGCACAAAAACCGGCGCGCCGGAGACCGGGTTCGAGACGTCGATCGGCGTGAAGGTCGACACGGCGCGCGGGCGCGTGCGCGTGACGGGCGCGCTCATCGGCGACAGCCACGGCCGCGTGATTCGCATCGACGACTATCATGTGGACGTCGTGCCCGACGGCTGGATGCTCATCATCAAGAACCGCGACGTCCCCGGCGTGATCGGCCGCGTGGGTTCGGCGCTCGGCAGCGCCGGGATCAACATCGCGAGCTATCACCAGGCGCGGCGCGCACCGCAGGCGGCAGGTGGGCCTGGCGACGCGCTCGCCGCCATCAACGTCGATCAGGCGTTGACCAATGGCGTGCTCGACAAGCTGCAGGGACTGCCGGACGTGGTCGAAGTCCGGCTGGCGAATTTCGGCGATTAGCAGAGCTGCACGCATTCTTCCTTTCTCCTTCCCAAAAAAGCGAACCGTGTTGTCATCCCTTCGCTACGCTCAGGGCAGGCTCTTAGCGAGCGCGCCGCAGGCGCGCGCAGCGAAGGACCTGCTTTTGGGCAGCGCGCGCGCAGCGGAGGGGCCTGCTTCTGGGCGTGAACAGCAGGTCCCTCGCCATTCCGGAGTCAGAACTGGAAGTGTGGGCGGACCTGACGGCTCGGAGGATGATAGATGACTGAACGCCCCGGAGAATTCCGCCATCCAGCTAATTCGACACTCCCACCCGACCGTGGCAGTTCTTGTAGCGGCGCCCGCTACCGCACGGGCACGGCTGGCGAGCCGCCGGATGGGGAAATGTGCTCTCCTTCGCTTGCGTCATCCTTACCCGCTTGAGAAGCCCCAATTCGTGTAATCCTCGTGCCTCTTTCTCAAGTTCGGGTGACCAAGCGCGGGCGTCGAAGTAGAGCAAGTCCTCGGAGCGACCTGGCTTGTCGATACCGCTCTGCGTCGCAAGTCCCACAATATCCTGTGCGTCGGGAAACCGGACTTTGGTTACTAGGCAATAGGCCTCAAGAATCTTCCGACGCCGCTCACGATGCGCCTCATCGCTCTCGCCCGGTCGCCGTGGAACCAACACAAACACGTAGTGCGGATCACCAGCATGTGAAGGGGCAATAACCCGGGTCGCCGTTCCGTCGCTCGGCGTTTTTTCCAACAGCTCGATGAGCGAGCGGGCCAGCATCCGGCGACGCGTCCGCGTCTCCCTCGCCATGAATCGCAGCATGCGCTCTGGGTGCTCAAATCCCGGGTGCGTCGTGCCGACGAGCGTGCCCGCGAGCAGATTGCCGTTGAACTTTTGAATGAGTGCGTCCCATGCGTAACTGATCTTGTCGGCATCCAGCTGGGCGCGTCGCTCGGGCCTCTCGGAGAATTCGTGCCACAGACCTTCCGGGAAAACCATTACGTCGTGGCCCCCTGGTACCACGAAGTCGTTCATGCCATCAGGGCCGAGTGTCTTCAGGTAATGCGCGAGAAGATCCTCCTCACCCGCAGCGCTAAGTAGGCGACCGGACTGGATGAATCGCTCTTTCCGCGACAAGTAGGCGACGAAGTCGGAAACCGTGTCGAGATTCCGGAGAAGCGTCCACAGGGACGTATCATCAAGGACGTGAACAAAGCCCTTCCCGGGGTCGAGGATTCCCAGCGTGAAAGGCATGCCCAGATGGGTGTCGCCGACGATCGCCGGGACGATCATGAATGACCCGCTGCTTTCGGCACCGAAATGCGCTGCGCACCGGGCAGAGGAGCCGTGAGCGACGACGATACGGTGGAATCGCACGTCGGGAGACGCCGGAATGTCGATCGGGAACCGTTTGGTGCACGATGGATCGAGGAAGACGCGTTCCGGAAAAGCCCGCAGCCAGCGTTCCGCTCCCCAGACCTGTTGAGCCGATTTCTGGACGCTTCGCCGGAACCAGCGCGCCCAGCCGGTCTCGATGTCGCCAGTGTCGGGAAATGCGCAATGCTTATCCGAGAAGACGATCACGTCCTTCTCGAATACGACCAATACGTCGGCCAACTCCTTCCCGATGCCGCCAAGCGCGGCCTTGCCCTGATCCCTGTAGAGGTTGGAGTAGCTCCACGCCGACAGGAACGTGCGATCGCAGAGATCGTGGAGGTAACGCTCCGCTTGCGTGGCACCCGGACCTCGTTCAATCCGTTCAGGCTGCTGCGGCAATAGGTCAGTCACGTCAGTCATTCGGCAGCCGGCCCGTCTGCAGCAGGAGCAAGAACTTCTCGGGCGTCAGGCGATCGGCAAGAGACACGCCTAAGTCGTCGCCTAGCAGTTCCCCAGCCATCTCAGCTTTGCGCGCAAGCGCCTCCGCGATGCTTTGCTCGACGGTGTCGTTCGCGATGAGGCGGATGTACGTCACTGGGTTGCGCTGACCGATCCGGTGGTTTCGATCCTGACTTTGCGCGTAGAGGTCGTATCGCCAAGTCAGCGTTTCATAGATCGCGTAGCTCGCCGCCGTGAGCGTGAAACCGACGCCCGCCGCTGCGGGGTTTGCGACCAGCACCCGCAAGGTGGCATCCGACTGGAATCGCGCCGCGAGGTCCTGGCGTTCCATCGCCGGAGTTTCCCCATACAGGCTTGCGACGCCGTGCGCGGCGTAACGGGCTGCAAGCGCCTCGATGGTCCGCACGTAGTACGACCACACGATCACCTTCCGCCCGTTCGCGCCAACGATCTCGTCGATGATCCGGTCGAGCTCGGTGAACTTGCCTGGCGTCCGGGCCTCGTCAGTGAATACCAGCGCGGGATTGCTGGCGATCTGCGACAGCCGGAGAAGGCGGGACATCGCGGTCGGCACGAAGGCGGCGAACTGGTCACGTGTCATCCCGCGCACTTCGTGGGCGATCTCGTCCCTCAGCCCGTCGTAAAGCCTGCGTTGCCAAGGCGGAAGCTCCACCATGATGTCCATGAACGTCTTATCGGGGAGATCGAGGCACTCTTCCTTCGTGCGCCGCATGATATAGGGCGCGACCTTCGCGGCGAGCGTCTGGCGTTGCGCCGAAGTGGTGTCTGGGCTTCCGTACGTCGCATCGAAGGCGGCGAATGAGCCGAACGGCTGCGACCCGGCAACGATAGTCAGCTGCGGGTACAGATCCGCCGGAGTGTTCGTCGCCGGCGTGCCGGTGAGCAGCCAGCGGTGGCGGGCGAGCGGGGCAAAGTGCTGTGCGGCGACGCTGTTCAGCGAACGGTAGTTCTTGATGTAGTGGGACTCGTCCAGGACGAGCACGCAGCGACGCCGCTGCATGAGCGCGCGGACCGCGGTGACCTCGTTCCGAGCGGCTTCGTAGTTGACCA
>WNGP01005864.1_pt1 | contig 18113 bp, 13 predicted proteins | sample 5407671 | NCBI WGS metagenome assembly WNGP01 (sample SAMN13153381, study PRJNA577476) | soil metagenome | isolation source: 40 cm soil or saprolite under Garry oak tree replicate 2 | place: USA:California | collected 2016-06-15 | reverse complement strand
CTCGGCATTCCCCATCCTCCAGTGAATCCGCTGTTTGTGCTGAGCGCACACGTGTTCGGATTGCTGCCGTTGGCGGCGGGGTACGCGGCGCGCATCAATCTCTTCGCGGCCGTCACGAGCGCGGTCTCCGCCGGCTGCTGGTTCCTCGTCGCCGAGCGCTGGCTGCGGTCGTTCGTTCCCGCCCTGTGGCCCAGGCGTCTTGCCGCGCTCGCCGGCGCGATCGTCTCCGCCACCGCGTTCACGGTGTGGAATCAATCGGTCGTCAACGAGAAGGTCTACACGCTCAGCCTGCTCTCCATCGCGCTGATTCTGTGGTTCATCGTGCGCTGGGATGATCAGCCGGCGGGCGAAGCACACGATCACTATCTCCTGCTGATCATCTACCTGCTCGCGCTCACCGCCACGAATCACATGATGGGCGTGCTGGTGGGGCCCGTCGTTCTGGTCCTGCTCTTTCCGCCTCTCAAGCAGAACCGGCCGGCCGCGGACCTGGACCGGCGGATCGAGTGGTCGCAGTTCCTCGTGTTTACCGGTGTCTGGGCGCTGCTCTTGTCGCTGGGCCTCGAGAGCTGGCAGCTGCTCGTGGCAGTCGTCGGCGTGTCGGTGTACACGTTCCTCCCGATCCGCGCCGCGTTCCATCCGCCGATCAACGAAGGGGAGCCGACCAACTGGCAGGCGCTGTGGGCGGTGCTGACCCGCCAGCAATACGGCAAGCCGTCCATCTTCGACAATCCGACGCAGGCGCCGGGCTTCGGCAACACGGGGCACACGGCCGCGCTGTACTGGGCACAGCTCGTCAATTACGCGCAGTACTTCAGCTGGCAATTCGCGCACGACTGGGTGGGCCGCGTGGAGCGGCTGCTGGCGGTCGTGTTCGCGTTCCTAGGCATCTCGGGAGCGATCCGGCACTGGCGCGCGGACCGGCGCACCGCGATCGCGATGACGCTCCTCATGCTCACCTTCACGGTCGCGCTGGTCTTCTATCTCAACTTCAAGTACGGCTACTCGCTGCATCCCGAGGAACCGCTGGCGTCGCACGAGGTGCGCCAGCGTGACTACTTCTTCCTGGTGTCGTTCGCGCTGTGGGGCATCTGGGTCGGGATGGGTCTCGCGGCCGGCATCGAATGGGTGGGGGAATGGTTCCGCGAGCGGCAGCCGGACGCGGCACGCCGCTGGATCTACGGCACGCCGCTCTTGGCCCTGGCGTTGATCCCGCTCATCGGTAACCGCCACGCCGCATCACGGAAGAATGAGCGGCTCGCCCGCGACTTCGCCTACGATCTGCTGCAGTCGGTCGAGCCCTATGGTGTGCTCGTCACGGCAGGGGATAACGACACCTTCCCATTGTGGTACGCGCAGGAGGTCGAAGGCATCCGCAAGGACGTGACGATCGTCAACCTGTCGCTCGCCAATACCGACTGGTACACCCGGCAGCTGCAGAACCGTCCCCTCGCAACTTTCGATTCGACGAATGCGCCCGCGCTCTATCGCGGCCGGCAGTGGCCGAAGCCTCCCGGCAAACTGATGAGCTTCAGCGATCAGCAGCTGAACGCGCTCGAGCAGTTCTATATGCTTGAGTCGAAGCGGGACGTGAAGCTCGGCACGGGCGCCGACACGATCCGCGTCACACTCGATCCGCAAATGCTCGGCCGGCCCTACGTCGAACGCGCCGACGTCATCGTGCTTCAGGTGATCAAGGACCAGCTCGGCAAGCGGCCGATTTATTTCTCGCGCACGGTCGGTTTGTACGCGGATCAGTTCGGCCTCACGGGGCATCTGGAGGGTCAAGGCTTTGCGCGGGCGTTACGCCCCAAGGCGCTGGCGCCGTCCGACAGCATCAAGGCCGTGCAGTCGCTCGGTTACGTCAACGTTCCGCGCACGACCAGGCTGCTCTTCGACGTGTATCACGCCGACGAGGCCGCGCGCCCGCGCCCGCTGGGGTGGTTGGACAAGCCGTCGGAAGGCATCCTGCAGCTGTACGGCCTGACATACTACACGATGGCGCAGGAGCTGCAGGCGACGCAGAGCCCGCTCTCGGCGCGCGCGCAGCAGATCGCGCAGGCGATCTTCCGCAACACCGAAACGACGCTGCAGCCGCTGCCCGAGCGGCCTGTCCGCTAGCGCTTCGTCGTGTCTTTGGCGGCGCCTGCCGCCCCGGTACCGCCGGCGGGACGCGTCGTTCCGGCGGTCGACTCGGCCGTCGGGACGCCGCGCCGGCGCTCGACCAGGCGAGCCATGACCGGGGCGGTCGGGAATAGGCGCTCCCCGCCACCCACCACCACCGAGTCGCCGGCCTCCACACCGCCCTGAATTTCGGCCCACCCCGCCGTCCGCACACCGACGCTCACCTGCCGGCGATCAGCCTTGCCTCCTTTGATGACCCAGATGAAGGTCGCGCCCTCCATGGGCAGGAGCGCGTCTTCGGGGACCACGACGGCGTTCGGCCGAATGTCGGTCGCGAGCCGCGCCTCGATGAACATGCCGGCCTGGAGCTGATACTCGTTGTTCGGGACGCGCGCCTTGATGAGAATTGTGCGGCCCGGCAGCGAGACCACGGGGTCTACGAATACGACCTCGCCTGAGAAGTTCTTCCCGGGGAGCGCGGCGACCTGGAAGCTCACGAGCTGCCCCCGGCGCAGCCGGTCGGCGTAGCGCTCCGGCACGTCAAACGAGGCGTGCTGCGGATTCACCGACTGCAGCGTGATCAGCGAGGTCTGCGACGAGACGTACGTCCCGATGCTCACGAGGCGCCGGCCGACGACGCCGCCGAACGGCGCGCGCACCACGGTGCGGTCGAGCCGGGTCTTCAGCAGATCGTAGTTGGCGTCGGCGCCGCGTGATTTGGCCTCGGCCTGCTCGAGATCAGACGTCGAGGACGCGTTTTGCGCGATCAGTTGCTTGGTACGCTCCAACGCCTGGCGCGCGAGCTGCCGCTCCGCCTCGGCCTGGGCGACCTGCGCCTTGAGCTCGGCGTCGTCGACTTTGAAGAGAGGCGTGCCATCGGCGACCTGCTGCCCTTCCCGCACCAGGATGTCGGTGATGCGTCCCGAGACTTCGGGGCGCAGCTCGATCGACTGGATCGCTTCGATCTGGCCGGTTGCCGCGATCGCGTCGACGACGGTGTCGCGGACGGCGGCCGCGACTTCGACGGGCATGGCGAAGCCGCCAGGTCCACCGGGGCCTCCCCCAGCCGCGGAGTTGGCCTTTTTGCACGCGGCCAGAGCCGCGAGCAGGAGCAGAACAGCTAGAGCGCGGTGCGACATCACTGTGGTTCCTTATCGGTAAAGAGTCTCTTGCCCAGAATGGTCTCGAGGCCGGCGAGCGCGAGACGCGTTCCGTAGCGCGCTGCCACGTAGTCAGCCTCAGCCTGGGACAGGTTCACTTCGGCATCGACCAGGTCGAGAATCGTCGTCGCCCCACTCTGGTAACGGGTCTGCTGAATGCGGAAGCTCTCGCGCGCAGCCGCCAGAGCCTCGGCGGACAGCCCAACGGACGTTCGGGTCGTCTCATACGCATCGTACGCCGCGGTGACGTCGTGCTGCACGGCCCGCTGCATGTCGTCTCGAATCGCACGCGCAACATCACGACTCACACGCGCCTGCGACACCGACAGTTCGCGTCGCATGTTGTCCCACAGCGGAAACGAGATCGCGAGCGACAACTGGGTGAACTTGGCGCCCGACGGCACGAACTTGTTGTCAAAACCCACCCCGGTCCAGGACAGCGTGGCATGCGGCAGGTAGTTGCCGAGGCGCGAGCGGTACGCGGCGGCGGCGGCGCGCTCGTCCGCCGCGACGCGCCGGTACTCCGGGCCCTGCGATGCGGCCTGCGTAATGGCATCCGCCAGCGACATCGGCAGCTCCGGAGCGAGCGTGGAGTCGAGCGGAGCGGCATCGACCGGGCCGGCCGCGCCGATGCGGCGGCCGAGCTGCAGCCGGGCGATGCGCAGTTTCGAGGTCTGTTGCAGCTGCGCGATTTGAGCCCGCGTCAGCTCCAGGCGCAGGTTGAGGGAATCGGTCTGGACCGCGGCGCCCGAGGACACCTTCGCCCGCGCGACGCCGAGCTGCTCCCGCGCACGCCGCAGCCTGTCACGCCCGACCCGATCGAGCTCGGCATTGGCCAAGACGTCGTAATAGTCGAACTCGGTCAGGAACGCGGTCGTGAAGCGTTGGAGGAGCTCGCTGGCGTGCGCGCTCTCGAGCGCAGCTCCCGAGCGCGACAACTCAGCGAACTTCTGGCCGCCGAGGAACAGATCGTACGAGGCGGTGATCGACCCCTGCACCGCGTACTTCTCCGGGCGCAGCGTCCCGAAGTTGAAGAACGGCGGATTATTCCGCGTCGCCGTCGTCGCGAGTGAGATGGACGGCAGGATGAACACCGAGAACGCGCTGCGGCGCGCCCACACGGCGTTATCCACTTGGCCGAGCGCCGCGACGTAGTTCGGGTCGAGCTGCGCGGCCCGCTGCAGCGCTTCCCGCAACGTGACCCGCGGCAGCGAGTCGGTCAGTGCCTGCGCCGGAGACACCGCGCCCTGCAGGGCGAGCAACAGTGCCAGCATCAGTCGCCCTCCGCCGGGATGGGCAGCCGGCGACGGAATACGAACCGATACAACCATCCCGGCACACGGGCGATCCAGTGGATCACCACCGGAATAACGAGGTACGCGACCGGGACCACGAACAGCGTGAGCGCCGTCGAAAAGAACACGCCGCCGACGATCGCGTAGCCGAGCGGCTTGCGCGCCGCCGAGCCGGCGCCAAAGCCCCAGGCGACTGGCGCCGCGCCCATGATTGTGGCAACGGACGTCATGAGAATCGGTCGAAGCCGGATGCGACCCGCCTCGAGGACCGCCGCGACGGTGTCGAGGCCTTTCTCCCGGAGCTGGTTTGTGTACTCAACGAGCAGAATCGAGTTCTTGCAGACCAGACCGATCAGAAGAATCATCCCGATCTGGCTGTACAGGTTCAACGTCGCGCCCGACCGATGGAGAATCGCCGCGAGCTTCAGTGTCGCGAGCGCGCCAGTAACGGCGAGCGGCACCGCCACGAGCACGGTCAAGGGGTGCAATAGCGATTCGAACTGCGAGGCGAGCACCATGAACACCACGATCAGCGCGATCACAAATGCAAAGTAGATCGCGCTCCCGCTCTCCTTGTACTCGCGCGATTCTCCGGCGAGCGCCGTCGTGGTTCCGGGCGGCAGCAGTTGCCGCGCGACCGCATCGATCGAATCGAGCGCCGCGCCCTGCGTGAGCCCCGGCATCAGCGCCGCCGACAGCGTGAACGAGGGCACGCGGTTGAAGTGGTTGATCTGCCGGGCCCCCACGCCTTCCTGCACGTTCGCCAGGGCATCGAGCTGCACCAGCTGCCCGTTTTTGCCCCGCAGGTAGATCCCGCGCATGTCGCTCGGTGTGGCGCGATCCTTGGGATCGAGCTGCACCATCACGTAGTACAGCTTGTCGTTGCGGGTGAACGTGCTCACTCGTCGCCCGCCGAGGAACGTCTGCAGCGCCGAGGCCACGTCGCGGACCGGCACGCCCAAATCCTCGGCGCGGTCCCGGTCGAACGTCACCCGCAGCTCCGGTTTGTTGACAAAGAGATCGGGCTGCGCGTTCACGAGACCTTTGATCTGCGACACGCGACCGACAAAGGGACCCATCATGGCCGTGAGCTTCGCGAAATCGGGATTCTGCACGACGTATTGGATCGGCGGGTTAAAGCTTACCGCGCCAGGGGCAAAGGGGTACGCCCCGACCCCCGAGATTCCCATGAGCTGAGGGAAAATGCCTCCGATTGTCTGATCCACGCTCGTTTTCCGCTCGCTCCAGTCCTTCATGATCACGCCGATGAACGCGCTGTTCACACCGCCTGCGAACCCCCCGACGATCGTGAAATACCCATTGACGCCAGGGGTCCGGCCAATGATCTGCTCAACCTGGCGCACGTAGCCGTCGGTGTACGGGAGCGACGCGCCTTCCGGGCCCCGCACGCCCACGAGGAAGAAGCCGCGGTCGTCTTGCGGGATCAGCTCCTTCTGCAAGCGCGTCGGCGGGTAGCGCATAAACGCACCGACGGAGACCGCAACGACCGCCACCGTACCGAGCAGGACGGCCGCGCGGTGATCGACGGCGCGACGCAACAGCTGCGCATACCGCTCCGACAGCGCATTGAAACCGCGCTCGAACAGCTGGAAGGCCTTGCCGTGCTGGTGCTGCATCCGCAGGATCTTGGCGCAGAGCATCGGCGTGAGCGTCAACGCGACGAAGCCCGAGATCACGACGGCGCCCGCCACCGCGATGCCGAACTCGCTCAACAACCGGCCCGCGGTGCCCGTCAAGAACGCGAGCGGCGTAAACACCGCCACCAGCGCGATCGTGGTCGCGATGACGGCGAACCCGATTTCGTTCGTCCCGCGCACCGCCGCCTCCTCGGGCTGCTCGTGCAGCTCTTCCTGGTGGCGGAACGCGTTCTCCAACACGATGATCGCGTCATCGACTACGATACCGATCGCGATGGTCAGCGCGAGCAGCGTGAAATTGTTGATCGAAAAGCCGAGGAAGTACATGATCGCGAACGTCGCGATGATGGACGCCGGAATGGCGAGCCCGGGAATGATCGTGGCCCGGACGTTCCGCAAGAAGACGAAGATGATCAGCACGACCAGGATCGCCGCGATGAGCAGCGTGCGGCGGGCGTCGACGATCGAGTGCGTCACGAACACCGACCCGTCGTAGGCGCTTTGCAACTTCACGCCGAGCGGCAGCGTCTGCTGGATGGCGGGGAGCGCTTCGCGAATGTTCCGCGCGACATCCAGGAGGTTCGCCTTCGACTGCCGTACCACTCCGATGGCCACCGACGGAGATCCGTTGTAACGGAAGATCGAGCGGTTGTCCTCCGGGCCGAGCTCGACCCGGGCAACATCCTTGAGCTTGATGAGCTGGCTGCCTTGGCTCGCCACAACCATTTCGCCGAATTCCTGCGGCGTTTTGAGCTCGCCCAGCGAGCGCACGGAGAACTCGCGTCGGGTGGATTCGATGCGGCCGGCGGGGATTTCGACGTTGCGCGAGACGATCGCGTTCTCCACGTCCTGGACCGTGAGGCCGCGCGCCGAGAGCGCCTCGGGCTGCACCCAGACGCGCATCGAGTAGCGCCGCTCACCGAAGATCTGGGCGCTGCCCACGCCCGGCAGGCTCTGGAGCCGCGCCTTCACCAGACGATCGGCGATATCGGACAGCTGCATCAGGTCGTAGTTCTCGCTGGAGAGCGCCAGCCAGAAAAACGGCTGGGCGTCCGCCGACTGCTTCGCGATCACGGGCTCCAGCACGTCGACCGGGAGACGACCGCGCACCCGCGACACCTTATCGCGCACGTCTTGCGCCGCGATGTCAACTGGCCGGTCGAGCGTGAACTCGAGCCCGATGTTGCTCGTCTGCTCCGACGACGTGCTGCTGAGCGTGCGCAGACCCTGGATGGTAGACAGCTCCTCTTCGAGCACATCGGTGACCGCGGTCTCCACCACCTGCGCGTTGGCGCCGGGGAGCACGGTAGAGACCGAAATGATCGGAGGATCGATATCGGGCAGCTCGCGCACCGAGAGGCGCGTGTAGCCGATGACGCCGAAGAGGACCAGCGCCGCCGAGAGCATACTGGCGAGCACAGGTCGGCGAATGGCGGTCTCTGAGAGTTTCATAGGCTAGAATTGTCCCGGGAAAGTGAACCGGCCGGACAGTCCTCAACGTAACGGGACGTGTCACGATCGAGTTCCAAATCTGTTCTGCTAGTACGTCGAAAAAGAACGGGGGAAATCGACATGGTCCGTCCTGTTTTGGTTCGAACTGGGGACCCGAAGATATACCGAAAAGCGAAACGCTCGCAAGGGGTAGCTTTGGTACGCGCAGTCGCCACGGTAGGTTAGAGCGATGGGAGGGCTGGCCGAATGGCTAAGGCACCGGTCTTGAAAACCGGCGGGCGAAAGCCCTTACAGGTTCGAATCCTGTGCCCTCCGCTGACTCCACCCTACGAGGGGGGCACCGGATGACCACAGGCGGACAGCGCGAGATGACCTTCTTGCTCGCCGGGGTCGAGCGACGAGTCCTGCAGCGTCTCGCGGCGCATGTACCGCGATCCATCCGCTCTAATCACCTCACCGCCCTCGGCACGATTGCGGCCGCCGGGGCGGGCACCGCCTACGCGTTGACCAACTACAGTCCCGCTTGGCTATGGGTGGCGAGCCTGATGCTCTGCCTCAACTGGCTCGGCGACAGCCTCGACGGCACGCTCGCGCGCGTGCGCGGCACGCAGCGCCCCAAGTACGGGTACTATCTCGATCACGTCGTGGACGCGTTTTCGACCACCGTCATCGGCCTGGGAATCGGCCTGTCACCGTACGTGGATCTCGGCATCGCGCTGGGACTCGTCGTGGTCTATCTCGCCCTGTCCATCAATGTCTATCTCGAATCGAGTGTGTTCGGCGTATTCAATATTTCCTACGGCCGCATCGGGCCGACGGAGGTCAGGCTGTTGCTTATCGCGCTGAACACCACGCTGGCGCTTGCCGCGCTGTGGGAGGTAAAAGGGCCATGGCCGATCGCGCACGTTGCCAATTGGACGCTCGCCATCCTGTTGATCGGAATGGTGGCGCTGTTCGTCGGACGATTTGCCCGCAATCTCTACCGGCTCGCCAAACTCGAGCCGCAACGCTTCAGATGGTGGGAGCAAGGCTAGCGGCGCTGCTGCTGGTGGTGGCGACGCCCGCGGCTGCGCAGAGTGTCCGCGGACTGATGACAGATAGCGTCAGCCGCACGCCGATTGCGGGAGCGTTCCTTACACTGATCGACGAGCATGGCGCCGAGCGCGCCCGCGCCATGACCAATGCCGCGGGCGAATTCACCTTGAACGCCCCCGCGGCGGGCAGCTACCGGCTGCGCTCCAAGCGCATCGGCTTTCGTCCACTCGTTTCGCCACCACTGGCGTTGCGTGCGGGCGAGGTGATCGCGTACAACGCCGCCATCGATCCCATTCCGATTTCGTTGCGTGAGGTCGTCGTCGCCGGGGAACGCCAGTGCGATATCGAATCCGGAGCCTCGGTGGCCGCGCTGTGGGACGAAATTCGCGAGGCGCTGGCGGCGGTGTCATGGACGGCGCGTGTGCCAGCGTACTGGTTCGAAACGACCGTGTTCGAGCGCGATGTCAACGTATATGGCCGCGCGCGCCATCCGGACTCCACCTGGCATGACGCGGGCTTCCGGAAGCTCCCCTTCCGCAATTATGCGACGGACGCGGAGCTCGAGCACGAGGGTTACGTCATCGTCACGGACACCGGATGGGTCTACCGGGCGCCCGACGCGGATGTGTTGCTGAGCAATACCTTCCTCCGCACGCATTGCTTCGAGACCAAGAGTGGTCGCGGCGACACCGAGGGACTGATCGGTCTGGTGTTCACGTCGGCGCGCGACCGCAGGGCGCCCGATATCACGGGCACGCTCTGGGTCGATCGCCAGACCGCAGAGCTGCGGCGGATGGAGTTCAACTACATCCGTTTGCCCGAGAACGTGGTCGCCCCCCGAGCCGGTGGTCGCATCGAATTCATGCGCCTGCCGAATGGCGCCTGGATCGTGCGGGATTGGGTGATTCGCATGCCGTACACGAAGCTCACGCAACAAATCCTCGGGATGGGCGACCGAGTTGAAGTCACGGGATTTCACGAAAAAGGCGGCAGCGCGGATTTCATCCGAGCGCCGGACGGGACGGTCGTGTATGGCACGCCGTCCGTGCCGACGGTCGCTGTCGCACCAACGGCGCCGATTGCGCGACCTGACTTGACGCCGGTGCCCCCCCCTCCGGCCGCTCCGGCGGCCGTGACGGATTCGACCCCCCCGCAGCCGAGTAACGCCCGTACCCCTCGCAACCGCAGCTCCAGGTTGATCGATCGCGACGAAATCGAGGCTTCGACCGCGATTGATGCGTTCGCGCTCATCCAGGAGTCCCGTCCCAACTGGCTGCATCAACGCGGGGCGATCAGCATCAGGAATCCGACGGCCGGGGATCTGCAGGTCTATCTCGACGGGCAACAGTATGGCGATGTGAGCCGGCTGCACGAGATCAACACGGTCAATATTCGCGAGGTGCATTTCCTCAACGCGGCCGACGCGCAGCTGCGTTTTGGTGCGGGCCACGCCGGAGGGATCATCGACGTGATCACGGGCGTGGGCGTACCCGAACGCCGGGTCGCCAGTGGGTCCCCGCCTCCAAAGTCGCCGCCCCCGCCGCCCGCGCCGCCCCCGCCGCCCCCACCCAGCGAGCCGGCAGCAGAGTCGACGCCTCCTGCGCCACCACCTGTTGGTGCGTTAGTAGGCGAGGTCCAGGATCCCAGCCGTCGCAGGATGGCCGTCCGCAACTCCAGCATCCTCACGGAAGAGGAGTTCGCTCGCACAACGGCAAGCGACGCGTATTCGCTGATACAGGAGTTCCGGCCTAATTGGCTGCATACGCGCGGGGCCGTCAGCATCATGGACCCGACCGCCGGTGATATCGACGTCTTTTTGAACGGCGTCGAGGATGGTGGTGTTAGTCGACTCCGCGACATCCCGGTGATGAACGTCCACGAGCTGCGATTCCTGAATGCCATCGAAGTGTGGACGAAGTGAGTTTCGCCGTCCAATCACCGGCCGCGGCGAAGCCCGCGTATCACATTGAGTATTCGGTTGCCATGCCGGATGTCGCGTCCCACCTGTACGCGATCACGATCTCGGTGAATGGCGTCACCGGTGAGACCGTTAATGGCATGTCGGGAGCACGGACGATATGGATTACGACGAGGCGCTCGGCTGGGCGGGGCTGAAGCTCGTGCGTGCGGACAGCAGCGCGTGGCGGATCGAGGAAACCCCCGGTGCGACCGCGCAGCAAGCGCGCGTCAGAACCGGATGGCTCAACGGGCGCTCGGGCTCCGGGCGGTAACTACGGTGCGGCGCTCACCGCGAGCTGATGCCGGCTGGGCGGTTCAGCACGGCGATCAACGCGGGCGCGCCAGAGCGGCCGAACAAGTACCACGTCATCCCGCGCACGCCGACCCATGCGAGCGACGCGAGGCCGAGCGTACTCCCCACGCCGAGCGTGATACCTGCTTGCGCCAGCCATGGCGTGAGTTGGTCGATCAATTCGCGGTACAGGAAGAGCACCTGGAACATCGCGACCCCGATTTGCACCAAGACCATCTGCGCGATGTTGCCGATCTGTTTGGCCGCGATCGCGTCCTTCAGCACGTGAAGGCACGCGAAGCTGCCGGCGATGATGATCGTCAGGAAAATCCACAGCAGCACGACGAGCGCGATCGGGTTGACTGTGAAGCCGGTGAGGTCCGCCAGCAGCTCGCTCATCGTGGGGCGCAGCGTAACCGTGAAGATCGTCGCCTCGACCGCGGACCAGACGATCAGCAGGACGAGGGCCCACGGAACGGCAGGACGACGGGAGGTCGCGTCGAGCATCTCCTGTTTGGTTTGGCCGCCATTGTCTTGCATAGCGGCCCCATTGTTATAGACGGGACCCGTCAAGTCAAGAAAATCGCCGAGGTAGACGATGACGATCATGGGCGGGTACCAAAGCAGCAGCGAAGCCGCTAAGTTCAGGCGCTGCAGAAGTTGGAGGGGTGGCCGAGTGGCTGAAGGCGGCGGTTTGCTAAACCGTTATAGGGCCTTAAAACCTTATCGGGGGTTCGAATCCCCCCTCCTCCGTGCTAAAGAATGTCCAATGATCAACGATCATTGATCATTGGACATTCTTTTAGCACTCCTAGAACATCAACCACGCCAGCAAATAGACCGTGTTATTGTCGGACGCGTTGCGCCCGGCTCCGTCGTAATTGCTGCTCGCGCCATTGAACTTCTGATACGCGATGTACTGGAGCGAAAACCGCGTGTTGATCCACGGCATGAATTGCAGCTCGGCGATCACGCCGCTGCTGTTCGGCTTGCCCGCGGCGAATCCCGTCACGGCGGCCGGGGCGTAGAGGAGCGCATCGGCGGTGCCGGTCGTGCCGAAGACGCCGAACGTGCCGCCCCAGCGGGACGCCGTCAGCCAGGCGGCATCCGCCCGCACGGTGTTGAGGCTGTTCTTCGCGTTCGCCGACCCCCCCGCGCCGAACGTCGCGTCGAGCTTCTGCCGCTCATGCATGTAGCTCGCGTGCACGACGAACGTCCCCAGCCCCTTCTGGCCCGCATGCCGTTCGTACTGCACGTCGCCGCCCACGTCGGTGAACCGATCGGTCGGACCGGTAACGCCGGTCGGATACAGGCGTGCGGCGAGCCCGTACGTGCCCACCTCGAGGTACTGAGTCCCGAACGTCCGCTGGTAGGCGAACCGCCAGTACGGCACCACGCCCTTCGTGATGAGCTCCGACGAAGCATCCGGCGGATGGGCTCCGCCCTGCGGCGCCGAGCGATACACCGTCAGCTCGCCATACACATGGTCGGCCCAGAGCGCGTAGGTGCCCAGGCCCGCCACGTTCTGCGCGAGGCTCCCATCCACCAGCGGCGCGGCGGCAGGCGTCGGCGCGACGCCGGAAGATGCGAACGGATATCCCCACACCGGCGTCGAGTTCCACACGTCCTGGACCGTCGGACTGTTGTTCACGGTGACGCCCCAGAGAACGGGCTTCGACGCCAACTTCCCGTGTTTCGCGTAGCGGAGAGAGATGTTGTCCATACCCACTGACCCGGCCACCGCATCATACGTGATCTGGATGAACGTGCCGATCCGCGGCGAGATCGCCTCACCGAAGAAGACGCTCAGCTGCTGCGGAAACTCGACGTTGCCGTTCTGCGTGCCGGGCTGCGCCTTCGCCGTCTGCGTGAACGACGTCTGCACCATCGTCGAGACGGGGGGAATAAGATTGATCTTGAGCGGCGACGGAGTCGGCTCGGTGGGTCCGATGGTCTGCAATCCCGTCAGCGTGTACGCATTGAGCTTGAACTGCCGCCCGAAGGCCGTGAGCATCGGGAACGCGGTATGACAAACGTTGCAGGCGAGACCCGTTTGTCGGGAGAAACTCGGAATCCGCGCTCGAGCGGCGTAGCGGGCTTCATATTCCCGGACCCAATCCGGAACCCGCGCGTACGCCGGCGGGGGTGTAGTCAACAGGAGGAGCAACGATAGCGTCGAGCCCATCGAAACCTCGCTGAGAGTTATGGGGGAGAAGCTTGGCGCCTGCTTCATGAAGGATTGCCGAAGACGGCGTGATGGCTCTATCATCCTCCGATGACCGTCCGCGTTCGCTTCGCTCCCTCTCCCACTGGTTATTTGCACGTCGGGGGAGCCCGCACCGCCCTCTTCAACTGGCTCTTTGCCCGCCGCGAAGGCGGCAAGTTCCTGTTACGGATCGAGGATACGGACAAGGCACGTTCCACCGATGAACACACACAGGTCATCCTCGACGGTCTCACCTGGCTCGGCCTCGACTGGGACGAGCCACCGGTCTTCCAAGGCGCGCGCCTGCCCCGGCACCAGCAAGTCGCCGATCAGCTGCTCAAAGAGGGCAAAGCCTACATGGAGGAGGATGCGATCCGGCTCCGCGTGCCTCCCGGCGAGCTGTCGTGGGAGGACGCAGTGCATAGCCGCATCAGCTTCAAGGGCGAGGACATCCGCGACTTCGTGATTCTACGCTCGGACCGCTCGCCGTTGTACAACTTCGCCGTGGTCGTTGACGACATCGACATGCAGATCACACACGTGATTCGTGGTGACGACCACATCTCGAACACGCCCAAGCAGCTCGCGGTGTACCGGGCACTTGGCGCCGTGACCCCGGTCTTTGGTCACGTGCCGATGATCCACGGACCCGATGGGAAGAAACTTTCCAAACGGCACGGCGCGACCGCTGTCGGCGACTACCAACACCTGGGTATTCTCCCAGAAGCGATGCGGAACTTTCTCGCGCTTCTTGGGTGGAGTCCTGGCGGCGATCGCGAGATCATGAGCAAAGAGGAACTGCGAAACCTCTTTTCGCTCGACGGCATTCTGAAAAAGCCGGCCGTCTTCGATACGACAAAGCTCGAGTGGATGAATGGGCAGTACCTCTCGGCGAAATCCGCGGAGGAGTTGTATCCGCTCGTGCAACCGGAGCTGGCGAAACGCGGCGTCGATGGCAACCGGGAGGCGGTGCTGAAAGCGATCGCAGTTGTGAAGACGCGTTCCCGCACGACGCTCGATGTGGCACGGCAGGTGGCCGTTCGAATCGACCCGAAATTCGTCGAGCTCGACGAGAAAGCGAAAAAGGAAATCGCGAAGGACCCGACCGGCTATCATGCATCGCTCGCCGCGAGCGTCATCGCGTTGCACAACGCGCCCGATTGGTCGCCGGCGAGTCTCGAGAAGGTGTTGCGGGACCTCGCCGAAGAGCGCAACGTGCAGGCCGGAAAGGTGTTTCAGCCGATCCGGATTGCGCTGACCGGAGGAACGGTGTCGGAACCTGTGAACGAGCTGCTGTCGGTCGTCGGCAAGGAGGCGGCGCTGCGCCGTCTCGAGGCGGCGTCTCTCTCCTGAGGAGGCTCGGTTGCCACAGCGTCGTTGGATCGCAGTGTGTCTGTCCTGCACCCTGTGCCTTTGTGTCGGAGTCATTGATGTAGCCTCGTGCCAGTCCGCTCTCGATCGGTCACCCAACCTGTCGGGTGGCTGGCTGGGCGCGCGCGGCACGCTGCAGTTCAACTTCGTGCACCGATTCGGAGTGGGCGCCGCCCCGCTCCGCAAAGTCACGAACTCGCCGACCTTTCTCCTCGCCTATCAGCTTCCCCTTCCGCTCCTCATCGGTTTCAACTACGCGACCTCGTCTGATGTCGCAGCCGCGTTCCCGAACGAGTGGGAGGGGTTCGCGCGCTACGGCCAGCGTGGTGTCGCGATCCAGGCGGGCTACAACCAGGCCGCCGAGAGCTTCGATGCCGAGCTGACGGGGGCGCGTGCATTCGGTCCGCTGCGACTCATCGCCGCGGGCCGGTTGCTCTCGAACGGATACCATAGTGATACGACGCGCTACGCGGTCGGCGGCGGTGCGGTCCTGCGACTAAACCGCTGGTTCGCGCTTGCGGGCGATGCGACCACGTTGATCGATCGCCGCCCGAGCGAGGAAGTCGCCTGGGGCGCCGGATTGCAGATCGCCATCCCTTACTCGCCGCACACGCTCTCGCTGCAAGTGACCAACACGAACACGGCCACCCTGCAGGGCGTGTCGCGCGGGATCGATCGAGTCCGAGGGGGATTTGAGTTCACGATTCCGTTCACGCTGAGCCGGTACTTCGGGAAAAGGCGGGAAACGGCGCAGGAAGGCGCGGCAGGTGTGGTGACGGGTCCGGTGACTAAGACCGAGATCAAGACGATGACGTTTGGGCTCCAGCGAATCGAGATCCCCGCTGGCACGACGGTCACCTGGACCAACAACGACCCACTCGTCCATACGGTCACCGCCGACGACAAGTCGTGGGACTCCGGGGCAATCGAGCCGGGCAAATCGTGGAGTCACACGTTCACGCAGCCGGGCGCATACGCCTTCCACTGCACGCCGCACCCGTTCATGAAAGCCGTCGTGGTGGTGAGGTGAGCCATGACCCCAACGCGTAAAGCCCTGTCCCTGCTTTTCGGCGCCATCAGCGGTGGCGCCCTCGTTCTCGCCTGTTTCTCAGATCGTGGCGCGGGGCCGACCGTCAACGCGGCCGCGGAATGCCGGGTACCGGTGACCGTGATCGACTCGATGCACTACCTCGTGGCGATTCGCGATTTTGGCTTCCATCCGGATTCACTAAAGGTGCCGGTCGGAGCGGCCGTCACCTGGGTCAACTGTGAGACGCCACCCCAGGAGCCTCACACCACCACGTCCGACACTCCGGGATGGGATTCACCGCCCCTGAATCCCGGAGACCGCTTCTCACACACCTTCCCTGTGGCAGGCAGTTATCCGTACCACTGCACGCCGCATCCCTTCATGATTGGGAAGGTCGTCGTCCAATAACCCTCAGCCGTCTGAGAGGAGGGCCGGGTTCGGCTCCGAGGGTTTGTGCGGTATCACCTGCAATTTGATATCTAAGGAGGATTGATATGCACGTATCACGAGCACTGGCGATGTTTGCAGTTTCACTGATCGGCGCCGCCTGCAGTGATAACAACACGGGCATTCCGGCGGGGCTGGAGGTCTACAAGGCCACCCTCAACGGCGCGAATGAACGGCCGACGCCCGTGACGTCGACCGCCACGGCCGAGGCGCTCATCACGGTGCTGGGAAAAGAGATCAGCTGGAAGGTCGACATCACAACCGCAATCGACAGCGTGACCATCGGACATATTCACCGTGGTGTCGCAGACTCGGCTGGTGGCGTCGTTCAGAACCTGTCACCGACCGCGACCGGCGTCGGCTTCACGGGCACAGTCGCCAACGGGGCCGCCGTCCCACCCGATAGCGTCATCACACTCATGCGGGCTGGAAAGGCCTACGTGAACATCCACACCAAGAAATACCCAGCTGGCGAAATCCGTGGCCAGCTGGTGAAACAGTAACTCCTGAGCGCGGCGCCGTTCCCCGGCGCCGCGCAGCTTTCGCTAGTGCGTCACTCCATCGTCCCGCACGACCCGTCCGCCCTTCATCACGAAGCTCACGCGCCGCAGCGCCGTGATGTCGCGCGAGGGGTCGCCGTCCACCGCGATGATGTCGGCCTCGAGGCCCGGCGCGATGGCGCCGATTAGGGTCCCAAGCCCCATTGCTGCGGCATTGAGCGACGTCGCCGCCACAATCGCATGCATCGGCGCCTCCCCCGCGCGCTCGACCCGGCAGATCAGATCCTCGGCGTTGTGGCCGTCCGCCCCCGCGACCGCATCCGTTCCGTAAACCACCTTCAGCCCCGGCGTCGCGAGCGCCATGCGAATGTCCGCTGCCGCGAGCGGCAATGCGCGCTGCATCGCCGCGAACCCGGAATCGGTGTAGTTGCCGATACCCTGATACTTCGCGCGGTTGTCGAGATAGTTCTGGAACACGAGCGCGCACTGCGGATCGAAGTACGTCCCGCGCGCGGCCATCAGCGAGAGCACGTCCTGCGTCACGAAGATGCCGTGCTCGACCTGCGTGCAGCCCGCCAGCGTCGCGGCGCGCACCGCGGCCGCGCTGTGGGCGTGCACCAGCGTGCGCAGGCCGAGCGCTCTTGCTTCGCCGCACGCCGCGACGAGCTGCGAGTCGGACATCGTCTGCTGCCCGCCCTCCCGGATGCTCGCCGAGGCGAAGAGCTTGATCAGGTCCGCGCCCTGGGCTTTTCGCTGGCGCACGAGCGCGCGCAGCGAATCGGGGCCGCCGCTGCGTTCGGTGAGCGGGTCCAGCGAGGTGAGAATCCGCGGCCCCGGCAACCCCTGCGTGGCGATCCAGTCCCGCAGGTCTGCGTCGCTGCGCGATCCCACGCTCTGAATCGTCGTGAATCCTGCCATGAGCGTCGCGTACGCGTTGGCCGCCGCCGCGAGCGCAGACTGCGCAGGCGTGTCGCCGTCGTCGGATGTATGGAGCCGGTTCTTCCGGTTGAAGTACCAGACGGGGTGGGCGTGCGCGTCGATCAGTCCCGGGAGGACGGTACGGTCGCCCAGATCGATGATTCGCGCGCCCGCCGGCACAGGTCCGCGCGGGGCGATGCGCACGATGCGACTTCCCACGACTACGATGTCGACGTTGTGCTGGGTGCCGCCTCGGCCGTCCAAAACGTTCGCGGCGCGGATGACGAGAGTATCCTGAGCTGAGAGCGGCGCGCCGATGGTGATGAGACCGAGTAAGAGCGCCCGTCGAGTTCGTTTCCCGTGTCCTGAAGGACCGGCTCGGCAAGGGCGTGCGCCCTTCAAGGGCGCGCGTAGTGGCCGAGCCCGGGCTTCAGCCCAGGGGTACCAAGCGAGAGACAGCCCGTTCAATTGGATGTTCGGGAGCCGCACTACGGTACGGCCTTGACGGTATCCTGCGCGCGGCGCCGCTCCTCGGCATCGCGCTCGGCTTGCTTGCGCTCGCGGAGCTCGCGCACGTAGCGGCGGAATTGCTGCAGCGTCTGCGCGCGGTCGGCCGCGCGCAGCAGGTCGGCGCGCATGTCGTTGAGCTGGCGGGCGCGCATGTCT